>Ga0325414_1009761_pt1 | contig 10080 bp, 8 predicted proteins | sample PopdelMetagenome_8_FD_206183 | JGI IMG/M metagenome (GOLD analysis project Ga0325414, IMG submission 206183) | Populus deltoides microbial communities from Bellville, Georgia, United States - Leaf-PdKOR-R3 | ecosystem: Host-associated > Plants > Phyllosphere > Phylloplane/Leaf | place: USA...
GCAAATTCAGCAAGTCCCCTGCTTTAAGCAACTTTTTAGTGGACTTGCTCCGAGAAATTGTCCACAGTTGTTCATGTCTCTTCTTGTCTGCAACTTCAGTACGTGGTCAAATGTCTAAAAAAAGGTGGTCAGTAGCATTTTCTTTTATCAATTGTCACGCTTTAATAGCCGTTATAGATAGTTCCAAATATGCTGTTGTTCAACCATTTCAACCAAATATCAGCTGGATTTCATGTCGAGGAAAAAAAATACAGAGAGAACAAAAACAAGGTGAAGTCTTGGAGAATCGCCGCATGTAGTAATTAAGAAGATTAAATTATTACAACATCAAGGACAGACAGACAGTTGAGCAGAAATGGATTCGACTAACTTACCTCCATATTTCGGTACCTGCCTGCCTTGACTCCGAGTTCCTTAGCTTTTACTTACTGAGATTGTCGTTTAGGAAAGGTTCCACGAGAGAGAATAAAGCAGCATTAACATTTGTTGAGCTGAGGAAAAAAATTATGATGCTTGAATAATATTTTATTATTTATTTTCTGGAGTTTATTTTGAAGAAGAAAAATCAAATATAACAAAAACATAAATTATATATAAAATTAGGTTGCGCAAAGGATGGCAATATTTAAGGATAATAAACATGCTAAAGTTGACATTTCAATTGATGAAGGATTTAAAATCAGAGTGATGGCAATAAACAAAGACTTTTCTAGGTAGGAGATGGTCCATAAATCCATCCTTCCGATATCGGCCCTCCCCATATAGTAAAGAAACTATATTATTATCATTAATTATTATTATTATTATTATTATTATATGAAAATGAAGAGAAAAAAAACATCTACATGTAGTTAATTTCTAGCCAGATATCAATGCAATACGATTTAGAAGAAAATAAAAACAGTGCTTCAGAAATGCAATCATGGACGTTTGTAATGGCATCAATATCAGGCTGTATACGTCCAAAAGGAAATGTCAAGATATATGTTTCCTTTTCCTTCCAGCTTATTCGTATCTATATATTGACAAGAGCATCTAAATAACGATATGGCAGCTGAATTAATTATAATATAAAGTTGTGGTTCTGCATGTTTACATGCAAGCAATAGAAACAGTGAAGACACAATTTAGATGAGAAACTAATGTATCATCCCTTTATTTCACCACTCTTCCGTACGTCTGTCTTTTTGCATTTTTCATGATCAATTTGAGTAATTTTCACTCTCAGAGCGCATATCCATGGGTTCTTCAATCATGCTTGAGGTTCTGTGCTTGTTAATTACTTTGTGTATAGGATTAAACCTAACCCCATGCATGATCTTTGCTTGTCCAAGTGAGCAATCATTTTAACCAACAAGTTCTTATCATAAATAGGGTTTTGCTCATAAAGAGGAAAGTAAAGGGAAAAGGATATGCACGCGAAAGTCCACCAATCTTTCTCCTTTCATCAATCTTTCACATTTTTTGTCTCCTCATCAACTATAACTCATCACCTTACTTGTGCTGTGGGGTCTTCGACATCCCTATTTATACCAATTGCATAGCCATACTCTGCCATATCATAGCATATGCTTAGCTAAATTCATTGCTCTACACTTAAACACGCATCTTCGTTATCTCTACAACGTCCTCACATTTTTAGTATTCCCACTGTAATGGCTTCTCTTCTCTACCTTCCACTCATTCTATTACTCATCCCTTTAATGATCACTACTGCTCAAAACACACCTTCACCTGGCTACTACCCTAGCTCCCGAATAAGCTCAATTGGCTTTGATCAAGGGTATAGCAACCTTTGGGGTGCTCAGCATCAAAGAGTAGATCAAGGCACCGTAACAATATGGCTTGATAGTAGCTCAGGTCCCACTATATTTTCTTACTTAATTATAATGCAACCTGTGCTTCTTCTACTCTACTAACACCTGAGAGCATATTCTCGTTACTTATATTAATATTAATGGTAATTATACAACAGGTAGTGGTTACAAGTCACTTCATCCATATCGATCAGGATACTTTGGTGCTGCCATCAAGCTTCAACCTGGTTACACTGCTGGAGTGATTACATCTTTCTATGTGAGAGTCAAATGATAGCTAGCTAGATATTGTGTGTGTGCTTGTGCTTGGCTAGTATTGCTCATGCTGTGCTCTTTATTGTGACAGCTTTCGAATAATGAAGCCCATCCAGGGGACCATGATGAAATAGATATTGAGTTCCTAGGAACAACTCCCGATAAGCCATACACTTTGCAGACAAATGTGTACATAAGAGGAAGTGGGGATAGAAACATTATTGGAAGAGAGATGAAGTTTCATCTGTGGTTCGATCCTACACAAGATTTTCATAATTATGCCATTCTATGGACCCCAAGTGAGATCATGTGAGTACTACTTCTTTTCAACACATATATATTCAACCTTTTTTTAATTTGTGGTTGGATTTTTTTTTCTTTTCTTTTCCCCTTTTCTCATCAGTGGAGCCTATTTATTCATTTGATCAATCCATGCATATATCTCATCCATATAGGGCAGATAGCTGCCCATGATCAAAGTTCCCTTTTTCCAAAGGGTTAAACTAACCAGGGAAATTAATTTCGGGGGGCTCAGGGGCATTATTTTGCACCAAATTTAATTTGCAGTGACTAATTATTATTATTTTTTTCAATTATTGCAAAGGATATTGTGAAAAGAAAGGTGAATCTAATAAAACAAATGAATACAACAAAATCATGTCTCCCATAAGTAGTAAACATTATGTACCTACCACCATTAGAAAAATAAAATAAAATAAAATACAATTCTAGCTTTCAATAATTATGATGTCCGTGAACTTTAAATTTATGCAAAATGCAATTTTTTTTTCTTTCTTTTTGTTGTACTTGAGTGGTTTTCTTCTTTCTTTGATGAACCTTGTCTGATCATGATGTGGACCACGTACAGATTCTTGGTGGACGATGTTCCCATCAGAAGGTATCCAAGAAAAAGCGATGCAACATTTCCCTTAAGGCCACTGTGGGTATATGGCTCAATCTGGGATGCATCGTCGTGGGCCACTGAGGATGGAAAATACAAAGCCGACTATAACTACCAACCCTTCATTGGCAGGTACAAAAACTTCAAAATCGGTGGGTGCACCGCCGATGCGCCTGCCGCTTGCAGTCCACCGTCTGCTTCTCCATCCGGCTCCGGTGGCTTGAGCCAGCAGCAGTCCTCGGTGATGGAATGGGTGCAGAGGAACTACTTGGTTTATGACTATTGCAGGGATGGGAAAAGGGACCATACCCAAACACCTGAGTGTTAAGATTCGAACTCGATCAGTAGAGCTGTAACTCATTGTGTACGCATAAGTGTGTTAATATGGTCTTATCTAAACGGCCATGGTTTTTTTTCTTCATTTTTTAAGCTATGAGCAGTTTGCTTCGAGTTGGAGAGTCTTGAGACGGGTCCCACTTGCCAAGAATGGGTGCAAGAATTGTTGATCGTCCAAGTTTCCAAGAAGTATTATTCGCTTGTTTGTCGTATTGCTTTGTTTGCATTACCCTTGCTTTTATAAAGTTCAAGTAATGGAAGCCTGTTTTATCATCTCTCAAAATATCCAACAGCACTACTCCTTCGTTGCATTACTCTTTTGAGTGAATTATTTTTATCATCTCTCTCAATGTGCTAAGCTCATCGTATATAGTTAAAAACAATGCTTTTTTTACAGTTTTAATCATGGTATCAGAAATTTTTCTGAATATATTATATTGCCATTGAAAAAAAAAAAAAACTAATTTCGATAATGTACAAGTTAATCCCAAAATACTTCTTGTACAAGCGAAAACAATAGTGCCTAGGATTTTTCCAGAAACACTTAAATTTTTTGAAAAAGAAAGGAAAGAGAGTGACAGACCTGCGTAGAAAAGTGGAATACGAGTATTCATTCTTCCACTTTCAATTTTCCATACAGAACGAAAATAGCACAGGAAGAACTGTAGCTGCTTGTGAAATTCGATTGTCTTACCTGAGTTGGATTTTAGGACATATATCACATGCATTATTATGGTTGAATATGTAGTAGCTAGCTAGCTTGAATCTTGTGACACCAAAGCTCTATGCATGGTTGTGGTCCAATTTGGTGTCACAAGATTCAAGCTAGCTAGTGCATATTTTATCTATCGTAGGTCTATGTTTCTATGGTCTTCGTTTTCTTGGTGGAATTTAGTTGAGGCTTCCTCAACCAAGAGATGAAAAATTAATCCCATCCCGACAGCATTTGAGACAATAGTTTGGAATTTGCAGACCATCTTTGTATGTGTTGTCAAAGATTTTGGATTCGAGTGCACTAACTTTTTGTTTGTGACAACTCTGCGTCGTATAACTATGTTTCGTTAAGGATTTTTGAGTTTTGATTTCAACATAAATATGATGAAGATTTCTCTAGATGTATATGCGGTAGTTGTGGAGTCAATATTTTTTTTTTTTTTTGAGTTCGATCTTTTTTATCCAAAGAAAATACACATTACCTGAATTTTAGATTTACTGATAGAATATTTCATCAATATTTATATTTACAGTCTGTTGACATGAAATTTACCGATAGATTCACGGAACAAAATCATCTATTAAAAATCATTAAAAAACATAAAAATTCAAAAAAAAATCCAACAATATTTATAAAATCATTAAATTTACTGAAAAGTTGAAAATTTTAAAAAAACTCCAACAATCTATATACAATTATTAAATAACAGAAAATTTTAAAAATTATTAATAATATTTATACAATTATTAATAACACAATTATAAAAAAAATCATCAATATTTATACAATTATTTAAGACACAAAAATAAAAAAAAAATGCCATCAACATTTATACAATTATTTATAATAGAAAATTTTAAAAAAAAAATTGCCATCAACATTTATACAATTATTTATAACATAAAGATTTTAAAAAATAAAAAAATTTCATTAACATTTATACAATTATTAATAACAGAAAAAATAAAATAAAAATTAATAACATTTATACAATTATTAATAACAGAAAAATATTTAAAAAATAAATAAAACACTTAAAAAGAAGGAAAAAGAAGAATCTTACCTTAATGTTGAGTTTTCTCGAGTCTGAGAAGAGAAAAAAAACATCCAAACAAATCATTAAATAACAAGAGAAGAAGAGAATGAGAAGAGAGAAAAGGCATTCTGGCATGTAAAGGAGGAGGGAAGAGAATGAGTTGAGGAGAGAAGAAGAGATAACAGAGAAAGAAAGATGAAGACTTGGGGGGAGGAGGAAAGAAGAAGTTGAAGAGGGAAAGAGAAGAAGAGATGTGTTTGTCTATTCTAATGATAGGGATTTTAGTATTTTAATTTGAAGGTTTTTACCGACGGTTTTACCAATTGTCGATTAAATATTAAAAATTTTAATGTTTATGTCGCCATTTCATCTTGTCAAGTCTAATTGAGATTTTAAATTTAATCAAAAATTTTCAGAAATACGCCAGGTATTACTAATGTCTTTACTGTTGGAAAATTAAAAATTAATATTTTAATTTTTTCATCAGCATTTTTGTCTGTAAAGTCTAATTGAAATTTTTAATTTAATCCAAAATTTTTAGAATCGCTCCACGTATCACCAACGCCTTTACCGACGATAAATTAAATATTAATTTTTTTAATTTTTTCATCGTTGTATTCATCTATAAAGTCCAATTGAAATTTTTTATTTAATCCAAAATTATTCAGAAACCATCCAACTATTACCGACGCCTTTACCAATGATAAATAAAAAATTAATATTTTAATTGTTCCGTCGACATTTCCTTCTATCAAGTCTAATTGAAATTTCAATTTAATCCAACCAACTATCACTGGCTACTTTTTAGTTTGTCAACGATTCCGTCTACAAAGAACAGTATTAAACAATGCAAGTGAGAAATGAACATTATCTTAACTCTTGGGAAAATACTGATGTACATTAACTGTCGGTGATCCCATATGTAATAAACAATAATAAATATTGCAAGTGAGAAGTGAACAATACCTTAGCTCTCGGGAAAATATTGACGTACATTAATCATTGATGATCCTATACGTATTAAACAGTAATAAACAAAACAAGTGAGAAGTGAACAGTGAACAGTACCTTATAGTTCTCGGGTAAACACCGATGTTTTTCATCGATGATCTTGTATGCATTGAATACAATGAATAGTGCAATTGAGATGTGAAAAACTCCAATGCTTTATGAAATATACCAACAGTCTTAATTTGTCAATGTGTCTGTTTGTATTTTCCAGGGCTATTAGTATTTTTATTGGTGAAAAACAGTTTATGCTATAAGATTATATTTGTATTCCTTATGTATTCATTGTATAAATACTTAAAATCATAGTAGCACACATAATTCAACAATACTAGTTCTGCGTATAAAAAAAACGTGTTAGATTATATTCGTATTCCTCCTCTTTTTTTCAATTTTTTTGTTTCAATAGTAGCGTGTGCATGTACTGTATAGAAGTTGTATAGGAAATAATAATTAATTTCTTGCGTAGATAATTTAGAGATGATATGTATATAATTTATTGTGTAGATAGATGGATATAGATGTAGATATGCCGATATCTTCGAGATGAGATAACATGATATAAATTGATCAATGTGGCCTTGTTCAGTTAATGAATCTTCAAAATGCTCGTAACTCGATTGTTCTTAGTGTTCTCGACTCAGCTTGTTAAGAACTTGAGGCCTTGTCATGTTCGGTCCATCTAGAGAAGACGGTCTCTGAAGTTGGAAGTTCGAACTACATGAGGCTCGGTTTTTCTGTTGATGGGTAAGAAATAACCAAAGCTGTCAATACGATGATAATTGTTCCAAATTTGGAATTTTTAATTGATATGAAGTATTTATTTTTAATATATCTATTTTTATATAACACTTAATTGTCTATCATATGAGATATTATTAAATTAACACATATAAATTATTTAAAGATATTCAAGTTCATTAAAAGAATTGTTATTATCAATCGGACTGAATTTCTTATGAATATCAAATAATGAGATCTAATAAAAACAACATATAATAATTAAATATAATCATGAAAGGACTTAATAAAAAGTTTCTTAATTAGTGAAACAAAACAATCGGTGTATATATATATATATATATTCTAAAACATGTGTTAATGATGGTGATTAGTGATTAATCCATATAAGACGAAGCAACGTTTTAGGAAGACTTTGTTAATGAAAATGCAGAACGAGGAAATGGGGAAAAATCAAAACCAGTATTGCTGAGCCATTGGGTCACTGGCCCAATGGCTTGTTCGCATCAGATGCATTCCATTTTTCAGTATAATTTGGGAGAGCACAAAGGGTCGGCCTAGATGACGGATGGCCCCAAATTGTGATGTCTGCGATCATTAAATTCCGTCACTGATATTTATCAAGCTTGCTTTTATCACCGATCTTAGCTCAGTTGGTGGAGCGGAGGGCTGTAGGTCGCTGGTTGGATTCCGGCAAGGTCGGATTTCAATTTTGTAATTTCTTTTCTCACCGACCTTAGTTCAGATGTTGCATTGTTTTGTCTGTTGAGGTGGTCATTTTCATTTTGTTGCCATGAGAGGCCCAATAAATTAAGAGGGCATCACAGCAGATGAATCAGTAGAGGCTAAACTTGTGTCCGACAAAAAGAAAAAAAACAGCAAAGATTCAAAGTGCAGAAAACAAACCAGCTCTAAAGCAGTGTGAAACAACAAAAACAATGCATCAAAAGGAGTCTTTTTTTCTAAGAGGAAGGAAAGATATATACCCTCTCGCAAACCAATGACCTCTCAATTGTAATGCCTTCAAAGAATCACAGTACCAATGAAAGAATCACAGTACAAATGAATGTCAGAAGCCACTCAAATAAGGGGACATGAAAAAACAAAAAAAAAAACTCGCATACCAATATCAAGAAAACCAAAAAAAAATGGATGAAAAATTTTATATAATCTCCTGCAAACCAATGACTTCTCAGTTGTAATGGTTCTCAGAGATATCAAAGAATGAAGCAATGTCAGAAGCCGCTCAAACAAGAAGGCACGAGAAAACCATAAAACCCACATACAAATGGCAATGAAACCAAAGAATAAGTAAAACCCAATTGTGGTCAGTTCCTTACAGAACCATAACAGGAAAAAGAGAAGAAAGAGATCTGGGAAGCTATAACTAGGCTGTTAGACACCAACCGATCAATTTCACACCATGAATAAAATCGGCAATCGTCCTAATGCAACCCAGGATAAAACTAGTCAGCCTCCAAAACACCAAAAGGAGAAGAGAAAGGGAGAAGAGAAAGCACACGTCCAGCGAGTGTGCATTTAATGAACCATCATGGAATGCAGTATTGATGGAATGCCCGCCCTCCCATCAAACAAAGGAGCCACATCGCAAGAGAAGAAAGCCTCGGGGCGGCAGAGGAGTCTCAAATGAAAGAAGAGCCAAGCCATGATCAACAGACATCAACAAATCCTCCTCACGAGCTTTGAAGCACCAAAGCCACTTCAATAAGAGGACGACACGCCTAGAAGCCTGCATGCAACTGGGAAAAAAGGTCATCAAACCTGAGCCTCACAGACGCTGATGAGGCTTAGTGTTTTTTTTTAATTACCAGCATTACCTTTTATACTAAATAAGCTTAGATTCTTTGTGAAGCCTTATTAGTTTTGAACAAGATAAGTATGAAGTTGAGCCGGGTATCTTAACAATACTAAATAGTTGTCTGTCTAAACCCTGAATATTTTATTTTTGAGGTTAAAAACGAATTAAACTGACGCAGGCCTATAATCCAGTGAGATATCAAATACTGTTGTCTTGTCTTCTTTCAGTTGGCTGAATGTTTTAAAAGAATAGACTTTTATCTCTAATCTCAATTATTGATTTCTAGTACATCACCGAAAGAACCCCAAATTTATCTTAGTATAGTTATTTTTTAAAATATTTTTTATATTAAAATAATATTTTTTTATTTTTTTAAAATTATTTTTAAAATCAACCTATCAAAACAATTTAAAATATATTAAAAAAATTAATAAAATATTAAAGTTAAAAAAAAACACGATTGCACCGAGACAACACTGATATTTGGTTGATATGGACAACTCTCAACCTAGTCACCGAGACAACATTGATATTTGGTTGATATGGACACCTCTCAACCTAGTCATGGTCTGGATGGTGCCTAGGCCCCAGTGGTATAAAATATTAGTGAGCTTAGCTTTTTAGGCTGGTTGAAAATATACTAGTTTTTATTTTTTAAAATATTTTTTATTTAAAAATATATTAAAATAATATTTTTATTTTATTGGACAGCATTTTTTTTCATTTAAACGAGCTTGTTTTTTAGCCCAAACAAGCATGTCGTTTCATTCCCTTCATCTTTGAGAATTGCTTAATTGGATCATAAAATTGTTCATTTATTTGCATTTTTTGTTTAAGGGTTTTTTATTTTTTATATTTATTCCGTTCATGACTAATTTATTTGCGACACTCAAATAGGAATTCACCACATCCTAATAAAAGACCTAGCCTAGCCCTCAGGTAGCCTTGGTCCGGACAGGTAAATGAAAAAACTGATTATTTTTTTTTTTTTACTAGAATGACATTTTGAGTTTTTTTCAAGCCCATATAAATGATATTGTTTGATAGCCTTTTAGGGAAAACAAAATTTTATATTATTTTATTTGAATTCAATTAATAAATTAATTAAATTTATATATTTAAAAAATATAAAATTCAGCTTATTTTATTTCCTATATTATCATCATTATTTTTATCTTATTTCTTTAAAGATATTCTAAAAATAAAATACTACATAAGTATTTTTAAAAAAAAAATTAATATTAAATTTATCCTTTTTAGAATTGCAAATCAGAGGATTTATTATTTATTTATTTTTATAACATTTTTAGATATTGAATTTTATTTAAAATTCAATTATTGACAATCAAGAGAATTTCAAACACGAGATTTCATTGAAAACTCTTGATTAAATTTAATTAAAAAAGCTTCAAGTATACTATAAAGCATAATTATTAAACCCGGATCGGCCTG
>Ga0325414_1009767_pt1 | contig 10076 bp, 12 predicted proteins | sample PopdelMetagenome_8_FD_206183 | JGI IMG/M metagenome (GOLD analysis project Ga0325414, IMG submission 206183) | Populus deltoides microbial communities from Bellville, Georgia, United States - Leaf-PdKOR-R3 | ecosystem: Host-associated > Plants > Phyllosphere > Phylloplane/Leaf | place: USA...
GTTTTTTTATACAATCCGATGATCAAAGGAATTGATGGGGCTGGAGTTTGGCTCTTTGGCTGATAAAAAGTGCCATAGAGATGAATGCAGCTACCTATAACAAACAGCCCTTTCTCACCCTTTTTCGTCTTTTTTTTTTTCTGGCGGATTTATGTAGAAAGGCTGATACATCCTTGATTCTTTATTTTATTTTATCTGGTTCTGTATCGAGTAGTAATTCAGGCAGCCTCTTTGCTGAAAAGAAGATAGCAAAGAAGGTGTTAAACTGCTCGTACATTAATTTGTCTTATGCTCTTCAGACTCGCTGAGACTTCTCGTCTTTGAAGCTGGTCTAGTAAGCCTAAGCACATCATCTTTTCTTTTTATCCTTAGTTTTTCCGAAAACTAACCCTTCATTTTATTTTTTGAAGGTGAAATATAATCTCCAGTGAGAATTTGTTCTATATTTATGTATAAGAATAGAATAATTTTCCTTTTGAATTATCAAATACTAAAAGATTATGATTAGAATTTATCGAAGTTGCTCGTAATAAAACTTTGTACAAACCACTGGGAAGAAGTTAAGGACATTCCTTTGAGTGGATGTGGTCAATGGCGGTATCATTTAGCCAATCGGATGGGGAGGAATGGAAGTTGCTGTACCTTATAATGATCGATTCATGGGATTGAAATGGACCTTATGGTGTACAAAGGATTACTTGCCATTACCGTATACTTTGAGAGAGAATCAGCGAGTACTTTCAGTCTTGAGTTATGGACAATGAGTGGACACGTACGGTCATTCATATATATGCAGAAACCTCTTTGAATCTATTGGGAATTTGGAATGATAAAGAAATAATGGTGCTCAACAGAAATGGATCTTGGATTTCTTTTGTATATTACGGAGGTGGTAGAAACAAAAATATTCCCACCGTTTGACTTTTTTTTTTGCCAGCAGCTCCCATCAGCTTACTTGGTTCCATCTTCTGGAAACTGCTGAGTATGTTTATGAGGAGGGACAGAATGCAACCTCTCCCTGTGTTACTATCAGCCTCATCTATCTTGTTGTTAGTTACTAGTAATCACCGAGGGAGTCTGCTAATTCTCATCTTGTCCTGTGACGATGGTGATGGCGGGCTGTGAGATCGTAGCAGCAGTTAATTTGGAAGAAAGAAAAAGAAAAGGGCTATAGACTATCTTTATTAAAAAGGGCATAGGGGAAACCGACTTTGAACTACAAAACAGGAATTGTTTCTCTTTTTGCTATGATTTGAAATAGGAAAGATCTTAACGTCCCCTCATGTATTTAGTTTGGAAGAGGAAACAAACAAAAAGCTTTTGCAGGTGGCCGACCTTCATAGAATAGGAGAAAATCTCCCTTTTTTTTCTTAAGCACGCAAAAGCTCACATGCAATTGGCTACAAAAAGCTCACATGCAATTGGGCAAGGCCTTTTCTTTTCCAGGAGATTTTGCCCAAGAATTCTTCCTTTGAATCAGTTTCTCCTCTTTGCCGATTGTAATTGAGACCGTAGGACACCCTTTTCCCTTTCAAAATTACATGTACGTGGATACCTAAATTATGCATGTAAAGAAATATTTATCTTTTAAGTCCAGGTTTACAAGGGACTTTCTTTCTGAGAAGAGTAATATAATGTAAGAGTTCCCTTTCTTTTTCCCTGCTTCTTTCTAACATGATATTAGAGCATGCATGTATTAGATCATCAATATAAAGGCAGATCATCACAAAATCTTCTTCTTTTTTCTTCACATAAAGTGATGGTTTAATTAGATTGACATCTTTCGAAACAATTTTGATCAAAATAAGAATCAATCTTGTTGTTCCGTTCTCTTGGTGCTTGCTTTAAACTGTAAAAAGCCTTATAAAGTCTAGAGACTTTGTCTTCTTTTCCTTTCATCACACAACTGAGGTTACTCTACATAAACCTCTTCCTATAATTTTCTACTAAGAAAAGCTTATTTGATAATAAGTTGACAAACTTGTAATTGTATTTGTGTTGCCAAAGCAAGAACAATTTTGATGGTTTCCATTCTAGGAATAGGTGCAAATGTTTTTGTGAAGTCTACTCCAAGCTGAGACGTATAGCCTTTAGCAACAAATCCTGCTTTATATTTTTGTACATTGCCATCTTCATTATATTTAGTCTTGTAGATCCGTTTTAATACAACTGCTTTCTTTTTCTTTGGTAGTGCCACTAACTCTCATGTATGATTTTTCTCAATACTTGTCATTTCTTCATTTATAACCTTTCTCCATTCTTCCCTTCTTGCTACTTCTTCATGATTCTGAGGTTCACCAGAAAAAAATGCAATATGACAAGAATTATAAATATCAATTAATGACCAATACTTTATTGAAGAGCCAAATCTTGAAAAGAGATGTTTGGATAGAGAATTGTGGCGACAACCACAAGAGTAGAAAAATAGCCGGGAGTAGCCATGTTCAGACAAACCATTTAAGGAAAGGAAGATTGAAGAGATGGAAATGAGATGCCATTAGCAAGTCATGAGCATGTGATTTTCAATCAAAATCCAAATTACAGGAATTGTGAGACTTTCAAAATTAAAGGGGAGTGTTAGAATTAATTTTAAAGTTTTCATTCAAAGTGTTTTTTAATTCTCCTTCGAGCCTCTTAAATATATACATGTAATTATTAAAGATGTATTTATCTTTTAAGTCTCTTGAATTACCTTAGACTAGTATAAATATGTGTTTAGAGTATTGTAAGTCTAAGTCAAGGTCTACAGGGGCTTTCTCTTTTAGGAGATTAACATAATGTAAAAGTTCCATTTCTTTCCCCTACTTATTTCTAACACACACTTCATCTGTTAGAAGATCGACCTTTGAATGCTTTGATGCCCTTTCTTTCTTTGATTGAACACGTACTTCAAATAGTTGGCTCAATGTAAGTTCATATAACTTTTACATAGTTTCAACACTTTTTATAACTTGTCATAATTGATGCTGCAACTTTTCTTTTAAATCCTCTAATGTTTTCTTGTTTGCTTCAACCAAACTATAGTGTGTGGTCTCCCTAATTTAATTGACTTTTTAAAAGAAACAGTTGTTCTCGGAGATGCAAAAACCACAAAGTTCCAACCTCTTGGACTTTTTAATGGTTGGTTATTGGACCTATATGATGACATGCTCTGTTGATTTTCCTAAGAACTTGGAATACTTTTAGCATTTGATCTTGTATCAGTAGAATAGGTACCTTTTCCATAAAAATGACTGCCTTCCATAACTATTTTTCGCATGAGGCTCCTATCATATAAAGCACAACTTATTGAGCCAAATCATTAAAGAAGAAAATTAAAATGAGAGCTTAACTGGCAGTATAATATTCCTTGCTCTTCAATACATCCAATCTCATGACATGTTTTTCCTTTACTTTACTTGTAAACCCCATATAAAGATTAAAATCTTATAAATGATAATAAATGTAACAGTGATAATTATTTAGAAATAAATTTTTTGAGGACTAAAACCCTTGAACGTGATTTATTTTTAAGTACGTTGATGAGATAAATAACCGGTTAAAAAGGAAAACACTTAAAATTTTAAAATGAAGCCAAGGGAAAACACTTGGTAAATGTGGAATGGTGGGGTGTATAAATGTACTCTTGGCTTCTAAAAAAAAAAAGAGGGGAGATGTTTTGTATTATGGAAAATTTGGATTAGAGGAATTGATTTTGTTAATGGTTTGTTTAATGCTTGAAATTTGATTATTATGGTAGTATAAGATTGGGTAAAGCTTCAGTTGAGGAGAAAAGAAGAAAAAAAACATGCCCCCACCTTAACTATAGGGTCGACCACATGTAATGCATGAATAGAAAAAATAGTTTTTAAATTTTGTATTTTTTATTGTATTGTGAATTGTATTAATATCTAAACTTTAATAATTAGTGAGTAAGAATCGAAATAGAATGAAAAGGGACTCATGATTTCCTTTATTGAACATGCTGACTAATAGGCCAAAAAAATAGGGTAAAAGAGGAAAGGTATATAGATGACATATGAAATTATCGTAGAAAATTCGTTTGAATTAATCTGGATTTAATCGATATAGAATTTTGATAATTGAAACAAAAATATATAGGGTATGTATGATTTTGGGAAATAAAAGTTGAGTGTTAATTTAAAAAAAAGTTGTGTAGTGATTCAATGATTTTGAGGGAAAATAACAATGATTAGTGATGATGAAATTATTCTTTGATTGAAGGGAATACTACTACTGTAAGTAGGCTACATACCAGAGCAGGAGTTAGGACATCAAACATTGTCTATTTATGAAATACAAATTATTACAATTGTATTTGATATCAAGAGTAATTGGTTTAAAGATGATGAAAGGAATAAAAAAAAAAGAGAAGGAGAGAATTGAAGGAGATCCAAACTTAATTAGTCATTCTTGAAATTTGAGAGACTAATGATATTGATATTGACACTTTCCAACTTGCTTAGTTGGTCCCAGAACAATTTCCATGGTTTTGACAATTCAATGAACAAGATATCTTCATCAGGTAGGTCTTCAGAGAACTTTATTAATTGGGAACAAGATAATCAACAAAAAAAATTAGCTAGTGCTTGCTCATTGATCATCTTTTCTGAAACATAGACAATTTCAAATTCTTGAAACAATAAAACCTATTTCATTAATCTTCACACTAGTACTGGCCTTGAGATGACATGTTTAAAATGGTAAACTCGAGAGATTAGTCATCTTAATATGCGTAGAGGTAATGCCTTAAATTCTTTATCGTGAACATCAAATCTATATGTCTTTTTTATTGAAGAATAATTCAGTTAAGCCTCATTTAACATCTTACTAAGGTAGCAAATAACATTTTCCTTGAGCTGCATTATAGAGGATAAGTAGGTGTCCTGATATTGGTTCTTGTAAGACATGTGGATTAAACAAATACTTTTTAATCTTTAAAGGGAGTAATATAAGCTTCATCCCAATAAAATGATGTATCATTCTCCATCAAGTGAGTGAATGGTTGATATTGATTAGCTAAGTTAGAAATGAATCTCTATATATAAGCCAACTTTCCTTGGAGACTTATTAACTCGTGGATATTTCTTAGTTTTGGCATTTTTAAGATGACATCAATCTCAATTTCTCAATGTCAAACTATAAATCCTAGGAATTTACTCGAGGACACACCAAACATGCATTTTAGTGGGTTTATCTTTAGTTAGAATTGACGTAACATTTCAAATACCAAATGAATATCTTGCAAATGATTTCCTTTTTCCTTTGGCTTCACCACAAGGTCATCAATGTAGCATTCAACATGTTGGTAAAACATATCATAAAAAATATTATACATCGCTTTTTGATAAGTGGCACCTGTATTCTTCAAGCTAAAAGGCATGATCTTATAACAACATATCTTTTTCAAAGTCTGAAAGGTTGTCATCTCCTCATCTATGAGCGCCATTCAAATATGATTATAGCTAGATGAATCATCCATGAAGGTTAGTCTCCCGTGGAATCTTGTAGCATCAACCATAATCTCAATGATTAGAAGTGGAAAGTTATCTTTGGGAAAAACATTGTAAGGTCTTGAAAATCCACACAAACAAAGATCTGACCATTTTTATTTTTCACTGGCATGATATTTAAGATCCATGTAGGATACTTCGCTTCACAAATGAAACCCACTTAGATAATTCTGTTGACTTTACCTCAATTTATGAGATGAGTTTATAACGAAAGAGAAGCTGAGCTTGTTTTATAAGTCTAACCTTAATTTTTATTGCTAATTGATGGACAACAACACTCAATTTTAAACCTAACATTTCATTGTAGTACCAAGCAAAGATATCTCAATACTTTATCAAAAGTTTCATGTAATCCCTTTCTTCTTTAAGTGATAAGTTTGTATTGATGAAGCTTGGACGTGGGTTTTTAATGATGCTTAAGTTAACCATTTTAAGTTCATCCATCAAAGACTTATTTTCTGATTCTAAGATGGGTAAAGCCTCCTCAGCATCTTCTTCGATGAGAAACTCATCATTATCATCATCTTCAATATCGGTGTGATTTGAAATGAGATACATCATTTCCTCTTATTTCTCTTCATCAGAAAGGTTTGTGATCACTATCGTGCATATCCCTATTTCAATGTCACCTCAACACTTACCACCCATTTGCATTGTCTCTTCATGCATGAAGGTATTTTGCCAGGAAGATCTTTTAAACCCTTCACCAAAGTTGGTCGATGATCGAGTACATGCTTATGATCTTTTTATTTGGATGGTCCAAGTCTTGTGAATACTAACATCTCATTTAGAGTCCTTCCACTCCTTTTGGTTTCAATCCTATCAACGACTGAAGCACGAGTCGTAGTCACACCAAGGCAATCCCAAATTAAAGCCCTTAGATGTGGAGGTTGAATTTGTTTTTTTTTTTCCTTCACTTTTTCCACACTTAAGTATCTTGAGGCCTTTTTATTAATCTTAAAATGAAGTAGTGTAGAAGATTTTTATCCAATACCAACCTTTGAAGTTTTGCTATAAGTTTTCTTCTCTCTCCAAGCCTTCTTAGTCTTTGTAGAAACTTGTTTACCTTTGACTCGAGCCATATCCCTATCCTTTGCTAATTTATTGACATCTTCATGGCTATAACCAACCATAGATAAAAGCTTATAATCATTGGGATCGAAGCCATTAACTCGTTTATTAGTGAGTTCTTCAAGATTTATAACTTCCGACTTAATTTGATGAATAAACATTTTCGATAAAGGTTTTGAGACCTTGGTCAATGTAAGATTAGTAGGTAGAAAGGTTAATTTTTTAGCCCCTTTGTGATCTTCTCTTCTTCCTTAGGAAAAGAATATTGACCCTCTTTTTTTGCTCACACTAGAATATATCGTAGTACCATAGCTTTACATGATACCTTATTATTGACAAAGTCTTCTACTACCTTTTCTTTTTCTTTGTTCTTCATTGGACGAGTTATTTCTTTATTTGTAGATGACTTATGCATTTTTAAGCTCTTAGAGTCAACTTATCCCTCTTCTTGGTAGTTAGGTAGGGATTGTAGTTCTTCCATCATAGCTAACATAAAATAAAACTTTACGTTGGCAAAATGGGCTTCAGTTATGGTAAAGAGGTCATATCCTCCACTCTCAATATCACTTGTCCATATCGACAATACTTAAAGCATTAGTGAAATGTTGAGGAGACAATATAAGTTTTATGTATCCATGGTTGTCCAAGTAGCATGTTGTAAGTAGTTTTGACATCTATAATGTGAAAAAATAATTTAAACTCTATATCTTTCATATGTATCACAAGTCTTATATTTCCTATGATATTTTTCCCTTATTGATTAAAGCTTTGAATCGTTAGATGAATTGAGAATAGTTCATCTCTAGGAATCCCAATCTCATTCATGGTTTTAAGAGGTAGTATATTGACAGTCAAACCATCATCCATCAAAATACAATTCACCACCTTTTCAATGGTGTATCCTTCAATAAAAAAAGGGTGATTGTAAAGTTTTGATCAAAGCAACAAGTCTTCATCATTAATGTAATATCCCACATCGACAGGTGAGGAGCTGATAACTAGCTTTATTAGTAGTGTTGGTTGCTGACTTGTCAGACGCGTTTTGGGACCATACATGGTCACCAAGAACAAATATGTGAGGGCGGTAAGGCCCAAAGCGGATAATATCTGGCAGGTTAGGCTGAGCTGTGACATTTGGTTTCAGAGCCGACCTCACTAGCTATCTGGTTGTGTCGACGGGGTCATCAGGCTCCTTAAGGGGGTGGATTGTAATATCCCACATCGGCGGGTGAGGAGTTGGTAGCTGGCCTTATTAGTAGTGCTGGTTGCTAACTTGTTAGACACTTTTTAGGGTCACGTGTGGTCACCAAGAACAAATTTGCAAGGGCAGTAAGGCCCAAAACGAACAATATCTGGCAGGTTGGATCGGGCTATGACAATTAAAAAATATCTTCATGATGCATATATCATGAGGCGAGTTTATAGAGTCATTATGGCTTTCTTTCACGGCTTTTTTAGTAAAAGTTCTCTCAATCAACTTGATAACAAGTGGCAGATACATTTTTAATCCTTCCCAACTTTCTTAACATGTAATCATTCAGTGTAATGAGCTTTTTTTCATACATTAAGCTTTGACCTGGAAAAACTTCATCTTTAACTAGTAGGGACATTTTTTGAATTTTTTGGTGCATTGGCTCATCAATAGCCTTATTCACCATCGAGATTCATATTATAGACGGTTTTATCATACGTGTGTGTTTCTTATTTCCTCTTTTATGAGTGACTAAAGTTTATCTTTTGTTTTTGTAATTCCTAAATGATTAAAGCTTCAAGTTGCTAACTTGCGGTACAAGGGTTATACGCGAAGCTTAACTTGAGCATGTAGTGAAGCTTATATGCAAAAGAACATTAAGTTTTATAGGTTCAAATTAGCCAAAACTTATTACTATGAGGGGAGCGATTGATGCGAACCTAAAGTCACTATGGTCGTGATATTATAAGTTATTTCATCATTGAAAATGATATCCCCATTCTTATGTGGCCTCATGATCTTGTCTTTCAGCATAAAACACTTCTATATAAAATGGTTGATCAAACAATGATATTTATAATAATTTGGGTTGTCCACTTGGTTTGCTTTTTCAGGACGTCTCAACTCTAGTAGCTCAATGAGATTTGCTTTGAGCTAATCATATAGAATTCTAGATATGTATGAGTTAGGGAATGAATACTTTTTTTTCTTGTTGCTCTTTCAAGGATGACTTCTTTCTTTCATCCTTTTGAAAAGTAGTTAATGTTGCAAAATCATTCCTCTTAACTCTAGTTGGTACTTTTATGGTAGTAAAGTTAATCACTAAGATTATTTTCCATTAACTTTTAGAGCGCTCTTTTCAAATCTACGACCTTTATATCTTGGGCTCTTGCATAGGTAATGATGAGTTTTTTTGTTGTAGCAATGCTAAGTTTCATATCATGTGCTTGAGTAGCCAATTTTTTAAAAGAATTTGGTTTGATGTCTTGTAAAATGTAGCATGGTCCCTAATGCATCCATTGAATACATATATCTAGCATGAATAAAACGTTGGAAGACTAAATTGAATTTTGACCAAAATCCTAATTCAAGGCAAAACAACACCGTTTTTTTTTAAAGAACCAGACGATGCGTCACCTAGTTATTGTTCATTGTTTTCTTCTTTTACTTGAAAAAGTTACTTAGGTCACCTACTTTGCACGTGAATTTAATACCTTTAACCTTCACCAAATTTGACAAAACTTGCACGAAAATGATCACCTGACATTTCCCTTCAGCCCGGTATGGTCCGTTCAAGCCGATTGACAATACAATGGTCACGACGCTACCGAATCCACCCAAGGTAGCTAGCCCAACCACCAGCCGGTCACTAGGAGCCACTACTAGTCCCTCACTCTCTCCTGTAGATTATTTTTCTTCTTCTTCCTTCTCTGCCATCCGCCACCAACTACATGGTTGCAACCGCTAGCTGCACGTCATCCTGCACCAGGTGAGCTCCCCTTCCCCTTCTTATTCACTCTCTGTTCATGCAATGGATGTCGAGCTGGGCCAATTCTGGCCCAACTCAAATGGATGGGTCAAGTCCGGCCCAAACAAAAAAAAAAAGAAAAAAAGATATGTTGGGTCGAGATTAACTTAACCTTTTCTTGGACTAAGCCAAGCCAGTTTGTTGGGTCAGCCTAGCACATATATTTAATAATATTTAATTATAATAATATAATAATATAATAATATATTATAATACTGTATATTATATATTATATAAAAAATTAAAAATAAAATAAAATAAAAAATCCTTTCAGAAAAATGTAATAAAATATAAAAATGCTACTTTACCCCTATGTGTGTTCAATCCTTTGGTTTTTAAAGGACAAAGCAATTATTTTACTCACAATCAACAACAGTAAAACATGAGTAGAATTATTGTTATGTATATATAATAATATAAATATGGGTCTTATCGTTAAAATTATATATAAGTTCCATTGTTTATGTCATAGGAGAGTACAGTTCCCATGATT
>Ga0325414_1009768_pt1 | contig 10074 bp, 4 predicted proteins | sample PopdelMetagenome_8_FD_206183 | JGI IMG/M metagenome (GOLD analysis project Ga0325414, IMG submission 206183) | Populus deltoides microbial communities from Bellville, Georgia, United States - Leaf-PdKOR-R3 | ecosystem: Host-associated > Plants > Phyllosphere > Phylloplane/Leaf | place: USA...
TTCAATAATCAGTAAAGATCAATCAGAGAGACTTGATTATGACTTTATTGCACTTTATATTAAATTAGACTTCTTATATATCATTAATATAGTGGTTATGCAGAGAAAAGCAAGGAATGGATTATACAGCAACCTAAAAATCAACACACGTCATCTCCTTTCATTGATGTGATGTGGGATATCTGATGCAGCCGAGCTTCTATAGAAATTGAAGTTTCTTAGCATAGAGATCTAACTCAATCAGATGATGTTGATAGACTAATAGATGTTTTAATATACTATTAGAAGATATCTAGATTCAAAAAGAAATATAGTCATATCAAACCAGGTTAGTAGCTTAAAATTATGATAATGAGAGATTTGACAATAAAATTAAGTTTAAATTTTTTTTAGGTGATTCTACAGGTAGTTTTTCTACATGAAATTATTTTGTTTTTTATTAGATCATTTAATTTCTCATAATTAGGGTTGGAAATTGCTATTTAGACTAGTTTTGTTATTTTTTCTATGATTTTTTGGATTTATTATTTATTTATTTATTTTGTTTAAATTTTTTTTTATACCTTTAAACTTGAAGTTGTTTCCTAATAGAAATAGGTTTTCGGATCTATTTAAAAATGGGTCATCATATATTTATTTTTCAGGGAATAAAACTGTGAATTAAAGGTTGATATCTTCAATCTTTTTTACCCATTAAAACTTTTATGTTCTTTTGTGTTATTATTGTTCAATATATTTGAGGTAAATATTAAAAATTTAAGAGTTTCTTCCTTACAGTTTTGTTGTGTGTTATTTTAAAGATTTTAAGAAATAATAAACCTTGTTTCTTGTTGTATCCTGCATCACTAACCAGTTCAAATTCTAGAATAATATGAATCTAAGTTTTTCTCAATCCCAGCTGCACTAGTTGCTACTGATTTCCCTTCTCGTACTATCAGTTCAAATTCTAGAATAATATGAATATAAGTTTTTCTCCTTTTCACCCACCAATAATTTTGCTCAAATAATTAAGATTTGGCGTAGCATTTGAGTATGTAGCTACTGATGGCTACAGCACTCCAAAACAGCGCACAACCTCTATTACATCAGCGTTGCTGCTGACAACAATTAGCAAAATAATTTATTAAATGACTTAGTAAATCCTAAATTATTATCCAAGCAAAAGCTAAACAAGTGACTTCTTTGGCACGGAGTATTCAATAGCTAGGTAGCTTTTAGTTGCTGTTTTAAGGAAGAAAAAACAAAGAAATAGGGGACAAAAAATATGTTTTCATGTTTTGAAAACTCTAAAATTATTATAGAAACATATTTATTTCTGTGTCCGTCTATATCCTTCTAAACATGTATTTGTTCTTTCTATATTTTTATTTTTTTAATCCCAGGACACTAACCAAAATGCAACCTAAAAGAAAGATGTGAGAGACTCATTTAATCTATATGAAATTATTTATCTTTGATTAGCTTCATTTATAAAAGGTAACTGATTCTAAAAAGATATCAGCCCGATAAAATTGGTTTGCATGTGATTTTGTGAGGTGCCTTTACTGGATTTTATGGGGTCAATCCCTCTTCAAACCTTTTTATAAACAAAATATAAATTAATTTGTATGTCGGATCATGAGACCATGATAACTTAATAGAAATAAAATCAAAATAAATTATACAGCCCATTTTTTAATAAACCTAATGTTAAAGGATGAAATTAAAAAAAAATCAATTAAAAAAAAATGACCTAAGTAAACCCAGATAAACTACTAAACCCACGACCTTGATCATGAGACCTGGATAACCCAATATAAATAAAATTAAAACAAATTATAAAGCTCAATCCCCAATCAACCAAGTATTGAAAGATAAAATTAAAAAATATTTGGATTAAAAAAAAGACATAAAAAATACTCGAGTCAACCTAGGTTAACCTGCCAAAATCATTACCCGAGTCATGAGATAAAAAAAATCTCATAGAAAGCAAAACAAAACAAATCATGAAATATAATTCAAAATCAACCCAATATTGAAGGATGAAATTGAGAAAAAAATTCAATTAGAAAAAAGGAAAAAAAACTCAAGTCAATCAAGTTAACTCGTCAAACTCGCAGCCTGGGTCATAAGACTGGGATAACCTCATAAAAATTAGATTGAAAAAAATTATAAAACTCAATCTTCAATAAACCTAATATGGAAGGATTAAATTGAAAAATCCATTAAAAAAATGATACAAATAAACAACTCGAGTTAGCCTAAGTTAACCCGCCAAACTCATGACTCGAGTCATGAGATATGAATAACCTCATAGAAAACAAACCAAAACAAATCACAAAAATTATTCTCAATTAACCAAATGTTGAAGGATGAAATTAAAAAAAAATCAATTAGGAAAAGGAGAAAAAAACTCAAGTCAACCGAGTTAACTTGTTAAACTCGTGGCTCGAGTCATAAAACTAGGATAACCTCATAAAAAAGTAAAGTGAAAAAAATAATAAAGCTCAATCCCCAATAACCATAATATTAAATGATAGAATTGAAACTAAAAAATTGATTTAAAAAAGAACACAAAAAACGACTCGAATCAGACTGCGTTAACCCACCAAATCCATGACTCGAGTCATGATGACAGGAATAACCTTATAGAAAGTAAATCATGAAACTTAATTTTCAATCAACCCAATGTTAATGATGAAATTTAAAGAGAGAGAGAGAAACCAATTAGGAAAAGGAGAAAAAAAACTTGAGTTAACTTGTCAAATCCAATATCCAAATTATAAGATTATGATAACTTTATAAAAAGTAAATTAAAAAATATTATGAAATTCAATCCCCAATAAACCTAATATTGAAAGATGGAATTGAAATTGAAAAAAAAAATTAGATTTAAAAAACACTATTATAATAAATAATATTTTGTGAGAAAGAGTACAGTAAAATCTTTTTCTTTTTTAGTTTTTTTTATGTTTTTCACATTTAATAATATAATAATAATCATGAAATGACATAATTAACAAAAAATCAATTAATAAAATGATGTGGACAAATATAATGATATATAATAATTTTATTAGCTTGGTCCATAATCATATATAGTACTGAACTAAGACTTAATTAGATAACAAGCATTAAATCTTTAGGTGTTGGCTGAGGAGGTGATGGATTTACTCTCCACGATATCATTATTTCTTTTTTTTATAATAATCGAGATGTATTATTAAAACAGCTCGATTAAGGTCCACGATATCATTTTAGATTTAATGAGAGATTGTGATATAGAAGTTTCTCATGAATCATCCGTCTAAATTTAACGGGAGGAGGGTTTTAACCTTAGTGCATACATAAAACATAGTTTGAGCAATGATTTATAACTGAAGCAAGCTGACTACGGAATCAAGAAAGAGGAGGGAGTGAGAGGGAACCTGCAGCAGCTGCACCAGCAACATCGTTCTTCGAGTCCCTGGTGATGAGGACCAGCCTGGTTTTGTAATCACCATGAGAGTCATAGAAGTCTGAGAGGGACATATTGATGCAACTCAACCCAATCCTGCCATCCAAATCATTGTCCAAGTCAAGAACCACACCTACATTCACTGGGATTATAGATGTCGAGTTCTTGGCCATTCCCATTTCAAAGAAGAAAATGTTCAAATAAAGAAGGGAAAAGAAAGAGAGAGCAGGCTTTGATGGGTACTTTTTCCTGATCATATTGTTGTCTACTTGTGGTTGAGCTGATTCCAGTTTGTTGGTTTAAGCTTGAAAGAACTCTCTCTTATTTATATAAGGCTGTGGCCTGTAGGGTACTTCAAATATGTGGATCCTTAAAGCCTAGAAGAAGATCTCAGAACAGTGGGTGGAGAGGGCCCAATCATTAATTTAAGCTTTCAAAAACAGGAAAGGTTTACTGAGTTTTGTTGCAAGGAAATTTCATGCTTTGAAATTTCCTTGAAAACTATCCCTCCGAGGGCCCAACCATTAATTTAAGCTTTCAAAAACAGGAGAGGTTTACTGAGTTTTGTTGCAAGGAAATTTCATGCTATGAAATTTCCTTGAAAACTATCCCTCCCCTCATGAATTGTAATGTAAAAGAAGTCCACAACATGGAAGGATGTTGGGATATGGTTAAGTAAATTAGATTTAGAAAAATATCAAATAATTGCTTAACATATACAGTTCCTAAAACATTGGAAGCAAATCACACTTCATAGGAAAAGAGATTGAGAGGACAGCAGGAACAAAAAGTCATTTCCCTTTTCTTATTTTTCTTGTTATACATGTCAAGATGACAAGTATTTATATGACTTTTCCCCCTGGCTTGTCTGCTATTATTGATCAAATATCTTTTTGAAGTGTTGGCTTAAATGATAAATATTTTTGTTTTCAGGATTATTATTTTCAATTCAAATCTAGAAAAAATTGCAAAAATAAAATAAAATATGAATACTTCAATCCGACTGTGAATAATTTATTTAAAACTCGATTGAGAGGGAGAGCTGACAGAGAGTGCCCTAATCATACCTATAACAACAAAACAAAGAAAGAAAGGTATCCGATTCCTTATTCCTTATTGCAGCCAAACAATAGCTTTTATGGGAAAATCTAATTCAATAAATTAATTATTATCCCATTAAGTCTCAATCCTATTATATTATTTTATGCTTAAAAAACACTAATGTGTTGTCTAGCTTGCATTTTCTCCCTTGCATCATCATATTGTCTTGGATCTTTTCGAATTTTTTCTTGCCAAACAAGCATCAAACAGTGCACGCTTGATTTTCTTCAATTCAAGACAAGATTTGTATATGTAAGTCGTCTATTTCACTTACTAAGATAATAAATAGCATCAAACAGTGCACGCTTGATTTTCTTCAATTCAAGACAAGATTTGTATATGTAAGTCGTCTATTTCACTTACTAAGATAATAAATAGCATCAAACAGTGCACGCTTGATTTTCTTCAATTCAAGACAAGATTTGTATATGTAAGTCGTCTATTTCACTTACTAAGATAATGAATAGCATCCTTTCGACGAAGCATCCTTTGTCATGTCACAAATTTGTTTTCAACACACTGCGCCATCTCATATCAAGTTTGACGTTTTTCTTTAGTGGTTATTTTTTAAAATGTTTTTTTATAATTGTATTAAAATAATATTTTTTATTTATTTTTTAAAAAATTATTTTTGACATTAATACATGAAAACAATCTAGAAACACCAAAAAACTAATTTGAAATAAAAAAAATCATTTTTTTTCAAAAAACGCTTTGAAATACAAAAACAAATAGGGTTTATACTATCACGTACTTCGTTTGTATTTTATATATATATATATATTTGAACACGACTCAAGGGTGGGTACCCGTGATGGCCATTTCAAGAGCCAAACCACTAGAAAAAGCCCGCCAACTTGAGGTCCCTAATCAATTACATACTTACATGTGGGTTGGGAAATTCAAGTGGTGGGATTCAAACTAGGGATGTCATCTCCCCCTAGTTGACTCTTTACCAATTGAGCTACTAGCTCACTTGCAGTTTGTAGTTTAATTGACATCCCTTTCTCCTTTCTATAATGAGAGACTTGGGGTTCAAGTGTGTAAGAAAACAATTAAGAAAAAAAAAAGGTTGGATAATTTGTATTTTCATCTCAACTCAACTCAAGTTATTAGATGAAGTTTTAAAATATTATCATCTAGCTCTTTTCCTTTCTTCCTCCTTATTGTGACCTACACCCATTTACACAAAGAGATTTTCATTTTTAAGCTTTAGTTTAGTTCAAGAAAGGTTGAAGAAGCAAGGAAGTGGTTCCCTCTCATATTATTTTGGATTATGGTTTGTTTATGGAAGGTTTAAAAAAAAATTAGGGTTTTGTTATGATTTTGATGATGTGTTATGGGTTAAGAAATTTGTTTCAACTTTGGTGTAAAATATGGACATAATGTTCTGGAGGTTGAGGATTTAAAATTTAATTTTGGTCCTTGATTTATGAAAATTTCTATTAGTCCCTAAACTTTGAAAAATTATAATTTGACCCTTGAAATGTATTTTGAAATTATAGGCAGTATTCTTATTAGGTTAATGGTTATGAATCTCATTTTGATAATTGATATGTGGAATTTACAGCTTAGTCCCTTAATTTTGGAAATTTATAGTTTAGTCCATGAACTTCGAAAAATTTGCAATTTGGTAACTGGAATGTAAATTGAGATTCTGGACCGAGTTGAGGATGGATTATAGGTGAAATTTCAGTATGGTTATGTATTTACAATTTGGTCCTCCAATCCTAGCAAAATCATGTTTTGGTCCCTGTTTTTGGAAATTTATCATTTTAGTCCATAAAATTAGGAGACTAAACTTGATTTTCTTTTATGTATTTGAATCTTTTATTTGTGTTGTTTTTTAGTTTATTATGTATTTTTGTTGTAGGTTCTTCTAACGATTTCAATAGAATTTTCAGGTCTTTCATCTTATATTTCTATATTTTTTCAGGTTAGTAGGATAATATTTAATATACATGTAATATAAATAAATTATGTATGTTGATAATATGATGAGTACGGATGATATTCTTGAATATCTATATATATTGATTTATTTTCCAAGTTCTCATTAGTTTCTTGAATATGTATTCACATTAAATTATATTTGATATAATATTCAGTTGCTTTTATAATTATATGAATATCTGTTATGTTTGGATATCAAACTTGTCAGTAACTCCACACTAACAGAGTGTAGTTAGTCTTTGTGCACATCGTATCTGTATTCCTAACTGGTGAGAGAGGCACCAGCCTGTGCACGACTAATTATCCCAAAATGGTCACCTTCAGTGTCATCTAATTATCTTCGGGTGTCATCTTATCTCTAACATGTATTCCACTACCATATGTTAATATGCTTAGTATATATATTTATATCAAGATATATAAGACTTACAAATTATTAATATCTAGGATGTATATTAAATGTTATTTCCTCATTGAGTTGGTTGAACTCACCCCTTATTTTATATTATTTTTAGGTTCTTAGTTTATGTTAGCAGGTTGACCTTGTTGTTTGTTCCTGCTTCGCTTTTGTTTGGCATGTTTTGCTTGTTTTCACGAGGTTTACTTTTAATTTGTCTTAAAGTGCTCCATTATTACACTATTTTATTTAAAGTTTGGGTTTTATATAATGTAACACGTATTATGAACCCTTGTTTTGTTTTTATTTTATGAAGAGATATTTTGAAAGTTTATGAAATGCTGTGTATTTTATATAATTTGTTTTATGATGTGTATTTTCTGAGGTTTGGCGTAGGTGTGGTGTTCTGTTGGCACCACTCTTGCGTTACCAGTCATAGATCTGGGATTTGGGTCGTGACAATTAGTTATGCCTAGTAAATTAGAGTGGTTAATTTATGATTAATCCATGAATTTTCCTTTTGCGTTGAAACATTGAAATTACAGTCCCAACTATCGACTATTCTAAGGGAGATTTTAGGAAGAAATATACAATATAAAATATGCCAGTTTTTTTTTTTTTTACTTAAATTGAAATTAAGAACAAAAAAATTGAAAGTGATTGATGCCTAATCTCCAACTGACAATAGAGTTATTTTTCATAGACTCAAGTTTTTTGAAGCAAAACAAAAAATAAATGGCTATTAGATGATTGACCTGCGCTACACTGCAGGTCAAGTAAAATTTTTGTTGAACGTAAAAACAAATATTCAAATGTTGCTAATTTTTTTTCCTAGCAGAAAAACAATTAAATTGTATGAGGGTTTACCCGATGTAACCCGATTGACTTTATTAGGCCAAAAACAACCCATACAACTCGTGAAAACAAATTTAGACTAAACAAAATTTTAAGATGATATCTTTTTTTAATATTAAAATAACAACATATTAGATTGACCTTGGACAACCTAGGTTAATGTGTTAAATTCGTGACCCGGGTTATAAGACTATGATAACCCTATAAAAAGCAAATCGAAATAAATTATTAAGCCTAATTTCCAATCAACCTAATATTGAAGGATGAAATTGGAAAAAACAATCAATTAAAAAAAGGACCTAAAAAACAACTCGGGTTAACATGTCAAACTTGCAACCCAGGTCATAAGACCGAGATAACCCCATGAAAAGCAAATAAAAAAAATTACAAATTTCAATCCCTAACCAACTCAATATTGAAGGATGAGATTAAAAAAATCAATTAAAAAAAGAATATAAAAAACAACCTGAGTCAATCTACCAAACTTATAACCTAGGTCATCAAACTAAGATAACCATATAGAAAAATATTAAAAACAAATGATCTTATTTAACTCAGATTAACATGTTAAATCCGCGATTTTGATCTTGAACTAAGATAACACCATATAGAGAAATTCAAAACAACTTATAAAGCTCAATTCTCAATCGCCCTTATCGGATCTAATGTTGAACTATGAAATTTGTAAAAATCTTAATTAAAAAATTGACATAAAAAATAAGTCGAGTTAACCGTTAAGCACTATTATTGAGTCATGAGACCAAGATAACCTAAAGAAAAACAAACCAAAATAAACCATGAAGCCTAATTCCCAATTAAACACAAAATTAATTGATGAAATTGAAAAAAAAAAGTCAATTAAAAAAAAAGAAAAAATGAGTTAATTGGGTTAAACCGCCAAACTCATGACCCGATGAGACGGAGATAACCTAATAAAAAGCAAGTCCAATGTTGAAGAACTCATGACTTAGGTAATGAGACCGATATAACCTCTTAGAAAGAAACAAAAAAATAACTTGATTTAATCTGGGTTAAAATCCCAAAACCTGTGACCTTGATCTTAAGACCAAGATATTCTCATAAAAGCAAATCAAAATGGATTATAAAGCTCAATTCCCAACTAACTTAATGTTGAATGATAAAATTGAAAAAAAAATTAATTAAATAAAAGACAAAAAACAATCTGAGTTAACTCGGGTTAATCTGTTAAGCATTATTCTCGTGTCATGAGACCAAGATAACCTAGTGAAAAGTAAATAAAACTAATCATGAAATTTAATTATCAATCAAATTAATATTAAAGAATGAAATTAGAAGAAAAAATTAATTATAAAAAAGAAAAAAATCTGAGTCAACCGAGTTAATCCACCAAATCAGGTTAACCCATATGAAATTTAAAAAAATATATATTAATTGAAAAAAAACTAAAAAAAAAAAGCAAAACAAAACACTAGTGATTTGTGAGGAGGGTACACTAAAACCCCTTATTTTTTTAGTTTATAGTTAATTAAAATATGGAATGAGAAAAGCCTTAAACCAGATGATAACAACGACTTGAAGGGGAGAATTTGTAGGAGGTTAAAACACCTGGAAATTGGTGCACAAAAAGGTTCTTATGGATCAAAATCGTCTGATTGGTTGGTGCATTTGACCTGTAGTGGATGACTAATGTGATTGGTTGGGTAATGAACCAGCTCCGTGCTATAATTTCTAACTGCTAGCTAGAACATAGAAAGGAAAAGGTCCATATGCACGTTATTGGGTGGTGACTCAAACTTCACCTTAGTTTACCAGCTCCTTCACCATACAAAAACATGCATTGCAAAATACTCTTGGTTGTTTTTCTTCTTTTTTTTTAATATCATGGACACATTTTTGGACATAATCCACTGGTAAATAGTTACTTTCAAGAGCCAAACCATGGGAAAAAGAACGCTAACTCAAGAATCTCAATCTATCACACACTTATATATTGATTGAAAAATACAAGTGGTTCTTTAATGTCAAAAAATATATCCATGCTTTTCAAATGGATATGGAGGCTAAGCTTACCAGACCATGCCTTATGGAAACAGGTAACAACTCATTTTTACTCCCTAACTTTCGAGAATGGAATCCCAAAATTGCATGGTCATATTTCCCCATTTTGGAAAGACGTTTTGTCAATCTTGGATCCAAACAGTGTCATCGGCTTAGTATTGCGTTAAAACATTAAATTCAAGATTGGAGATGGATCCTCCATCCTTTTCTGGTCTGACGTGTGGATAGGATCAAATGCTTTACGTAGCATTTTCCCTAAGCTTTACCAAATTTCTACTTTTCGGAATGGTTT
>Ga0325414_1009769_pt1 | contig 10074 bp, 7 predicted proteins | sample PopdelMetagenome_8_FD_206183 | JGI IMG/M metagenome (GOLD analysis project Ga0325414, IMG submission 206183) | Populus deltoides microbial communities from Bellville, Georgia, United States - Leaf-PdKOR-R3 | ecosystem: Host-associated > Plants > Phyllosphere > Phylloplane/Leaf | place: USA...
AATCCCGCTGTGTCTCGTCGGGAAAAATCAGCCTCCGCCTTATAGGCGTCATCAAGGTTTATGGATCTCATCAGCTAACGATAACCTACCCATTTCACATCCCGAGGATTAATTTGAGCTGCTAACTAATTTTTTTTTTTTTAAATGCGAGTGCAGATAAAAATCATCCCAACTTCAATCTCTTTTACAGAAAAAACGACTTAAAGTCTTAAACCAACCCTCCCTGGCTGGTATCTCCTTCTCTCCCTGCTCGTTTCTTTTTCTTTCTTTTTTTGCTTTGATGATGGAGTTTGATTCTCATTAGAGTAAAGCAAGTGGTGAAAAAAAGGGGGTGGGGGGTTGCTGTTTCTAGGTTTTGTTTATGCCTAAACCTTTAGTTAGATTTTTAGACTGTCCAAACCTGAATTAAATCAAGCAACTGAACTTTTGATTATTTACTTTGTCTTTGGTAGAGGTTTTAAGGTTGCCAGATAAGTAAACAGGCATTGTTTGAGGTTTTTGTTATGTGAAAGATCAAGAAACGGAACTAACCAGAAGCTTTGCTTCATCTGGTGGAGAGCTTTGTTTCATCGATAACTCTGAAGTCATTTCCTGAAGGCCCACATCTTCAGTTTCGTTTTACTACAGAGAGGCAATATGGAAGTACATTTGGAAAATTCATGGTAATGAACATCTTATCTGCCTTTATGTATGTTCTATTGATTTCGTTGTGTTTTGTTTAGGAGAAGATCTAGGACAAGTTTTTTCTTAGTGTTTTTTTTTTCAATTGAGTTTTAGTAGCAATCTAGGAAAATAGAAATAAGAAAAAAATTCAAGGATTCTCTTTGCTACGTATACTTGTACAAAACATGTTCACTTACAGGTTCTTAGCTAATTGTAATTTTTACATGCCATTTAAAGGAGTGGTCTTGATTCGACAATTTTAGAGAAAGTATCAAGTCTAGCAAGTTTACAATATGTCCTTAAGTAGCAATGGGCTTGCAAATGTTTACCTTTGATTTTTTTTTTCTCGCGTAAAACTTGTTGCTTGCATATGTAGTGTGGAAGGTGATAGCAACGCATTGATCATGCCTGCAAAGAAAAGTAATAAAAGGAAAGGCATGAATCAGGTATGTAGCGCAGGTGAAATAGCTCTTTTGTTCTGCTATGCCCTTTCTTTTAAGAGGTTGAAGGCCCGAAATTTTTGTTGCACAGGCTCAAGAAGTGGCCAAGAAAAATAAAAACCCACAGTTAAGTAAATGTCAGAAAAGAAAATTGAAGAAGCTGGAGGTGTGTGCTTGCATTTAGCTTCTAGTGTACTCTAGTTCATTCTTGTGTTTTATGTGGGAGTTGATTTGCCTTTTTTTTTTTTTTTGCAGGAGGAGAATGAGAGAACACTGCTGTTATCAAAAAGCATAGAAACCCTGGAGTATGTTACCACTTTTACCTTTTGGATGATTGATTTCAATTTTCTGTTGCCTCTCCAGAAAGCATTAACAATGTTTGCAAACTACTCAATTATCCAACTTTCAGGAAATATAAGATCGCGGAGGATGCGTTTTCTCTCCTGCAATCATCAAGAAATATAAGTCGGGTTTGTATCTTAGGATCTACTTAACTTTCTACATAAATGCAAAAGCCTGCTGGATATTAGTTTGCTCATTGGCTTACCTTCATGTAGGTTGAAACTGTTAAAGAAAAACGTAGGATGGCAGTACAATTTTCCAAGGCTGGTTTAAGTCCCCAGGGTGACCAGCCTTTCAAGAGGAATCATGAAACTGCTTTTGAGATTGAAGCTGGGTTGGATGAGATCCAATCAAAGAAGGATATGAATGAGAAAGGCCATTTACAACCAATGGTAATAGGGAGAGAAGTTCAAAACCATGCATCTTTTTCACTGGTGTATCACGATCCAGTTAGCGGCAATGAGCTTGGCTTAAATGGCAGATCTGTTTCTGCCTTCTCAGCTGAAGAAGTGCCCAATGAGGATAATTGTACACCTACACTGGAAGTTCCTAAAAAATCTTCACAGGCTTCAAGTGATCATGATGCTAAAAAAACTTCCAGTTTAATGGTATGTTACCGGCTCAGATTACAAGTCATGATACATAATCTACTTTTGCGCTATATATGTTATATACTGTTTATAACTCAGATTATATGAGACTAGAATTCTGTTTGGATGTTTATTCTTACTTTTTGACAAGGCTGCCAAAAGAAGTTGAATTGACCAACTGCTGACTTACAACTTGCAATTTATACATTATGTATTGTACATGGTTAGCATGGAAGATTGAAGAGGCAATTGATGTAACTTAGTATATTATTAACTATTTTTGACTCAATACCATATCTTGTATTATATGTGAGTGAGAATGGTGAAATTACATGTGCATGTCAGTATATTGTGGTAACTGCACTGTTGTTGACTAACTGGAGAGTGGGGCATTTGCATGGAGCAGGGTAAATTAAATGAGAACTCAACTGTAGATTTAGGAAAGGCTAGCAATTTCCCAGATTTTCCATTGCCAAGACCTCCTACTACCCCAACAGTGGTGCATGTATCAAGGCCAGATGAGGTGGAGAAGAAACGGAAGGATCTTCCAATTATTATGATGGAACAGGAGATAATGGAAGCTATAAATGAACATTCCACTGTTATTATCTGTGGAGAAACTGGGTGTGGTAAAACCACTCAAGTTCCTCAGGTGGGTTTCTTCTATGCATTAGATTTGTTAGCTACTGCCAACTCAAACAATTCGGCTCAAGAACCATCTAATTTTGGTTCTTCGGTGTAATCTTTCAGTTTCTTTATGAAGCAGGTTATGGTTCAAACCATTCTGTTGTTAGAAATGGTGTTATTGGTGTTACTCAACCACGGCGCATTGCTGTCCTTGCCACTGCTAGACGGGTTGCATTTGAACTTGGTCTTCATCTTGGTAAGGAGGTTGGATTCCAAGTTAGGCATGACAAGAGAATTGGAGACAATTGTTCAATCAAGTTTATGACTGATGGAATTTTACTGCGAGAAGTTCAGGTTTGGATTCAGCTGATTTTACATGCATCTTATTTGTGGGTGTTTTGAAGAATGGTACATCAATGATTATATGTGAGAAGCTTTAGTATGTGGTTTTTCAACTGTCAGATGATGTTTGCAATTCTTATATTTGATCTTCCTATAGAGTTTTTTCTTTTTTGTTGGTGCTTCTTAGGTGTTTCTTCATGTCAGATTCTTGCTTGGTTGCCTGAATCTACATTTTTGAATTGTGAATTTGAATCTATTGGTACTGACCCAAAAAAGGCAATTAAAAAGAATAAGCCAAAGGCACACTTGTTATTGAACAACCACTAATTTCACTTGTGTCTTCTTTATAGCTGACCCATTCGTCAAACTTTTTAGTGCCTTCTGTAGAATTATATATTCTGAATGTTGTTTGTGGAAATTTAAAATTCCTATTATGTTTTCTTGGAATGTACTACCATTGAGGATCCAAAATTAATTTTTTTTTCATGTGTTATTTTCTGAAACTTGTTCCTCAAAATTTAAAGTCTTATTAGTTATATCTCCTGCGGGATCTTTTCTGGTATTGTTTGCTATGTCATGTATACGGAGCTAGCTCTGCTGGTGGGACCAATGTAAAAAAGATATTTTGTCTGGAATTAATGGATTGGTATGCTCATTTTAACTCTTCTGCTGTTCAATAAAATCTTTTATGGTGCAGACGGATTTGGACCCATGTAAAAAAGATATTGTCTGGAGAAAATGGATTAGTATGCTCATGTTAACTCTTCTTCTGCTGTTTAATAATTTTTTTTATGTTGCAGACTGATATTTTATTGAAGCGTTACTCTGTGATAATTCTGGATGAGGCTCATGAGAGAAGTGTGAATACAGACATTCTTATTGGAATGCTCTCTCGTGTAATTCAACTCCGCCAGGTAATTTTGATACACTTTCCCACTTTCAGCTGTAAAACATTGTTTATGGATCTTCTTCCTTCTCACCTATCTTTACCATATACAATCTTTTGCATATGGCAGAAGAAATATGAGCAGCAGCAAAAAATGGTGCTTTCTGGTCAAAGTCTAAGTCCTGAAAATATGATATTTCCACTAAAACTTGTTCTAATGAGTGCCACCTTGCGAGTGGAGGACTTCATTTCTGAAAGAAGATTATTTCATGATCCTCCTCCAGTTATAAACGTTCCTACCAGGCAATTTGAAGTGACAGTGCATTTCTCGAAGAGAACAGAAACTGTGGATTATATTGGCCAGGCCTATAAGAAAGTCATGTCAATCCACAAGAGGCTGCCACAAGGAGGCATACTTGTCTTTGTCACAGGACAGAGAGAAGTAGAGTACTTGTGTCAGAAGTTACGTAAAGCTTCAACAGAGTTGATTGCTAATACTGCTAAAGGGCGTGTAGGGGATGAGGTCCCAGCAATGTCTGAAATGGTTTCCATTGAAGGTGTTGACATGAAGGATATTGATGAGGCATTTGAGATTCAGGGGAATTCGATTGACCAGCAAGCTGAGAGGTTTGGCTCCCATGATGAAGATGTGCCAGATTCTGTTGAGGATGAATCAGATGTCTCTTATGATTCAGGATCAGAGAGCGAAGTAGAAATTGTTGGTGATGAGGTGGATATAGAGGATTCAAAAACATCTGAAAATGATGTTGTGGGTGTTCTACGAGAGAAAAGTAGCCTTGCTGCATTGAAGTGTGCTTTTGAAGCTTTGGCTGGAGAGAATGCATCAGAATGTAAATCAGAGGGAAAACAAGTTCCTTCTATGCCAGAAGAGTACCCAGAACAATACAAAAATAGCATGGAGAAGAAAACAGTAGGAGATAAGGGTCTTTTTACTAGTGCTCTGCGTGTTATGCCTCTTTATGCCATGCTTCCTGCAGTGGCACAGCTCCATGTATTTGAGGAGGTCAAGGAAGGGGAGCGGCTTGTTGTTGTTGCCACTAATGTTGCTGAAACTTCTTTAACCATCCCAGGGATAAAATATGTGGTTGATACTGGAAGAGAAAAGGTGAAGAACTACAACTCATCAAATGGCATGGAAGCATATGAAGTACAATGGATAAGTAAGGCTTCAGCTGATCAGCGCAAAGGAAGAGCAGGAAGAACAGGGCCTGGCCACTGTTACCGTCTTTATTCTTCTGCTGTCTATAATAACATACTTCCTGACTTCTCTTGTGCTGAAATATCTAAAGTACCTGTTGATAGCATTGTTCTTGTCCTGAAATCCATGCATATTGACAAGGTGTGTTTTCTTCTATGTTATGGTTCTCTAATTACCTGCAAAATCTTTTCTTTTCTTTTTTCCTGTTTAATGCAACAGACTTTACAATGGCATTTTTGATGCACGGAGGATTTAAACTTAGATAATAGAAGATCATATAGGATTTTTTTATATCAATACTATAACCAATTAGCTTTTCATGTTGTATGTTTGTGGTGGAGGTGAGGTTTGTTCTTATCATATGCTGTTTTCCAAGAACCCAAAAATCTAAAGAGGCACATTAAATTATCTGAATGGGGTTGGATATGCCTATATGGAGTAAGTATCTTGTAGTTGACTTGTCCCCGGAATGCACATGCTGGCTGGCCATCCAGTTGCTAGTTGTTTTGCTGAGTTTGCTTGCATGCTGCCTGCTGCATGGTTTTTGAAGTTATAATATTAGATACCAGTGGTTTAACTGGTCTAGAGGAATTTCTTCTAACCGATTCTTTAACTTAGTCTCTCTGTTTTGTTATGTATTCCAGGTAGAAAAGTTCCCATTTCCAACTCCTCCAGAGGCTGCTGCCTTAGTAGAAGCAGAACGTTGCTTGAAGACCTTGGAAGCTCTTGATAATACAGGAAGACTGACATCCCTAGGGAAGGCCATGGCTTGCTATCCCATGAGTCCTCGTCACTCTCGAATGCTCCTTACAGCTATCCAAATTACGAGGAAAATGAAAGATCATGATACAGCAAATCTGGTTCTAGGATATGCAGTTGCAACAGCTGCAGCATTGAGCTTTTCCAATGCTTTTCTTAAGCATTTTGAAGGAAGTCATACTGACAGCAATGGCTCAGAACAGGATGGAAGATCTAGTAGCCTAGGAAGCAATAAAATTTTAGACAAGCAAGAAAAAATAAAGATAAAGAAACTCAGAGAAACAACTAAATTATCCCGTGCTCGATTTTCCAATTCTACTAGTGATACATTGACTGTAGCTTATGCCTTGCATTTTTTTGAACTTTCTACAAGCCCGGTGGAATTCTGCCACGAAAATGCCTTGCACCTTAAAACCATGGAAGAAATGTCCAAGCTTAGAAGGCAGCTTCTTCAACTGGTCTTTAATCATCATTTTCACGAGTTAGAGCAGGGTTTCTCTTGGACCCATGGGACCGTGGAGGATGTAGAACAAGCTTGGAGGGTTTTGTCCAGTAAGAGGTCTACTTTATTGAATGTGGAAGATATCTTAGGCCAAGCTATCTGTGCTGGCTGGGTTGATAGGGTTGCAAAACGCATCAGAGGAAATTCAGGCCCCTTGGAAGGAGACAGAAAAGCAAGTGCTGTCCGGTATCAAGCCTGCATGGTTAAAGAAACAGTATTCCTTCATCGGCGGTCCTCTCTGTCTAATTCAGCGCCTGAGTTTTTGGTGTACAGTGAATTGCTTCATACAAAGCGGCCTTACATGCATGGGGCCACAAGCATTAAACCAGAATGGCTTGCCAAGTATGGTGTGTCGTTGTGCAGTTTTTCAACTGTAGAAGACCGGAAACCTGAATATGATCCTCAAACTGACCAATTATATCGTTGGGTCATTCCAACCTTCGGGCCACATCTATGGCGACTTCCAGCACAAAGTATGCCAATTAGCAGTGATGAGGATCGACTCAAGGTATGTGCAAAGTTTCCAGAACTAATCCACTCATTGAAGCAGAGAAAGCGGGGAGTTAAGGATCAAAAGTTGAAAGGTTAGATAAAATAGAAAATGTGCCAGTTGCTTTAGCTTTCTCAGAATGTGATTATAATCGCATGAGATTGGTTTTTTTCCTTGTTGATCATACATGAATGAAGAGAAGATCGAAATTTAAACATTTTTTTAGGAAGGAAAAATGATTTGATGGTCAGGATCTTGAGCGAAATATCGCTGCTCCTGTTATCATTACTTTTTATTCGTAACAATCACACGGCAGAACTGTGAATTGCTAACTGCCGCCATCAGCCAAATTTTGATGCCTGTCTGTCTTTCTAGCAAGTAATGAAAGAATAGTGATTTCTCTAATTGGTTACTTTGTCAGAATCGTTAGCTAGTTTGGCAACGATGGTAGCTGTGGTAGCAATGGGGTTACTATACTCTGTTGGATATTTCTTCCCACTGCTCATAACCTGTCTATAATACTCTCTTTAGCACAAATGGATATTGCTGTAAGTGGAGAAATCAGGAAGTTGATACGATGCTTGTATTTATTCGCACGTAGTAGTTGAGGGCAGGGGGCCGCTGCTGCATCTGCTAAATGCGATGTATATGCCTAATCTTCTCTTTATATTGAGGATGGAGATGGACACTCGGTTTATTGAATGTGGTCCCTTTGGATTTTCTCAAATGGGATGTTTTCTAATAGCAAAAAGATGAATTTCCTGAGCACTTTCTGTCTACAAACCTTCCTACTACACAGTACCTTGCATTAGTTGGAAAGCAAAATTGAAGTTTGTAGACTGAAGAAAGATTCATGGATGTGTTGAAAATTCATTTGATTTTCCCTTCTTTACGGCTCTTGGACTGGAGAATGTAGGGCCCCATTTTGAAAAGAAAACCTCTCCATCCTACAAGGGATGTCAGCTGACAGATCTCGACCTAATTCTATGAATCTACTAAGATGAGGTGGCGGTCGGTATCTTATCACAATTTTGTCGCCCCTTGATAATGACCATATGCTCTCTCCCCTACTCATGTTACTAATGTTGTGTTTGGGAATATATATATATATATATATATATATATATATATATGAATGAATGTAGGGTTTTAATTTAAGATTATGATTTTTTTTAAAGTGTTTTTTTTAAAAATATATTAAAATAATTTTTTTATTTTTAAATATTATTTTTAATATCAACATATTAAAATGATTTAAAAATACTAAAAAAATATTAATTTGAAGTTAAAAAAATAAAAATTTTAAATATTTTTAAAATGTAAGAACAAACGATGATAAAACTAATTTAATTCTATTAATTAATTAATTAATTTAGTCAAACTAATCTCATGACTTTAACATTCATCTCAAACCATCATGAGATTGACCATACAAAAATCTTATTTGGATTTTCGTTGTTTTTTATTTGTGAGATTAATTATGTCTTCTAATACGTCTCTGATTTTTTCTTTTTTTTCCCCTGAATATCATGTGTGGATGAAAATTTAATTTCAAATAACAATTTAGGATGATGATAAGTGATTTCAATGGAGTTTTCTATATAAAGTAATATGGATCCAACAAATAAATTTTTTACGAATGTTTTAATGATAAGTTTTGTATAAATGTTTTTCTACAAAGATGAGAGATATTCAATGCATGGTTTCATGTTAATTTTTTTTACATCTTAACCTAAAAACATATATATATATTAGTAGATGATGGTATATAACGTGGATGATCCAGATTGTAAGATGATAAATGGGTTAATTCCGCATTTTAATTATTATTTGGGAAAATGGTGTAAACAGCGTTTTATAAAAATTTATTTTTTTTAAAAAAACTAATTTTTTATATGTTTTGAATTGTTTTGATGCGTTAATTTCAAAAATAATTTTTTAAAAATAAAAAAATCATTTTAATATATTTTAGTATGAAAAACACTTTAAAAAATAATCACAACCATATTTCCAAACAGACATAGCTGTACTGGACAGCTTATTTAATTGAATCCCCTTCAATCTAATTTAATGTATATTGTTCCTTTATGTCACTTTTGTTTATAAATGAAACCCCATCCATTATAAACACAACTAAAATGCTGAAAGTCATCTTAACAAGAGATTAATATATTGTTTTTAATTATTTAATTACATGTTTATATTATCTTAACTCAGTAGTTCACGGGTGGAAATAACTTGGGTCGTGAGTTCAAGTCGCGTTATGTGTGCTTTATGTTTTTTTTTTTTAAAAAAGGGAAAAGATGACTTTTTTTCTTAGCTATTTTGTGTTGGGGGGATTTTTTTTCAAATTCATTATTTAAAATAAAATTTTTATTTAATTTTATTCTTCTTGGATAGATGATAAATCATTATTTGTATTTTTATCATATAATAAAATAAAAAAAATTAAATCCACCAAGTGGAGTCTATAATCGGGATCACGAGTTTGACTGTTATGATTATTTGAAATTTTTTTTGTTATATTTTGGTTTCTCTGTTTGTAAAATCCATTATTTAATGTAGAGTTTTTATTGAATTTTATCTTTTATTATTGAGTTGATGGTAAATTAAACTTGATATTTTATATCACATAATAAAACAAAAAATAAATTTGATCTACAAGAGTCTATAACCTAAGTCACAGGAGTTGATAAACCAACTAAATATCAATTAAAGAGTTGAGTAAATATTTTTTAAGTTTAAAATATTATACCAAATTAAATAATAATATTAATCAAAAAATCTAATTCTTGATATTTTAAGAAATTTGTGTACATTTCACAGCAAAATTGCGGGGTATAAAATAAATGATATCTTATATCAATCGATGAGACCAATAATAAAAAAAAAAAGTTAAGGATTCAATTAATCATGGAGTTAATATGTTCCATGCTAAATTGAGATTCCTAATTTATATTAAACACAATTATCTATTTGGTTACAATTATTTTCCATGTCGTTTTTTATTAAGTTAGGAGTGCCTATTTGGTTGTAGTTTAGAACTTATTATTTTTTTATTTAAAAAAATAAATTGATGTTTTTTTGTAGAATTTTTGTATGGCTTTAATACCATTAATAATTTTAAATCTTTAAAAATATATCATAATAATCCAAAAATGTATAAAAAACCCATCAGTTTTATTAAATAAAAAACACTCACGCCACAGCACCA
>Ga0325414_1009771_pt1 | contig 10073 bp, 4 predicted proteins | sample PopdelMetagenome_8_FD_206183 | JGI IMG/M metagenome (GOLD analysis project Ga0325414, IMG submission 206183) | Populus deltoides microbial communities from Bellville, Georgia, United States - Leaf-PdKOR-R3 | ecosystem: Host-associated > Plants > Phyllosphere > Phylloplane/Leaf | place: USA...
AAATTATATATTTTTTTAATATATTTGCATCATTTTAGAATTTTTAGCATCGTCTCAAAAGAATTTAAATTTTCAAAGATCATGGGAACGCATTCGACTTTTAACGCGTTATTTTTAAAAATCACCAATTTTCCTCACTCGAGATGATGTTGATAAGAAAAATCCACAAAACTAAGAAAAATTCAAAGTTTACAAAAAAAAAATTTGAGGGACCAAGTTTGAAAACCTAGCAACATTTTTGCCTATAAATATCGGTCTTCAACACACACAAAGAGGGGGCAATTTTGCAAAATAGAGAAAAACCACAAAAAACCCTAAACCACAAAAACCCTAAAAACCACACTTCTTTCTCCTCCCTACCCGGGCAGCCGCTCACAGCCCCTGTAAAAAAAATTCAGAGAGAACAGGGGCGGCCGGAAGCCTCCTTTTCCCTGCTCACAAAGGCCGGCCGCCCCCCCGCTTCACTTTGAAACCCCATTTCCAATCATCTTCTCCAAGCCGCCGCTCCCTTGGAAAACAAAACCATCACCGAACACCCTCCTCCCTTGCTCTCTGCCAAGACAAACCAGACTAGCCTCCCCTCACAAATTAACCTCCACCGTAGCCCCATCTTCCTCTCCCCTCTCCCAGCCGGTTCCACTCTCTCCATCGTCCGCTGACAGCCTCTCCAGTCGCCGCCTCCCGTGGCCTTGGGAAAGCCAATCGGAGAGAAACCCCCACAGACCCAGCAGCGCCGTCCACACTCCCTCGGCCAGCTACCAACAGCAACGGAGAAGCAGCTCCGCAGAACCAGCCTCCACCAAGCCACACAGCAGCAGGCACCTCCACCACCGGCAACCGGAACACGGCGCCGCCTCCCGACCAGCAGCCATCCTTCCTCTTACCAACGACATGAAGCGGAGAGGGAGACAAAAACTCACAGAAGAACAGATCTGCAATGAAGCAGATCTAAAGAAGAGAGAGAGGCAGATTTGAAAACAGTGAAAGATGATTAAAACAGCTTGTTGTTACGTTTTGTTCCTTTTGCAGGTGACAGAGGTTGCCAACGTCGGTGCAGAAAGGGAAAGGGAGAAAAAGCTGAGAATTTCCGTCCAGTTTGCGGCGGCGCGTGGACCCACGCGCCGCCACCGGTGGGGGCGCGTGGGAAGACGCGCCGCCACTGTTCCTCCGGTTCCAGAAGGACTTCCCTGCAATTCCTGGAGTTTTTAGGGGCTGTTTTGTAATTTTTAAATTGTTTAATGTAATTTTTTGTGTTTAGTTTTAAATTTTTATAATTTGTAATGTGGATGTAAAAAAGAAAAGGAAAAGAAAAAAGAAAAAATATAGTGAAAGTGTACGTGTGTGTTTATATATTTTTTTTATGGATGTTTTTTATTTATGATAAAATTGCAAAGATTAAAGAAGAATTTAATATTTTGATTTGCTCACGGTTCAGAATTATTAACTTATATGTAAGTTATATTTCTAATATCCGATGAAAAAAAAATTATTAAAACTTCTTTAAACACATCAAATTCACAAAGCAGCTTACCTCAGATAGGGTGTGTTAGGGGTGCTAATACCTTCCCTAACCACAACCAGTCCCTTACCCGCGAATCTCTGACAGGACCAGTACATTCGGTTTTCTAGTAGCCTTTAATAAATTACTAGGTGGCGACTCCCAACCAACGAATCAATTCAAGCAAGAAACACACAACAATAAGATCGCCAGCCGATGCCGCGCGGATTTTCTGATGTGCGACAAACCTTACAAGGATAAATAATCAAGCAATAAAACTCAACAATTATTACTTAATAATCTCAATTTGACCAAAAAAGTTTATATACCAAAAACAAAACCCTTGGATTAAAACTCATAAAAAACAGTTATTGATGCATTAAGACCCTAGATTATTCTCTAATGATGTTATGCGAATGTGAAGATGCAAAAAAATGAAATAAAACAGGTAAAAAAACTCGTAGTTAAGGCAATGTTCTCGGGAAGAACATGAAGAACACCAACCTAGATTTTGCCCAGAAATGCATTAGCCTACTACCAAACCCAAAAATGCATACCAAGCCTCCAAACTGAATATTTTTGGTTGACACAAACCACATTGTCATATTCATTTGCATTTGAATCAAAATAAACAATGAAAAATAACAAATCATGGAAAACATGCATGAAATCCCATTTTTCAAAACTGAAAAATAAAAACAGCAAGCTCATCCATGCAATTTGGATTCAAATTTGACTTTTAAAACATATTTTGGTCATGACCAAAGCCTTATAAACCCATGATTAATCATATGGCTTATCAATGCATTAACTGAACTAACAAAACTAAGAAAACAAGCATTGTTGTATCAAAAACTAACTTAACTAGAAGACTTTTAAAGCTTCCAAACACATTTTCATACTTGTAAACTGACACAATCAATGAATGATGTCTTGTCCCAAGTGCAGAAGTGTCAAAGTAATAAATAACCCGGCAAGACCGGGGTTGATCCACAAAGAGGTCAACTATATAAATCACAAATAAAAGAAAAGATTTGAAGAGAGCATTGAGATGTGATATTGATGTAAGGATTTAAACAAAGATAAAACAATTATCAAGGTTAGAGGATGTAATAATGGTATTTCAAATAAGTATAATATAAACTCTTTTATTACTCAATTGGAAACCACACACATAGGAGGTTCCAATTGGATTATAAATTATTAACATGATTATATTATTTATCTTATTTGAGTAATGTCAATACTTGTAAATGTGTCAAGTATTCATGATGATAACTTATGTTAACAACAAATCAAGTTTCTTTCATAGCACAGGTGTCGGTTATACCATACAGTTGGCAATGAAAGGATCAAGTATTTGTTGTACCAAGGGTTGTTCAACACAAATCTAGATTAACAATTTAACAAGTAAGGTATTATGAGTAAGTAAGATAGCAAATACAAAGCATGTTAGTATCAAACATTAAAGTCCATGTTGAGTTTATAATATACTATACTTATTCTTACACCATTAGTGTACTCTTTTCACCTTGACATAATAAACTTAGCTAAACATTATGAAGAAGTGAAACATAAATAAACTAGATATAGTTATGAAGAAAAACATAAGTAAGAGATTAATGAAAGCAAAACTTAAACATTACGAAAATACAAAGAAAGAGAACAAGAACAAGATCTTGATCTGAAAAACAAGATGCCCAAATGCATGGCAAATACCTCTTTTTATAGGCCAAAATTCAGAACTATTGATTTGATGATTAACAAAAGAGTTGGTGGCCAACCCTTGACTTGGTGGCTAGCTCTTGACTTTGTTGGCAGGCCAAAACGTTATTACTAACATCATAATTTGAAATGATATTCCTCATGAAAGTTCTAGTAATTTGTCTAAGCTTTCCAACAAAATAAGAATGAGCTCATTTGGACTTTTAGAACTTGAGATATGGGCTGAACACTGAATAGTATCTAGGTTGTATGACAGATTTCGATTTCTCTTTTGTTGTTACAATTTGAACTTGAAAACGGCCCTTTTGAATCTTGGACTCTTCATGAATGTTTTAGGCCTATGTCTTAGCTTTGTATCCATATAAACCAGACCTAAATCTAAGTTCTATAGCTCCAGTTATGATCTAATAACCGAATGGTGTTCCAGTTTGAATTGAACCAGCATCTCTTCCCTAAGCTTAGCCCTCTCTTTGTCTTTTCACTTTCAATAGTTAAACACATCAATCAATCCTTTAAATTATGAGATATGCCTACATTTCAAATGAGTATTTACCATAAATTAAAGACATCTTATGTTATCATACTTGCTATTATAAAACATGCTCAAGTTAGGGAATTTAATGATACTTTTAGTACAATATGATGATATAAAATCTTGATAAAAATGCACTTTTAAGTACTAATCATAAACATAAATACAAACCAAATGACAATCAAAATCAACTCAAACAGACCACATGGACTCCACTTTTAGGTTAAGAAATATACCTTCAACCCCAAGAACATTTATCGCTCTTCTTTACTTTCCTTTGTAAGGTTTTGTTTCCACAAACTAGCTTCCCTTTGAAAGATGAAGAAACCCTATGCTAGGCTTGTCAACCTTCACAACTAGGGTATTTTCTCAGTATTTCTCACCTTTTTTCCTCCTCCTTTCAGCTCGAGCTTTTATAGGTATTTATACGGTTTTTCTAGGGTTTTTGATGGATTTCATCAAATATTAATCAAAGTTGAGCCCTTTGATCAAAATGAGAGAGTTATAGACAAAATTTCACTGTTGTAACCCCTGTCCTTCAATGTTTTTTGCAATGGTGGTTTATGCCTAAGTGGTTTTCCTTTACTTGAAGACAAAGGCATTCATTCTTTACCTTCTGATCTTGGGGGAATGATTTATAGCCTTTAATAAGAACTCTCTAGGAGCTTTGAAGTGTGAACACACAAAAAGATTAGGTGGTTTTGAACCAATAGGTATCCCAGTCAGGGCTGTCCGAGCTAGCCATTTTGTAGGCTTCGTTGAAGCAATTCTAATGTCATCATCATTGAAGACCACATGAACTTGGTAAAGGGAGTAAACATCTTTTGTTTGGATTCAACCTTGCTCAATTTGGAAATCTGTAGCTCCAAATTCACTTGCTTGAAGGTGCCAACTTAATCAGCCTATAATCTAAAATTTGAGTTATGGTTGATCAGGGACAAGATATTGGGCTTTTCTATGGAAGAATTGGGATGTAAACATCCAATTGCATGGAAATACGGTTGTAGAAGGGATGTTGCTCTTTCATTTGCAAAAAACCAAATGTCATTTGGAGGTCTAGAACTCCATAACGAGCTCTTGAAATGTGCCAACTTGATCATTGTGAACTACCAAAGAAGAAGATGAGCAACTGCTAAATGATGTGTCGTCTGGGTTACACTCTAGAATTTAGGGTTTTTAATTTAGGATTTGACAAAGTTTCAATTTAATCTCTGTTCTTCCAATTGAGGCATATGCACACTTAATTGACATAGAAATTTTAGTTGCATGTAATTTAACCCTCGACAGACACAAATATTAGCATGAAAGTTTAGCATCATTTTATTTTGGTCCTTGGTTTTTGATTGTTCAATTGGACTCCTAATTAACCATCAAACTTTCAATTTCTTCAATTTTTCCCCTGATTTGGTCAATTTTAGCCTTTGAAATCTTTCACCTTTTACGACTTGATCCTTGGTTTTGAATTTTTTCAATCAAACCTTTAATTAGCTATCAAACTTCAATTTTTCACAATTAAGCCCTTGATTTGACCAATTAAACTTTACAAAGTCTAATTTTAGTCCCCAAACTTCAATTTCTTCCGATTAACACCCAAATTGACTTTAAAAAATTAAGTTTCCTTGCAATTAAGTCCTTAATAAAATTAATTACGCCTTGCAAAATTCTCATTAAGTCCGTACTCATCCAAATTTGTATATCTTTACCCCAAATACAAATATTTTTGCCAAATAGATCTTTTGTCAATCAGAATTGGGTCGTCAATTTTGCCAATCTTGTACATTCTGATACTTCAACTTTTCACTTGCCATTTTGGTCCTTTGCCACAATTTGGACAATCTTCTAGGCTTTTTTCATGTGTATCCTCTTGTATTTTGGATATTTTTTTCTTTTGTTGATTTTTTTATGGTGTAAAAAATGGAAAACAACATGCTTGTTGGTATGATCTTTAAATATAAAACCTGTTCAAACTTAATTTCATCCAAGCATATCATTAGTCCATTTTCCATTTAATTTTTATCATCAAAATACAATATATTATAAATATTAATAAGTGACCCATAGGTCAACAAAAACTACTACTTATTCTTTTCTCATAATCATTAAAAAAAATTCTTAGGTGACAACAAAATTAAACATATTTTTAGATAGTGTTTTGTTACTATATTGCAATAGAAAAAATAAAGATAGTTGAGACAAAAAGGATGAAATAGAATTGATAGTGATATATAAGATATCGTAATATATGTCGTTTTTAAAGACATTTATCTTTTGTACTTTTTATTTTAAAAATATAGAAATTCACTCCAAAATTATTTTAGAGACAAATTTATTTTTATATCTTCATCTCTATCTCTTAAATTAAACACGTTTGTATCGCTATTATTTTTATTTTTTGATTATGCAATTGTAATCAAACACTTTCTTATTGACAAAGAATCTATATAATACTTGGAATGTATTAATATGAGAATTATATCTTTTTTTAGTAGAGTAATTTACTTGAAATGGTCTTCCACGTGCTTGTTGAGGTTAATTTGGAATTCTTTAGGCTGGTAGTTTATAGTACTCTTAATCATTAGCATTTTAAATTTTATTTCTCTATAAATTAACAAAAAAACTAAAAGGTAAGGGATTTTTAATTTACCCCTCCTTGTAAAGCACAATTCATAAGAATAGTGCTTTGTTTTTTTAAAACAAATATTTTATCATTAATATTAAATTTGGTTTTTACGATAACCCTCGTCATAAAGCACTATCCATTGGTATGAATAGTGCTTTGTTTTTTTTTCATCTTTGATTTTTTATTTCAATTAATTTTTTTGAAATCATCATTTAATATTAAATTTATTTTTTATTAGGTTATTTTACTTTCATGACACAGATTTCGAGTTTGACAAGTTAACCTTGTTGACTCAGGTTTTTTCATTTTTCTCAATTAATGTTTTTCTTAATTTTATCATTTAATATTTGGTTGGTTATGAATTAGGCTTTATGATTTTCTTTGTTTCTTTCTATTAAGTTATTCTAGTCTCATGACCTGGAATAGTGATTAACGAATTAATCCAAGTTGCCTCGGATTGTTTTTTGTGTCTTTTTTTTAATTGATTTGTTTTCTAATTTTATCATTCAACATTGAGTTGGTTGGGAATTGAGCTTCATAATCTATTTTAATTTATTTTCTATAGGGATATCTTTTTTCTCATGATTAGGTTCTTAGGTTAAATTGGGTCATTTTTTTATTTTCTTTCTACGAGGTTATCTAAGTCTCATAACCTGGGTCATAGGTCCTTCAACATTGGATTTATTTTTTATTGTGTTGTCCCCATCTCATGACTCAGGTCGCTAATTTGGCAGGTTAACTCAGTTAACTCGGTTTTTTTTCCTTTTTTTAATTGACTTTCCCCCTAATTTCATTAATATTTAATATTGTGCTTGATTAAGAATTAGGCATTATGATTTATTTTGATTTGCTTTTTATTAGGTTATCCCAACCTCATGACCTAGGAATAGTGTTTAATATATTAACACAGGTTGACTTGACTTATTTTTATGTCATTTTTTTAATTAAAATTTTTAATAATTTTATCGTTCAATATTGTGCCAAAATGGTTGATTGGAAATTGAGCTTCAAAATTTATTTTGATTTGCTCTCTATTAGATTATATGAGTCTTATGATCAAAGTTACAGATTTGAAAAAAAATTGAAATTTTATATTTTTTTTTACTTTGTTTCAAATTAATTTTTTTGGTGTTTTTGAATTATTTTGATGTATAGATGTCAAAAATGAATTTAAAAAAATTAAAAAATATATTATTTCAATGCATTTCTAAATAAAAAGTATTTTGAAAAGCTATCACAATACCAAATAGACTCTAAATGTGAGTGCTGTTGTGAATGAGCCAAGGACAAAACTAACTAGAGTTTATTTTTTAAAAGGTTGTAGCCAATGAAGGCATTGATTGAGCTGCATGTCGTTTTGTAACTTGAAAGGAATGTTTTTGTGTAATGCCAAAAATAAATGAAAATGGAGATTAGACCATTCAATCAATCAATGAATGTCATTAGACAAAAAAAAAAAACAAAGGAAAATGCAATTTAGAAAGGCTATGTGCTTGACTTGACAATTATTTAGGTTATGTTTGGTTAGTGTTTTGGGATAGGATGAACATATAAAGAAAACATAGAAATGTGTTAGGTAGAGGAGATAAAAACAACTACATAAAATAAATGTCTTTGAAATATTTTTTTGTGAATTTTTATACTTTTAAAATAGAAAATACAAGGAGACATGTTTTCTCTACCATCACTATCTTTGTCTTTTTTGTCCCAAAACAGTAACCAAATGTTACTTTAATAATCATGTTTAATATTCTCCCCCTACACATGTATACTTGAACCTATACTTATTGGATTTAGCTTTGTACTGTGACTGTTAGAATATGAATTTTCTTAATTATAAGTTTCATGTCTCAAAACCTAAAGTCACCTTCACCTTAAACAAGTATACATAATTTTTGTTTGTTTATGAATGACTTAAAAGTCTACAATTTTCTAATGCATATACATAGCTAAATTAATGAATTTAAAAAAATATAAATGGTATAGAATGAAGAGTCGTGACTCCAATATATTTATAGAACACTCATTTCATTTAATTATAGGGATATATTTTTAAAAGAGATATGGAATACACTAATAGAGATTAATCACTTTTCAGGGATAAAGGATATAGGTTTGAGAAATGATGATGGAATTGCTGATATACGTGTAATTACATCAAAAGAAATTATAGAAGTTTGACAAATGAAAATGAAATTAAAAATAATAAAATTTCCAAAGGCAATTCCATCTGGAATTGTTAACGTGTTAATAAGCTAATGAAATTACCAATAAAATTTTCATTAAAAAAATCTAGGTTGTAACCCAACAGTTCCCCTCTCTCTCCATTTCATCTCATTAAAGCCCAAAAAATCATCGTCACCCTTCTCTCACTACATCGCCCCTAACATTGCTTTTTCTCTCGCTTCGTAACCCTTAGCCTTTTTTTCTCATCGCTGGCCAGCCTCTCACCACCCATTCTCTCTCTCTAAGAGTAAGTTTCTTAATCCTCATGGAGTTGTATATGATAGTTTGTTTTGAGTTCTTAGTTTTGGAGTGGATTTGGTGTTTTGGGTTATTAGATTTAGTGTTTTTGTATTTGTTCTATGCTAATGGGGTTGTTAATTTGGAAATGAAGGACTGTTTTTATTAGGTTTCAATAAGGGATTTGTGTTGTAAATGGTGATAGAAAGTGGATAAAGTTTTTTTATTTGTTTCTCCAATGCGGTCATTGAGGTAGATTGTTAAGAGAAGGACGAAGGTAGGGCTTATTTTTTGGTGATACTAGATTCTGAAATTGAATCTAGTTGGAGAAAGTTCTTATTTTGTGATGTTGTTATGGAAATTTTAATCGATGATGGAAAGGTTAATTGATGATGGAAATTATTTCATTATATATTGAGACATTAACCAAATATTATGAAATGTTATATAGTATATACTATGCACGCTGTGAGAAATTTTATAATTTTTGCTCAATATTTTAATTAATTATTTAAAAATTAAAATAAATCAAAATTAATTATACTTTTAATTTAATATGTATTTTGTAATATTTAAAGTTACATGTATTTTTATTTCAGTGTTTAAATGTATTCTATGAATATGTTTGATTTTGATAAACAAAGGAACATGTAATCAATTACTTGTGTCACATTAAATTTTTATTAAAGGAATTAATAATTGACAAAAGGAATAATAGAAGACATAATCATATATGTTGAAGAATTATTATTATTAATGTTGTTATTTTTATTAAAAAAATATAGTAGCAGTATGAAATTAATTTCATTGATGAAACTATGCATATCTCTTATCAAACTTCTATTATTGTCAAACAATTTTATAATTAATCATTATTTTTTATTAAGATGGATTCCAAGTTGATCCTTTTAGTTTTATTTGTATAGATCCCAATTTTTTCCTTTCTTGTTTTTATTTGCGTAGATCCTGAGTTAATCATTTTAGTTTTATTTGTATGGATCTCTAGTTAATCATTTCATGTTTATTTGCTTGAAATTAATTCTTTAATTTTTAGCTATACATAGATCCTAAAATGATCTCTTTTTATTTTGATTTGTGAGGATTTCAAGTTGATCCTTACTATTTTTATTTGTGTGGATCTCAAAATAATATTTTTCATTTTTCAATGTAATTTTTTTCACAAACTTACTATACAAAGTTAAAATATATATAAAAAAATCAATGTCTTTGCACAA
>Ga0325414_1009773_pt1 | contig 10073 bp, 7 predicted proteins | sample PopdelMetagenome_8_FD_206183 | JGI IMG/M metagenome (GOLD analysis project Ga0325414, IMG submission 206183) | Populus deltoides microbial communities from Bellville, Georgia, United States - Leaf-PdKOR-R3 | ecosystem: Host-associated > Plants > Phyllosphere > Phylloplane/Leaf | place: USA...
CTCCCTCAAACCTTTCTTTAGCATGCTGAACTCCCCCCAGCTTGAGCAACCTCTCAAGTTTATTTTTAATAATGTTGTGCATATAATGGTTATGATTTGTGTCCCCAGCTAGGTCATCAAATTTAAACAGCCCAAGTGACGAAAGCCCAAACAAATTCGGCAATTGAATTCGGCCATGAAAAGCCCTGAAGAGTTCAAAAAAACCCACATGTTTTTGTTGATTTTTATCTTTAAAAAAACCAATTTGAAATTGGTGAACTGATTTCCAGTCAAATTTATTTCTGAATATATAAATAAAAAGAGAGAGAAGCGTACTACTATATATTATATTAATTATGTCTCGGTTTTGTTTTATGCACCATGATAGTTGGACCAGCTGGGTAGTGTTTAGCATCGTGCTAATAATTGTTTTATAAATTATTATTATTTTTAAGAAAAAGCAGGCATGATTGCATAAAGAAATATATTTTTAATGTCACGTGAAATAACAAGGATGGAGGGCTTCTATTGATGGGTCTTTTCATCGGTACGTTTGATGAATTTTGGCCTCTACAAATCAGTGATGCATGTGGGCCAACGTCAGAATTGAATGATTTGTTGTAAATTAATAAAAATTAAAAAGCCATGAAATTATTATTATTTTTTAATTGCTACAGAAGAGGAAAGGAAAAGTTTGCTAACATGGTTGAATATTGGGCCAGGCACAGACCTTGGAGGCCCGGCCCGGCCCAAATTGCCTCGACATGTTTTCACAGATGTATTCGCTTCCCCCTTTGATGCCTGGTTGGTGCTAATCTCTATAAATTGTGTTTGGCAATTCGTTTTGGATAAACTCGTTTGCTGGTTGTCGTTCTTGTTGTACACATATTTATATAATAAAAAAAACTATTTTAGAATTAGCATGGCTTAAATTATACTTGGTCTCTGTGTGTATATGAATGAAATTGCCCCAACAATTATTATTATTATTATTATTATTATTATTATTATTTTGGAGATGAAATGGACAAAGCAGGAGACTGTTGTTGTACAAAAATTGGACAAGGCAAAAGGTCATAATATTAATGGGTGATGAGCAACTCGATCGAGAGAAGATCGCAAAAGGTCAACCTCCGAATGGTAGAACAATTTATAATTATATAATTTCTACAATGATTTACTATGTATAATGGGTGGGTTTTATATATGTTCACATTTTGCTCGGATATGAGGAGAGAATATTGATAGATTAAAAACTAAACTAATAGTTATCTCGATAAAGCCAGGAGAATGATTCTTATAGTGTAGACGGGGCAGCAAATTTACAAGTGTTCTGACAGCCAAAGTAAGTTACAATCCTCCTTTTGACCATAATTCGCAATGAATGTGGAGTCTGTGTAGTTCAAGTCAGATTCAGACATTCAGTATTCTGGTTGAGCAAACAAATACAAGAGAGAAGACTCTCCCATAGAGTGTAGTCTAGGTCTCTCCTTGATGTTCAAGCCATGCAAGGCAATGTCACAATCTGTGTGACATTGAAAGATCGGTCGCAACCAGTTTAACCCTCGTGTCCTTTCCTCCCCTTGAATCCTGACTACCTACGCAGGGCGGTGGTGTTTTCTGTTTTGTTAGCCTCGGTTCCCGAGGTGAAAAGGAACCAAGAAAGTCAAAAAGAAACTCCTCAAATCCCAGATAAAGACAAAGCATTCCAAACCCACCATTTTTCACCCTAAAGCTCGACATATGCCTATTCCATAGACTTTACTTGCTATTATTTCTTTCTTTTTTATGCCAAAAAGTTTAATGAGATTGCTCGATATTATCATAATATTAATCTACAGTCAATCGTGTAAAGCTTCTCTCCCTCCCTCTCTCTCTCTCTCTCTCTCCTCCTCCACCCCCACTTCAATCATGAAGCACTCGATTGCAAAATCATTTCTCACTCGTCTATTTGTATCCTGAGTGCCCGTACCTTCTTGGGACTCGCCATCCTGTTCTCTTTCTATGTTCAGCCTATTAATAGATTCATTCAGAGCATTTAGTTTGGATAGGAAAGGATGCACGCGCAGCAATTAATTAAGACTTCATCCAGAAGTTCTTAATTACTTGTAGGAAAACGAGATGCTTTGTCCCTTTTCTTTTCCGGGTTGCATTTGAATGGAATTTTATCAATTGGTCGTGGTGTGTTAAGAAAATCCCACATCTTAAGTTTGTGCTTAATTTTGAGTGTTGATCAAGTAATAAAACATTGATCAACGATAGTTATCCCCAAAAAAAAAAAATGAGAATATTCTAATGGGAATTTAATTAAAGTACCACGAATTATAAGATATGTCGATCATGTTAATCTTGTTTTTAGAAGGATTATTGAATTGTTAAGTGTTATATATTTAAGATATTTATAAATCCCAGAATTGTACATTGAATTCTGTCAATTTATGAATTTTTTTAAAAAATCTTTCCCCTCTTTTGAGATGATAGTTTTGCCTCTTGGAAACATTCTCTACATCAATATATACCTCAATAATAAGTACACGGGGGGCTACGTGTTCAAAATGTGTGTGTATATATATATATATATTGCTAGTCGCAAAAGGTTGTAGTAGCCAGCCAGCCAGCATGTCCACCTTGTAAATATTGCAGCATGAGCACCCTTTTTATCGTATCCTCTACATAGTCAAGCTGATGTTGATAGTCGGTAATGCTATTCTGTGTGCATGGGAAGAAAGATATATTAGCTGTATGGCAACCTTGACAAGAGAGGCAGAGAGATCAGTGATCTTGACTACCACAGGTCATGAATCCCATACTGTTATGTACTTCAAGATGCTGCTGCTTAGAACCACCAAAATTATGAGGACAAGGACGTTTTCTAGCCCAGGCTTACAAGCCCAGTTGGAAATTTAAGAAGCCAACTCAGACAAACAGTGAAGTTGATGTTTGTGCAGATAATAAATTAATCAGTTAAAAAGAGAGAACGATTTCGTGACTTTTTCTTCCTTTCATTTCATGAGACTATTGAATGTCGGCCGCGACTGTTACTGTATGTTCATCACATGCTCGCTAGTTCCCATGCTCTACGACTCCCGCGTCCTCAGATTACAATCCAATAAATGAAATTATGAAATTGAATTGCAACTTCTTATGACTTAATGATGTAGTAGTGTTTGGAGAATTTGAGTTGTAATTAAACTACGGGGAACGTGTAAGAAATATTTTACGGATTAGACTGATAAATTTAAACTAAAAAAAAATAAAAAAATTGGATGCTTTAGATGAATTTTTTAACAAAAAAAATATAAATTTTAATTTTAATCCTAATTAATCTAGTTTTTTACCGTGTTATTTTTAAACTTTATATATAAAAGCGCATTCAAAGAATTGATTTAAGAAAAAATATTCAATTTAAAGTCTTAATTAATTTCCAGTCAGAATTTTTTTTTTGAGAAATACATAATATTTTTTAAGTTCCATAAATAGATTACTTGTAAAAATGTTAGTAAATTACATTATTTGGGATCCACCCGTTCTGGATTCAAATTGAAATGGTGACTTAAAAAAACTATAGAGAAATCTCCATGATGTTTAATATATTGTTTCAAACTTTTTCATATAATTGTATTAAAATAAAAACATTGATCTAACAAAATACAGAGCTAATTAACAAGATCATTTATCAATTAAAAACATTGAATTAGCCAAAAAAAAATGAAGAAAAAAAAGAAGCAGAGAAGAGAATATTGTGGACTGACGGGATGATGGCACCCTTGATGATGTTAGGTGTCATCAAAGACGGGAATCGAGGAGAGAAAGACAAGACAAAGTGAGGGATGAGGACTTAATGAGCACTTGACCAATTATATAGCTTTTGGTTACTTCCCCGGAATATAAGAAATGAAGATAAAGAAAAACAAAAAGATAGAAAATAAGATTGTGACAGAAGTTTGTTTGATAGTAATGTAATAGATAAAATTATTACCTTTTTATTTTGTTTAGTTATGATGGATAGGATATAATTAATAAAATATATAAAAAAATATTTTATTTTTCCTTAATATGTATTGTTATCAAACTTATATATTTAAAAAATAACAATTCAATATTTTATTTTTTTACTTTAGTTTATATCGATAGTTGAAATTAATAATATTATAATAATTCTAATTATAAAACTAGTATTGACTTGACGAGTTGATTTGAGGTCTGAACTAGTTCGAGTTTAAGAAAAAATAGAGGAAGAATTGACTCGACTTGACCCGGTCAAAAACTCAGGTCAACTCGAGACAAAACATGGGTTAAGAACTCGTTGAATTTTTTTGAAAAAAAAATTGGGTTCGCTGAGTTGACCCTCCCAACCCATGACCTGAATCTTGCCTCGAGTTGACTCCCGGGTCAGGTTTTAAGACTAAAATTTTTTATCTATACACTGACTCATGTTAACCCGTGTTGACACTCTCAACTTGCATGGACCTTACCCGATTGGCCCCTAAGTCAAGTTTTAAAGTTATGATAATAACAATTTTTATCCTTACATTGACTTGAATCAACCCGATTACCTTTTTGATCTGTTTTTTTGCTATGTTAATTTATTTCAAGGTTGTCAATTTCATTCTGGTTAGCGTTATATTTTTTTTATTAAACAGTAAATTTTGTTATGGAGCATTTCAAAGTTATGTTATGGAATTTTAGATAAATCATTCATATTCTAACTAAATGTATTTATTGTTTCGATAATCTTCTCATGTAATTGACTCCAATATGGTTTTTGAAAAGCAATTGTGAAATAGTCAAGTAAATTTGTTCTATTTTTCTTCTTCTTCTTCATCATATACCAACCATTCCGTTCCAAACAAAACTGAATAGACAGGTTGCTTAATCTTGGTTTTCTTTTTCAAATTGCCCAATCATATTTTGGAAAGCTTCTTTATTCGTGCTTGCTTAGCTATACTAGCTACCAGGTTTGAGCTCGATATTACTAAAAAGAAAAGTGGGCATTTCCTACACCCAAGTATATACGGAAGAGAAGACTTGTGCAATATAATATTATTAACCTACACTTCTACTCCCATTAAATGCATTGAAGAAAATAGAGCGCACCCTCTCTTTATACAAGAGAAGATTTACGTGCCGATATATATATACTTTGAATTAGATTTAGACTAGGGCTTGTGAAATTCATTCAGGTAAAAGAGTCAATTGGGCTCATGTGGGGATGACATAATAGGATAGACAAAGTTGTTGTTGGAGGATTAGAAGGGAATATTTGGGAGAATGAAAAGGAATAAGAAACTTACAAAGGTTCTTGCGGAGTTGAGGATTTTAGGGTTTACGATTATCACCATATGAAAGCAAACAAACAAGCCTTTAAGGTTCTTAACTCTCAAGTCTCCACACTCGTTCAGGTCAATGGGTCCATCATGCTTATCAATATAATCTTGACATCACACCAAAAGTCCAAAACCCATTAAATTCATCTACAGGGAACACTATCTCTACCCAAGGATTTATGGTTCTTTTCACCATTGCCAAACTTAGCATAGACGTGTCACAAGCTTAGCCTAATATCTTTGCCCGATGTAAATTAGCAGGTGGTGCCGGGCAGAGCTCCATGTGATTTTTCTAATGGGGCCATGGCACCCAAAACTTTGAGAATCCTTCATTTTAGTCCTTATACTTGAGGCTTTTGTCATTCTATATGCGTACTTGGCCCTCCAAAATATATTTTGTTTCTCTGAACCCTCTCTTACTTTGTTTATTCACATCAATCCTTTTATTTTCATAGTCGGCTCCCCTTTTACAATGTTGTGATTCTGCCCACTTTGACCGGTCCTAAATTAATCATAAATTAACCCCATAATTAATGTCTCTAACTAAACGTCAAGCACATAGGGAAAAACATTAAACATTAATTCTTCTCCACTGCATAGATGAGTAAAACCCGATTGGTGTTCTTCCCTTTTGTCTATGGGCTACAGCTCTTTTCAAAATTACCATTGTTAACTTCCTTAGATCTATGTGAAGCTAGAATAGTTTGATGGGTATTTCTTCTCTTTCTTTTTATTTCTCCCCCTATGTACGAAAAAACACCTTTTCTTTTCTTGAAAAAACAAAAAATAACGTGTGGTTAAGCACGAATAGAGTAAGGAATTGATTTTAGTTTACATGGAAAATGTATTGAAAAAAAGCTATGCGTGCGAACAAATTATTCTAAAATTCTAGACAAATAGATAGATGACGAGTTATGAATCTCGTAAATATCAGACGTTTGGTTAAGCACGAATAGAGTAATCTCCACTTGGAGATTTTGCATGATGATTTTGTTTTAAGTATGCCTCAACTTTCAAGAGTTAGTGTATTCAATCTTGTAGAATAACTCGGCGTCAATGATCAATTAGTTAGCTTAGCTAAGCCCTGGAATTCTCTTCTTGAAAAAACCTCGAGGAGTTGATCAGCTAATTTGTTGGTTTATATATATATATATATAGGCAAGCAGGGCAAGTTAAAGAATAACAAGCCAAAGAGGGCTGCTAAATTATAATTATAATGGGAACTACTCCACTTAATATTTCCTATGTAGTAAACAGTACGTAGACCTTATTTTTGTTGATTTGTCACTAGTGCAATTCTACTTTTTTCAATAAAGTAAGTGGCCACAAAAAGAGATAAAAATAAGAATTTATTTTTTCGAAAGAATAATTTACATCAAACCTTTATAAGATTAAGAAAATCTAGGATATGATGGGGGGAAAGTAATTAATTGTTATTCTAATTAGATTTTTTCAAATTGTAATTTATATCGATTTCCATGTTAATAATGGCTTGCTAAGCTTGGGATCGATCGAAGGAGGGAGTAATCTTTATGAAAAAGTAGTATGATTCTTTGTGTTTCCTTTACTCCACGAAGACTTGATAAAGTATTTATTTGGTCATTGGATATAGAGATAATCATAGCTAATTTCACAATGTCCCTTTATTCCCTTTACAATAAGAAGAAGAAAAATGCAAGACTCTACAATTATCTCCTTGCTTTTTGACAAAGATTATCATTGAACCAAGACAAGACACATATGATGTCTTGTTTATTTCATACGACTAGCTAGCTAGGTGGTCATTGCATTATTGTTTTCCTCGTTTCCCCCTTTTTTTTTCTTATGTAGTTAATGAGAGAGAGGCCCTATAGGGGTGGGGGAGGGGAGAATTGAAGAATATTTAGTGCTTGCTACTCCTTCCCTCCTCACTATCTCTTTCGTATGGTATATTTTAACCCCGTTGTCTACGGGGAATTTTAATTTTTAATAGGAAAAGAATTGCCAAAACCTTTGCAGTTTTGCGTGTATTGACTATGGAGAAAATGAGAGCTGATCAGCTTCTGTACAGAGGTATAGAATGAGAGAGAGAGAGAGAGCTTTGTTGAAGTGTCATTTTCCTATATCTATATACTCTTGAGGAAATAGGAAACCAAAATCCCTCACCTTCTCTCAACCCTTTCCCACATTTTTTTTTTCTAGCTACTCTTCTTTCATAACCACACATCTCTCTCTCTCTCTCTCTCTCTCTCTCTCTCTCTCTCTGAGTGGAGTGTGTCTGTTTCTTGGAGAAGAGAAAAGGACCTTCTTTTTTTCAGTTTTTGCATTAAGGCACTCTCTACATCAGACTTTCTTTCTTTCTCTTCTTTGGTTTTGTGAAGTTATTAGAGGGTTTTGCCTTCTTTAATTTCATAGTCATCTACACTTCTAACCTCCTAAAGATTGCTTTTTTAGTAAGCTTAGAAAAGATCCCACTTCAAAAATCTACTCTATTTTTTGTGTTCTTGAATCTTGGCTTCTCTTTATTTATTGGAAGAACAAGAACAACAGCCTGCAACCATTGATTTCTAAGGGAATATTAAAAATGTCCCAGAAAAGAATTTTTGATAAACAGTCTTTGAATCTGATTCCAGACCTTTCACTGCACATAAGCCTTCCAAACAGCGCTCCTTCTTCGATTTGCACTGGCACAAATGATAGTGATTCTGCTTTTGATATTTGGCGCAAAGATGATGGCCTAAAATCACATAGTGATAGTTCCATAAGGGTTGGGTCTCAAGCAGACACTGAACTCTCTCTTGCAAATCCAACAAATACTGCTTTGGAGGCAGAGAGCCCTTGGAGAAGGAACTTTTGTGGGAGCGGAACTGGCAGTGTTGAAGGTCACCATGGTCAAGCAAGGCAAAGAAATCTTCTTCTTCAATGTTCTGGCAATGGCCAAATGAGTCATATAAATCATGGGATCTCAGTTCTTGATGTCACAGGATTGAAGCCTATAAAGGGGATTCCAGTGTACAATAGCTGGAATAGTTCAGGAGATATTGATCCTAGATTTAGCTTAAACCAAATGCCTTATTCACCTTCTTGCACCCCTTACTCTTCTTCTAACCCATCAGCTGATCGCCATAAATCTCCTTTCCAAGCTTACAAAATGGATACTTCTGCACCAAGATTCAATGGAATGTCAATGGACACACTGAGAGCCCCACAATACCATCAATATGGAGCTGCAGGTGTAGGGAGTGGTCCTGGTGCAGAGGTATATGGTAGTGGCATGATCAGATCAAGATTTATGCCAAAGTTACAAAACAAGAGGAATATGAGAGCTCCAAGAATGCGTTGGACTAGCTCACTCCATGCTCGTTTTGTTCATGCTGTTGAGCTCCTTGGTGGCCATGAAAGTATGAATCTTTTCTCCTTCTATAATAACCACTCACTCACTACATGATATATAAAGTTCATTTCTTGTCGTGGTGCAAGAGCAAAATTATAATATCATATAGTACTTGAGTTAAATTAATTAAGAACTGGTTTTATGGACTTTGTTTTGCTCTAATCTTTGTCGTGATTGTTTCCTTGCTATTAGGGGCAACTCCAAAGTCAGTTCTAGAGCTCATGGATGTCAAAGATCTAACACTTTCTCATGTTAAAAGTCATTTACAGGTCTGGCATGAAAACTCTCTGCTATTTTCCTTCTTATTTGATCTTCTTCTTCCATCCTTCACAAGAAACCAAAAGACTACCTCAATAGCCCAGTGTTTATTAGTTTAGAGTCCTTTCTCTCTGTGTCCTCTCTGTGTGTGTGTGTGTGTGTGTATTGGGTAGTGAAGAAGACTTTGGCTCAGGCTATCCGACTGGCACGAGAGCCGATGAACGCAGTGAATGAATGAACAGTTGAGTCTGCTGTTTTCTGATACAAGACAACTTCTACTTTTTGAGAGAGAGAGAGAGAGAGAGAAAAAAAGTAGCCATCATTTCTCAATAATACAAGCAATTACTGACCTTACCAAACATCAACCTCGTGGTTAATAAACAAGGGAAGAGAAATTCAGAACAAGAAGCATCTGATTTGATTTTTTTGACTGGGGCTTTTCTTCTTCCTTTTTCTTTTGCCCTTTTAAATTTATTCAAATATTATATATACTGGAGCTATAGGAGCATAGATAGGTCTACCTTGTGTTTTCTATTAATTTTCTTTTGTCTTCTTTTGCCTTTGCAGATGTATAGAACTGTTAAGAGCACTGACTGCAGACCTGCAGCTTCCTCTGGTAATTCGTCTTCCCTTTCTTTAATTTTTAGCCTAATTACTTCCCCGATTTCCGCTACCCCATTTGAAAATTTGAAGATTCCTCCCATATCCTGTTACCATAATAAAAACAGTGCTCATTCCTATATGTATTAATGCACCTGTACAATGTACTTTATTAAATTACTCATGAAAACAAGCTTGGCATCCACAAAAATCATCATCTTATGCACTTGGGCTGACTTGAGTTTTATTGGTTGTCTATTAGATGGCTCTGGTGATGAAGATTTCACGCCTGGAACAGCTTGCTTTAATCAAAACGCCAACTATTTACTCAACCAGAAAGGAGGTTCAAATGTGCCTAATTTACAGCATGATAATGGTTTCTCTCACTCTCCCACCACTCTATGGAGCAACTCTTCTAGGTAACACCCCCTAGCTCTCCCCCCCTCCTCGCCTCTCACCTCTCTCTCTCTCTCTCTCTCTCTCTCTCTCTCTCTCTCTCTCAGACACACACTCCCACGCACTGCATTTATTGATTT
>Ga0325414_1009774_pt1 | contig 10073 bp, 7 predicted proteins | sample PopdelMetagenome_8_FD_206183 | JGI IMG/M metagenome (GOLD analysis project Ga0325414, IMG submission 206183) | Populus deltoides microbial communities from Bellville, Georgia, United States - Leaf-PdKOR-R3 | ecosystem: Host-associated > Plants > Phyllosphere > Phylloplane/Leaf | place: USA...
ATAATTTACATTTTGCAAAATAAAAATATCAAATTCAGAATGCTTCAAGAAAATCAAAATGAATTATTTATAGAAGTGCATGTAAGTTCAATTTCATAAGTAATGTCTTAAGGGTAAGCACAAAAACCTGAATAAATGAAGTCCTTGCCATTGTAGCTAAAGCCATGCTTAACAAGTGTTTCACTGTCATGAAGCAGAACAAGGATTAAAGAAAAATGAAGTTTGAGAAACATAGACCAAAAGCAAGAACATAAGAGAGAGAAAGTGCCTTATAGCTTCAACCCTGTCTGCATGACCACTTGGTTCTCCAAATGCACTACCATAATGAAATCTACCGCATGAAACTCCAGCTTTACCCCCAAGAAGCTCTATCATCTTCCCAACAGTCATTCGACTATATAAAAAACAAGCACACAATTACATTATTTAACTTGCGCATATCTTGCACTCCTATCAATTGAAAAGATACCACACGACAACTTATAACTTGTGTGCATGTGAAATGAAATAGTTGTCAAAAATCATAAAAAAGAATCAAGCGATTGCGATGAGGTGAAGCACCACATTGAAGAAGCTAGTAAAGTGCCCATGTGACATATTGCATGAATAATATCATACAGTAGTTCCATCTTGTGTTGTGTTATTGCAATTGCAATCTGCCTATTATATATTGGTTTTTTCTTTACTCATCTGCATGGTTAAGAGCTGTTGCAAACACAGATTTGGTTTCATAGAATTAGCGCAAGTAATACATACGATCAATGCAGTCACTGGTGTCAATCATTGAGAACATAGTCAATTGTCTCTAATGTGCAGACTTCAAAACATCACTAAAAACTGATAATACTTGTAACTTTAATAAATAAAGGTAAAATCTTTCCATTTTAAATAGAAGAATTACTCATCACATGGTCAAAATCATTGAACAGGGCATGGTGGAAAGCATTACTAAAATCTGCATAAATATGAATAAGAAGTTGTCCCCACTCCCTCCCACTCTGCTTTGAGGAAATCTTTTGAAATGCTTATACTGGTCAAATTCAATTTGGCAAGGTAATGGTGTTGGTATCCTTCACGAACAAATCATTGGAGATAAACTCCTTTCATTATTGCTTCCAACTTCCTATATAAATAAAATAAAATTCTATTGGTTCTTTTATTTGAAAAAAATACCAATAACTTGAGTTTTAATAAGCAAGACACTAATAATAATAATAATAATAATAATAATAATAATAATAATAATATTATTATTATTATTATTATTATTATTTGTGTCTTGCTTATTAAAACTTAAGTTATTGGTATTTTTTTCAAATAAAAGAACCAATAGAATTTTATTTTTCAGAATTTTATTATTATTATTATTATTATTAGTATACGTTAGGCAATAAGATCTTTTTTAACCTTTTAATTATTTTATACATTCATAATTACACTCCTAAGTATGAACTTATCGATGCATCCTTCAATCATTTACTAAAATAATAACTTTTTAAAATTTAAACCTTTTTTATCTGGAGGGAATCTTGAACTCTCATTACAACTATAATTTTTAAGAAAATGTCAAGAAAAAATAATAGACACTCCACACAAGTGATGTGTGTTACAACTATAATTTTTAAGAAAATGTCAAGAAAAAGATAATAGACACTCCACACAAGTGATGCGTGTTGCTTCAATCAGTTTACAAAAGCCACTTCCATATGTGTTGAGTTCGTCATCCTCACATTTTCTACTTTCATTACTCAGATAAATGGGTGCTTTTAAGTTCGTTTTTTCTGTGATGGTCCACATGATTTAAGGGGATAATATGCATGTATAATAATCAAGGCTCTTATTATACTTGGAAAAAAAAAAAGACAGTTAAAATGCTTTGCAAACAACTTCAAAAAAAAGACAGTTAAAATGCTTTGCAAACAACGTCTGTAGACACTTTTCAAGCATCAACTATGAAGCACCAAAAGGAAAAAGAAGAATGCTATTGCTTGTTAATTAGATCATCAATAACGGCGTATATAATGTACCAAGGCTACAGCCTACAAGTATAAAGATAGACAATAAAGAAACTCGCAATTTAGCATATGTAACATTACTAGAAAAATAATCAAAGGAAAAAACATGGCACATTATTGATGCCTAAAGTACTTGAAAATTCTAAGCTATGATTGTGGACTAGTGATGGATAAATTGACAAATCCTTGTATTGGAGAGTACTCTGAAATTACAAACATAAATATTTCAGAAATATGCAGTCATTTGTCATCCAAAACTATGACAAAACTTATTGATATTTTTCCTTTTGCTTTTGCTCATCAACTATTGTTCCATGAGATGGATAGATGATCATGCAAAATATCAAAAAGGGCAGGAGAGGAACACAAATTTGATACATTGTTGCCTATTGCCTAACGCATTAAGATCTTCAGTAATATAAGAAAAAGGGCAGGAGAGGAACACAATTTTGATGAATTATTGATGCATGAATGCAATAGCATTTTAGAGTTATCAGGGGTCACAGACCTACATATTTCGATATCCTCTGGATACAGAATACATGTATGTAGCCACTATTCAGAGCTCAAAAGTTACTTTCTTCTTCTCTTTAGTTAGCACAAAGTGATAAGAAAAGCACACTAACTATTTAGAGGAGGATACCTGGGAAACCCATGCGGGTTCATGATCAAATCAGGGCAAATACCCCGTTCAGAAAATGGGAAATCTTCTTGTTGAATGATTGTTCCACAAACACCTTTTTGCCCATGTCTGCTACTAAATTTGTCACCAACCTGGGTGGATAAGTGAAAACAAAATGATGCTGTATCAATTCACCATAAACTCCAGTTGAAGAAACATATTTCCCACATTTAGGCAGAAAAAGTTCCGTACCTCTGGTCTACGAGTATGGCGGATTTTATATTTGATACATAGATTGTTGTTTTTATCAGAGCAAAGAGCAACTCTATCAACTACACATGACTCCCCTTCAGTACCTTTGAATATTTGGGCACAAGGCCGATATTTTCTGGAAATTAAAATGCAGGTGAGGAATAATGATTCCATGCCAAGAAAAAACTAATAAATTAAAATTGAGGGAGTAAACTACTGACACATCTGCTAAAGCTGCTGCAGACTTTAAAGGCCCCCTTGTTTCAATTGGGGACTCCTTATTTATATAGATATCACCATGCCTAATAATTTCCCCAGGAGCAGCAAGTCCATCATCATCCAACACCTACACAAGTAACACCATGAGGGACAGCATAAAACACAAGACAAATTATCTCACTGTTATAGGGTTCATTGTGATCTATATTAGAAAAAATAATTAAAACTGATTTCCTGCATCTCACTAGTTTTATAATGCTTAAGATCCCTAATTAAAACACAATGCTTTCATTAATCTTCTCCCTAGTAATAAGTCACTGGTATATTATGGATTGACAAACAAATGAAAGTCTTAACTTAATAACCCTAAAGTGTCTTGGTGTTCCAAATGTGACTAGACCAAGGAAAAGAAGGTTTAGGAGAACAAACAAAATGTGTCAAAGAAAGACTTGCAAGTGTTGGGTCCCTCTAGAGTCCATATATGCTTTCATCAACACCTGAAGAGATAAATAATTGAGTATATGAACTCTAGTTTTTTCTCTCCTGCAATCTAATTAAATTCTAAAGACAACAAGAGGGAAAAAGCTTCAAGCAATGGAATATCTCCTCCCCAGAAGTGCTATAAAATGAAATTGGGAATCACTACCATGTTTCTTTTAACCAGATAAGAAAAATTAACAACAACAACAATATATGAAATGAACTTCTAAGGATTGCACAAATGATATTGCAACCATAACATCCCAGCCATTTTTGTCAAAAATCATACTTGCTCCAAATCAGTTTATACCAAGTAGAACAATGCTCTAAAGGAAACTACCATGACTCGGTTAATGTTTTCAAACATGTCAAAAATCCTCAGCCTTCCTCTAACTAGGCTTACAAGCCTCCTCGTTTACTAAACGACCCAACCCCTGTTCCCTCAATATCTTTTATCACATTCAGCAGCACTAATAGAAAAACAAAAAAATACATATACCCTAAAGGAATACTGGAGAAGCAATAAAGGGAAAAAAACACCTTTCACCCACCAAGCCTCTCTAAAAAATTCTAAGCAAAAAAAAAAATACTCCAAAAGGGATCTCTAAGTAATGCAAAGGTAAATGATGCAGGACAAATTCTAAGTAGTAGTTCATGTTAGTAGAGTGGGCGCTTATATAAACGATTAGGGTTTTTTCCTTTACTTGTTTATTTATGCATTATTTATTAGGGACATTTGGACAATGAAGATTTAGTTATTTTTAAGGGCTGGTGATGCAGAAGCTGAAACAATTAAAACATATACCTTTATATGATTTTTGAAGATGGGGGAAATCATAATGCTAAGGCAAACATACCCATTTGGCTTGACCTCCTTGCTCTATGTGCATGTTGTTTGTAAGCCCCCATTGAGATGAATGAATGGATGAGAATTTCACTATATGGTTTGAGATTGTATGATCCAGTCTATCATAGGATCCATTGCGAAGAACCATGTGCATGGAGCCTAGGTTTCTAGTTTCTAGGTGTGATACATAGAAACACTACTAGTGTGACTAGTAGTTTTTTTATTCAATTTAATTCAAAGTATAACGTTTATATCCTTCATCCTTTAATCTAGTTTGATCACCTTAACCTTAAAGGTATCCCAACCCTCACCTATAACCTATTCCCCAATTCCCTAACCCACCAAATCTACTATGACCTAAAAACTATAGTATGTAGGTATCATAATTCAAAGATCCTGCATCAGCTATTTCTTTTAATTTAGGGTTTTGTTTAGTATTTAAGGGCTGCTACTGCTGTAAAAAGAAATGGACAATTTGATATTTTGTGAGTTTTAAAAAGAACTTTGTTTTCTTTTCCGGCAGTACAATCCAGAAAACCAGACTTGGTGAGTTTGCTAATTTTTCTTTTTCTTCCTACATCAGTAAACCCTAAGGACGCACAAGAACCATCTGCCTCTAAAACTATCAACACTGAAAGAACCTGATTCTAGACACAATTATCTTTTCTATTAATATTTCTTGTTCATCCAAGAGAAGGAAAATGAAATTCAGAAACCAACAAATGTTCAGCAAACTAAACTAGAAGAATAATAGAGATGGAAACACTAAACTGAAAAGGGAATGGGTTGGGGAGGTAGTTTCATACCCTCTCTCTTTCTTCATTTTTTCGTGGCCTTAAGATTCTGTCTGATGCACCATTCTCATACTTTTGATTGGTGCAAGTGTATCTGTCATAGAGCAAAGACCAAAATAAGCAACCACTAACACTCTATCAAGGCAAGCGAAATCACACAGGGAATTACATTGAGAAAGGATGCCATCATAATAAAATATGGAAAAATTAAGGATGTCAAAATTATGTACTTCTTCAAAACAATACATCGACCAAAACCACGATCTAGAGAGGCCTTGTTCATGACTATTGCATCCTCTATGTCATAGCCACTATAACTCATAACTGCAACTGTTGCATTCTGACCAGCCCCAAGCTTATCATATCCAACCTGGAAGCAAACTGATTAGTTCACAGCCAATGATCCTCGCCAAAGCATTTATAATAGGAAGATAAGTACCAGTTCAATTGTTCTTGTTGTCAATAAAGGCCGTTGAGGATACACCAATAGGTAAAGTAACGAGTCCATACGGCCTAACTGCTATGACAGGAAGATCACTAGTCAAGAACAGAACATTTCTTATTATAGAAACCTACATAAATATCACCACAGCCATTCATCAAAAAGTGAATAACAAAAAGGATGCAAGGAACCAACAAGCATTCTTAGACATTTGCTCATTGTTTAAACTTGGATGAAACAAATCAATAACAATACGTTCAATGGAAATAGAAGTCACATAAACAACAGAACAAGAACAGAAGCACCAACTTTTGGAGATTTATTAAGAAAAAAGCTGGTGGAAAACACTTTGGGATTCTTTGAGAATGGAAAAAGGTCACTCAGCCCATCATTTTGATTTGGGAAAGAGAATTAATGCCATCCACAAACTATCCAATATCCTCTGCTTCCACGAGTTGATCATGGTCTCTTACTTCAAATGGGAAAAGAGATATCACTAGCCTATTGAGCTGGTTAAACAATAATTCAGCCACATTATGCGAACAACTTAAAAAGTATACCCATATTTTTCTTTTCTTTTTTATTTTTTTGCGGGGTTGAAATTTATTCATGTAAACTGTATGAAGCAATTTTTCTGGGACTAATTTATGGAAACAGAAACACCAAATTTGCATGCTTCAAAGTTGAAAATGTAGTTAGGCAGTTCACCAGTGATAACAATGATACTAATTAGCACATTTTCATAAAAAATAAAAATAAAAAAAGCCTTCATCTATGCAATGAAACATCTATTATTTGATAATTCATTCATCTATTTTTTCCATAATGAAATTCTGTAAATTTTTCAATCAGTTGTAGTACTCATGGGAACATCACTCCAATGTGTTCCAATACATATGGATGTTTATCCATATAGTGCTCAAAGGTAGAGATAGTTGGAAAAATTAAAAAGATCTTGTCTTTATTGACCATGTTGGTAGCAGTACCACACCACCAGCAACAGGCTAAGGCACATGCAAGAACAGTTGCAGACTGCATAAAATGTAATAATTCGACCAAATCAATGACATAAAAGAACTTGCCTGGTTGTATGCAATGTTTCCCATAGCTTGCTTCCCCATAGCGCACTGCCACATGATACAAGTAAGATGTAAGGAGTCATTTTTAGAAATTGAAATGCAAATGTATCACCTTTAATATTGAGAAAATGACAACAAACCTGATATGTATTTCTTGGTGACTGATTATGATGAGGATAAGGAATTAACCCAGCAACAACACCTAATATCGTGAAAGGCTCTATCTCAATATGGGTTGTCTCTGGAGTGGCCTCCCATTCATACAAAGCAATCTGTAAAACAGATAATAATATTGAAAAGGTCCTTGTAAATAAAAAAAGAGAAAGATAATGAAAATATAGTACAGTTTCTCAATAGTGATTTCAAGACCAACCAAAGCATTGTTCTCTTCATTGACATCAAGATACTCAATCAATCCCTCATGTAAGAAGTCATCAAAAGTGCGGGCTCCATCCTTGAAGAACATGGAAATTAAATCAGGTTTAGAGTACCATCCTTTCCTTTGGTTCTAATAGAATAAATGAACTCACCATTAACTCTCTCATATGATGTTCTTTAATCCTTGATACACCTTTGTCTGCAATAACCAGCGGACGACAAACTCGACCTCCATCAGAAGCAATGTACACAGCACGCTAGCAGACATTTTTGCTAAATATCAGTTATTTGCAGTCCACGACAAGATAGTCTACTCAATTGTACAATGCAGAATAGCAAAATGAATAGCTAAATAAATAAAGAGGATGGTCGAGTCAGTCATTTTTAGGATTACTAATGAATTTCCTACTTTCAATGCAAAACCTGAAGCTTTATTATGTGTCCTTCATATAGGTGGACAAGATAACCTTAGAGGACCACAGATAATGAGATATTATACCATCCTAAAGAATCAGCAGAAAGCACTTTTTATACCAACCATTCTTACCAGTATTACAAGCTTTGTACTTTCATGCATTATGACATTTACACAGGTATTACAAACTGTGTACTCTCATCCATGTGGGTGACTAAAATGTGTATATTTTCAAAGGTACAGACCAAGGGTCTTAGCCCATTGGTGAGCACATCCTCTTTGAGAGTTGATCATGTGTTTGAGCCTCAGTGCCTCCTTGTCAGTGTGGGTATCTTCCAAGTATTACAAGCCCCCAAGATCTCCTCAGGACCCAAAACACAGAAAGGAACTTCACATTCCATTCTCATCCATTTTTCTTTTTTCTTTTGGTGCTTCACTCTCATCCATTATAAATGCCAAAGTGTATGCAAGTAAATAGAGGTATATTTAAAGCGCCATGAACAAGGCAGTGTGTGCAACCTCAAATCCTACAAAACAAGCTCCATGCATGAAAAAAGAAAGCTGAATTCTAAAAAAGAATACAAAACCGACATGAAAAGGCTTAGACACATGGACTTAGAGAAGGAGTAAACAGATAAGCATACAAATCCATGCGCCATTTCTTCTGGAAAAAGCCAGGACTCTGCCACTAAATCAGGAAATATGGGACATGGTCCACCCATTCTGGTAAACCACTTTTGAGCTAAGTCTTTAAAAATGCTTGTTACTTAAGCATGGGGGGGGGGGGGTTCAAAACCTCCTTTTTAGGAGGGAAACATCAGAAAACAAGGGTCTTATATTTAGTATCCCAATAGTTAAGTTCATTCAATCTCATTGAATTTTAAGTAGGAAAATACCCGTAAAAGCTCCAGAAGCATGACACCACGAGAGGAAAAATATCCCATTCCACAACAATTATCTCAAAGTTTGCTGGTTCATAAACACTCTAGCATCTCTCCAACCAAGTGCACATCACAGGACTTCACTGATGGTACGCAACCATAGAGTTACTAATTCTATCCTCTCCCACAAACCCACAGAAGCAATCGACAAGAAATCTGCCTCTTCGCAGAATTACCAAAAGTCTGAAATTCTGTTATTTTTGCTTATCATAATAGAAACATGATTGTTGATGCAATTTGTTATTAGTGTTTTACCTTCTGATTCAGATATATGATTTGGCCTATTTTGTAGTTAGTTTAAACCTAATCCTGTTCCATTTCAGAATCACTATCCAAGAAGCATGTTTCATCATAGTTGACACACAAGAACATTGTCAGAAAGATTTTTCCAATTGATGTCACAGAAGAAATTACCTGCTTCTCATTCACAAAGACACTTACAAACTCGCCAATTTTGCCAGCTCTTCGCAACTTTCTCATGGCATTTGCAAATTGCTAAACAGGTGTTTTGAGAAACAGGAAGATAAAGTCAATGAATTGAATGAGAAGGTTTTGACATCAACATCTGCTCAATGCAAAAGAAATCTTACCTGTGGCCTTCTGTGCTTCCCAAGAATAAGCCCATTAAATATAACCAGAAAAGAGTTTGGCGTGTGAAGCTCTTCTCCAGAGAGAAGTTCCAAGTCTTCTACACCCAAACACTTGCACTGCAGCAAAATTACAAAAGCCATAGTTCTTTTCTAAAATGCTCACAGGACCAAAAAGCATATGCATAAATGCTAGACAATTATACGTACATGTCAATAATAGTAGCTGACACCCAAAACTACATGCGGAATGTATAAAGTAACTGGACATAGCTAAATGAGGCAGTTTTAGTGTTAAATATTTTTACACGGCCATGTCTAAATATTGGGGCAGCAAAGGTAGGCCTAATTTTCCTTGACAAGCAATTAAACATTGAAGTCTAAAGCTCCAGCCAAAGCATCTCTTTTGCTTGAGAGAACTTCAGCTAGGATTTTCCCCATTGACAATCTCATGAGAGAGAGAGAGAGAGAGGAAAAGAAAAATTCACAGAAGATGCTGAATTCATCAACCATGAACCACCTGCTAGTTCATGCACAGTGCAATAGAGCTAACAGATACTTGTTTCATGACAGACTAATCAACATAGAGTTGGCTGCTAAGAAACAGACCAACTGGGTGTTTGCTTTCCACTGGCTGTTATTTGGGTTTTATAGAGGGGGATTCAAAAATAGAGTTTCAGAGAAGAATCTTTGCATACATCATTTAAGGAGAATTGAGTTGAAATTATATTATTACATGGCAATCCTTTATTGACAAGGTTTGTTTTCAAAATTTTCTGGCCACTGGGAGGCAAGTTATCCATTGAGAACCACAAATGCTGGTACTTCACTACATATAAACTTTCTAAGTAAAATTCATGGTAAGACTTCATATGATTTTAAACATGTAAAACATTGTGTCTGTGTTGCTCATGAACAAAGGGAAATTTAACCGAGGACACACCAGAGAGATTAATGGGCTCTCTTCTTCATCAGTTGTAACATGAGTCATTAAGGCCAAGT
>Ga0325414_1009776_pt1 | contig 10072 bp, 6 predicted proteins | sample PopdelMetagenome_8_FD_206183 | JGI IMG/M metagenome (GOLD analysis project Ga0325414, IMG submission 206183) | Populus deltoides microbial communities from Bellville, Georgia, United States - Leaf-PdKOR-R3 | ecosystem: Host-associated > Plants > Phyllosphere > Phylloplane/Leaf | place: USA...
GGTCCTCCCTAATATTATCACGTCTTTTAGGAGGTAGATTGAAATTGATAGAACTGCCAAAGGAATGATGAGAGCTAAAAGGGTGTAATTAAAAAGCTTCTTTAATCGTTTCTTGCAAATGGGTATTGGCATATCTTTATTCACTCCGAGTTCTGCCCACCAACCAATGCCAATCAGCATCCAAAAAAACACTACAAAATAATTGAGGCTTGAAAGTCAGCAGTAACAATCATAAAAATGTCCGGGAAAAAACATTGTGAGTGGGAAGTCAATAATGGCCGGCAAAGGTGTGGTTGTAGGATCCACTCACATTGAAGATTTCCAAAAGTTGCAACACGTGTCAATAATCCGTTTAGGTGTGGTTGTAGGATCCAACTCACATTGAAGATTTCCAAGATTGTCAACACGTGTCAATAATCCGTTTAGTCTCGGGTCCCCTTAGCGTATTCAATACACTAACAGCCACAGCAAAAACAAAAAAGTCAAATGACAAGAAAGACCGCGGTTACTTTATTAGCCCTAACCCTGAGCAACAACTTATCAAAGCAATCTTTGATTCCTCTCCTCTCTCTCTCTCTCTCTGTTTTTTCCAAGAAGTTGCATAGAAACATCTTGAACTCTCTCTCTCTCTCTAAAATCACTCACACTCGTTCTCAAATCAGGTAATAATCTGTTTGTGTTTTTATTTTGATTAATCAAAACCCTCGTATTCTCGGATTCCTAATTGGAGGGTTGATTTTTCTCCTTTTCTGTTATCTTCCCCGAAATGGTCTTCACTCTTTTTTGTTTTTTTCAATCCTGGTTTCAAATACTTCTGTCCATTGAGTATAGATTATCTAATCAAATGTTCAAAAGGACGTTTTAAGGAGACCGCTGTCCTTTTTTTTGAATAATGATTAATTTATGTGGATTTGAAAAGTGAAATGTTTGCATCTGTGCTAATCTCTGATTTTAATATGTAATTAATTCAGTTTTTTTTTCTTTCGGCTTATAATCTGACGTGGCTGTTTCAATAGTAGTAGTTAGTCATCGATGATTGTAATTTTAGGTCAACTTGTTATTGTGTAATTCACAGTCTAATTGATGGATTTGGGCTTCAGTTACTTTTATTGATTGCTGCGTTAGCTATCGTTTATATATATATATATATATATATATATATATATATATATATTTTTTTTTAGATTTCGATATTAATGACAGTATTAAGATGAGAGTGTTGAGGCTTAGCTTTCTAGATTATTTTGATTATGAAATTCTTACTGGGTATGGATCTAGTTTGATATTTTCATGATCAATTAGTGCACTTCCTTTTGTTTTTTTCTGCTTTTCTTGAATTTATTGAGGACTAATTAAGGAGATGGGTAGTTTTGTCGTGTTGTGCTGTCTGCAGATGCTAACTACCCGTGGCAATAACTTTTCTTGGTGCTAAAAGACTATGAGAAACTGACTGATTTTAGTTATTGAAAATAATAAATTTGCTAACTTGTTTTCAGTAATTATTGGGGTTGGATTTGAAGACAACTCAGGATATTTTGTTGGGGATTAATCCATGAATTATTTTTGTTAAGGTATTGAAAGGGTTGTGAACGTGCAAACTTTGAAGTGATGCCGGTGTCAGGAAATGAAGAGGTGTTTATTTTCTTTCTGAGTTACTGTTAAGTAACATTAGAGAACATTTAAAATGTTTTCCCCCTTGATATTGATTCATTAATCTCTTGTTGGCAGGCTGGGGTTAAACCCCTTGCATGGCAGTCCAGTCTTAACATTGCAGGCGTTCCTATCAAGAAAAGGAGGTTCATTCGGCCTCCTTCGCCTCCACAAGAAGAACAATCTGTGCCACTGGTGGAAAAAGATTCTGTGCAGAAAGAACCTGGCAGAACATTTGTGGAGTCAACTCTGTCCAATGCTAGTGTTACAGCAAGTTCTGATTTATGCAATCCATGTGAGGATTCTGTACCTGAAGAAAATAAGAACAGGTTGGACGGCATTGTGCTGATGAACATTGCTAACTGCTCGGTAGTTAAAGTTCAAGAACTGAACCAAACAATCCAGTCTGATTCTTTGGCTGAATTAGGAAAAGAAGAGAAGCTTGTGATGGCTGAAAAGTCTGGCAAAGCGCAGCTGATTTCAGCAAAAAATGAGTTGAATATAGAAGACAGTAAAGGTAATGAGATACACAGCCAACAAATATCAGAAGGAAAGTGTAAATCAGAGACACCTATAGTTTCAGAAACTTCTCAGTTTTCTTTAGGTTTAAAGGAACATGATGTTTTGTCATTCGAATGTTATAGCAATGTTGGTAGTCAAAATCATGAAAATGTAGGAGCTGTTTCATCGAATTTGTCTTTAAGCAAGGGTGAGACCGGTATTCAGCACAAAATGTACAATATTCTGGCTACTGGCAGCACTGATCTACGGACTAACAGATCAAACTGGGACTTGAATACTACTGCGGATACATGGGATGGTTCTACCAGTGATGAACATGCAGCTCAAGTAACTGCTGATGCCTGGAACAGAGTTGGTGTTATACATGATATTACTACAGGAGTAATTGGAACTGGTATTGCTGAAGAAAGGCAACTCCTTCATGGGAGTGAGTGCAGATCTAGTTTTCCCCAAACATTCTCAGAGTGTGCCAAGGAGTGTACTTCTGAGGATTCTCTTCATCTACGTCTCAGTCCATCATTTCCTTCAATTAACTTAAGCAAGGAATCTTCCAGCTCTTCTGCTAACAAAGAAAGCCGGGTTATTCCTAATACTAGCTTGCCTGGTGTCTTGTTGTCAGCAGGCAATGCAACCATGGATAGCTTTAGGACCATAAAATCAGAACCTTTTGATGGGAGCCTCAAACATGATCTTACAGGAGCTAAAGTCAATCCATTTGAATTTTTTGTGAAGCGTGAGTTGGTTGAGAAGGGTAGTCCAGAAACCTCAAGGTCCTCAGCTTTTGTTTCTTTGAAATTAGCTGGTCAGGGTTTCATAAAACCCGAACCATTTCCTGATGGTGAACCAGAAATTCCCAGGATGATAGAGGGGGTGTCAATCCAACCTGATAAACAAGTGCTACAAGGTCAGGATACTGGAGTGCAAGCTCCTTGCTCGACTAGTAAACAAGTGCTGCAAGGCCAGGATACTGGAGGGCAAGCTCCTTGCTCGACTAGTAAACAAGTGCTGCAAGGCCAGGATACTGGAGAACCTTCCTGTTCAACAAATGACTGGGCGAGGGAAGGTCAAGATATCTTAGCAAAACCTACTTGTTCAACAGGTTTGTCTATAAGTGGCAATGCGTCAGAATGTTTAGAGCATGCCACATGTGCTGAAGGTGTGCTTCTTAGGAAGGAGATTGTAAAGGAAGCATGTGAAAGTGCTGGGCAGGTTTCTTCAGAAATGGTTTGTATACCTGTGGGTCACAGTGGCAATGAATTAAATGCTTCTGTTATGATAGATACTGCAATTACCGAGGGCAGAAATGTGGATATTCCTGAGCAGTGCGAACTGAATTTTACAGAGGAAGTCCCTGCACGTTCACATGGAAATGGTGAGGGTTCAGTAACTGATGAGGAAAAGATCAACTTGTCTGGTGATATGCTAGAAGAAGATACGTATGGCTCTGGCTATGAGTTTGACGGTCATTCTATGGCTATGGATATTGAAGAAGAGCATCGAGAACACGAGTATGAAGATGGTGAGGTTCGAGATCCGCACCTGCAGGCTGTGACAGAGTGTCAGAAATTTGAGGGAAAAGATGTTAGTCATGGTAATTGTGGTAATTCTGAGCATGAAAAGGTAAACTCTGAACTTGCTGGTGATGATCATCATATTTCATCCCATGTTGAGGAAAATGACTCAAAAATAAAAGTTTCTGAAAACAATGAAGATACCGTGAAAGAATGTATCACTACAACCACTGAAGATGCTGATAATGCTATTATGAAAAAATCATCAACAGTTGAGATTCCATCTTGCGGGGAAGATCAAGAGAGGGCCACCACTATCATTCAAAGAAAATCACTCGACACATCTGGACAGAAAGATGATCTGACGGGCCAGGGGGCAGATTTGTCACCTGGACAAGACATTACTGGAGGTCAAGAAACTTTAGTTTCTATTGAGCAAGGTTCAGACAAGAACATTAAAACAATTGATGTGGAAAAGAATGAGTTGCCTGAGGTAGAAGCATCTTTAAATGGTCGTGATATGGCTAAGGACATCAGCAGTGGCCGGAGTAGGATTATTAACTTGTCTCGAGCTTCTAATTCATCATCTCCTGGCAAGACAAGATCTATATCAGGCAGGACTTTGCCATCACATCGAGAAAGATTACCTGATGTGCTGCTTGAGGGTGGTAAATTGCATCCCCGAGGGAGGTGACTATTTGTTATTTTATTTGTCTCTCTTATGTTCCATTTTTTTTTTGACGGTCTAGTATATGTATTATAGTCTGATTTTCTTCCATGGCGATTTATCTCAGGGATGAAAATTATATTGATGGCCCTCGCAGATTCTCAAGAGAGAGGCATCAAGAGCATTTCCCCAGAAACTCTAGAATGAATTTTGTCCGTGGTAGAGGGAGGATGTCCAGTCGGATTGACACTCTACGTGGTGACAGGGATTCTGAACGTAACTATGCTTCAGAATTTTATGGTTCATCAGATTTTGCTGTTCGCAGACATAAATATGCTTCTGCTGTTGGCGAGGCAGATTCTTCTGTTAATTATAATATTGGACCAGATGGTGCATTTGTAGGTACTGCTCGGGGAGGGAGAAAATTATTGGATGATGAGACACCAGTTTTCCGCCATGTACCCTCAAGGAGGCGGTCTCCTAGAGGGAGATATGGACCCGCTGCTCGGGGCACTCAAATTCTGCATAGAGTTCCTCGAAATGTTGGGGAAGATGGTTCTGAAGTTACTGGAGTAAGGCATGCTGAGAACATGAGGGGATTCCCTGATGATGGTACAGATCAGGCATTTACACGTCCCCAACCTTCATATGAAGGGTTAGATGGTCATTTTGTCCAGGGGACTAGGAACTATTCATCTGTTCAGAGAAGGACTCCTCCCCAAATTCGTTCAAAATCTCCAATTAGATCTCGTTCTCCTTGTCCATGGTCATCTGCCAGAAGAAGATCTCCAGATGGGTTTGGTGCAACCTCAGAATTTTCTAGTCGGAGATCACCAATTTACAGGATAGGGAGGGTCAGATCACCTGACCATCCTGGTTTTCCCAGGGAAATGGTTGTCAGGAGGAATGGTTCCCCACCATTCTTATCTCGACCTAATGATACAAGGGAAATGGATCTTGGTCGTGATCATGGCCATCCAAGGTCTATCATCTCTAATAGGGGCCAAACAGGAAGGGTTTTGCTCAGAAACGGTAGGAGATTTGGTATTACAGATCTTCGAGAAAGGAGGGATGGAGATGAGTTCTTTGGAGGCCCCATGCACTCTGGCCGTTTTCAAGAGCTTGGTGGTGATGGAAATGTCGAAGATAGAAGAAGGTTTAGTGAGAGGCGGGGACCTGTCAGGACATTTAAGCCTTTTAATGGTGCTGATGGTGAAAATTTTCGTCTTAATCCAGTGGATGGCCCTAGACCTCTTAGATTCTTTCCAGAAGATGATCCAGAGTTCCATGAGAGAGCTAATTTGAGGGAAAGAGAGTTTGATGGACGGATTAAGAACTGTCCTGGAAATGCACCCAGAAGACCCAGAAGCATTGAAGAGCGGGCAGGAAATTACAGGCATGGTGGTCATGTGTTGGGTGATGATGGGTTTGATGATATTTCACGAATGAAGAGGAAAAGGTTTTAATGGTCAATAGACCAGGGCCCAGGGCTTGTTGTTTTAGATTATATAGGAGACTAGAGGCAGAATTGCTTGTGGTTACTTACACAGCTGGATTGATAAATGTCAGATGCCACCTTCATTTAACACTGATACTATTAGCCATCAGATGACTGTTCTGTCATGTACATAGCTTGTCTCTTTCAGAACTCTATCCACTGGTTTCTTGTTCTCAAATTCTGGATGTTAGGCCACTTTTCGTTTTTCACCTTAGCAAGTTTTATAGTGTCATAATTTTGGCTGCACTTTATGTATGGGCGGGATCATTGCAGTTAAAATCAGTGTTCGCAAATTCTCCAGTGGATGCCCAAGCTTCTCAAAAGTATTTTCAGCTTGGCATGCTGATTATGCTTGGTGGGTTGGAGTAGGTATGCAGCAAGGCGTTGTTGGAACTTGGTCTGATTCTGAAGCCATCAAAGAAGCTTTAATAAAATCAGTAACTTTCTGTTCTTTGCTTTGCTTCACATTCCCTTTGTTATGTTGCCCAAATATGAATATTCCAATCATGTTACCAAGTTTGTGCAGCCATCTCGTACAGTTACTGCACAGTGCTCAAGTTTTTAGGAAGTACTATTTGTTGCGATCTACTTTAATGAATAGAGAAATTTTCAGGCGTGCAATTGCTTTTAACTCAACAGTATCAACTGTTGGAAGCTGAAATGTCTGGTGGACTGAGGTAATTCAACTGTTGGAATCTTAGACTTTGCAGAGTTCATGGTTTATTGTGCTGCAAGTACTCTTACGGGCTCAAGTTTGACTGAACTTTGGTTAAGCTTTTGTCATTTTTCTCATAGGAAGTCTTGAATGCTTTCAAGAGACAGCGGGTGAATACTAGCTAGCTACTTGGAGTAGGCTTTCATAGCTGTGCTTTTATTTGTTACTTGAGTAGGCCATGTTGGTGGCCTGTCTAATCTCTCATGCATTTGCCAACCATTGAGTTCTGCCCTGATGTCTTGTCTTCAGTGGATTAGGTTAAACTACCACCTCCTATTAGGCCTTTGCTTGAAAGGGAGCAGATCTGGGAATCTTAGCTTTTGGGGTTGTAATTTCGTGGTTCTCTTTGGAAGGCAGCAAATGACTGCTATGTTGGATGGTGGCTTACTGTGTTACTGGTAGCCTTATCTGTTCTTTTCGGGAAAACAGCTACCTAGGAATGCTGGGGATAATCTATTTCATTGTTTACTCTGAATAGGGTGATTCAGCCACTGCACTCCTGCGATCCACTGCTTGTGGTGTGGTATCTACTACTGCATGATTACTGAAACAAAGTACGGTGAGTTTTTTAGAACATATGTTGAATGTGGGTGCAGACACGGGGGTTTGTGGTTCTGAAGGTGGTGGTGCAAAACCTCAGGTAAGGCTGTTCCCTTGATTGAACACACACCTTTACCCGATGTAGATTAATTGGTCCTTGAGGATCGGCAACCAGGTTGACTCAGGTCTCGTGATCGCGCTGACATCACCTTTGTCATCTTTTCTGTTCTTTTTTAACAATGATAAAATAATATATTAATATTAAGCAGAATAAGAATGTTGAGTTTTAGCACCAAGAAGCTCGTATTAAACAGTATAATGAAGAGTCAAGACGAGTATGGATCATGGATGTTGGGGGACCATGATTTGGTATTTATTAACCATCACTTTTGGGCAATACGATGTGGATTGAAAGCTGGACTTTTCGAAATTTGACCATCTCAACTTCCAATAGATGATTTTTTTTAAAAAAGGGCAGGAAATATTTGTGGAGAATCTGTGTCAGCTACCAAAAGAGGAATGCTTTTTGCTAGCAGCCTTGGTGATTTCTTCAATTCTTTTTCCCGTGACTTTTTATTTGGATTGTCATTGTGCAAACAGAATCACTGTCAGGAAACCATGACTTAGTGTAGGGGGCAATGATGTTGGCAAGAGCCATGAAGATGAGAATAGAGATTGACTCTGAATCTCAGAATTGCACAGAGTTGCAACCTTGACATCTGCTGGCAAAAGTTTGTTGCCTGCTCGATAGAAGTTGAATCTTCTGCACGTCAACAACTTGTATGATAAATATTAGAATTTCTGCCCGTTCTTAATGGTTGGACCAAGCATTTTCCGCCCATTTATCCTGAATGTTTAAGTCCTGTCTGGTGATTTCTTAAAAGAATTCCAGTGATGGACTCTTTAAACGTGGGAACCAGGGAAAGCTGCAGTCACGAAATACAGCAGTGCTTATATTTCCCTGAGGATAATTTCACCAATTTTTAATGTTTTCTCAATCAAGTATACATACCTTTTCAAAACAGCTAATCAATTATTTTCTATTTAATTTTTGTAAATTGCTTTGATAACAGTAATTTGGAAGGGAAAGTTCCATGAAAGGTCGGGTGGCCACGTACCATTTACCCCACGAAAATATTTAGAAAAAGTCCCGAGTCAAACAAAAAGAACTAAAGTTCCTGTACGCAATTAAAAAAATAATTGTGTGCGTGTACTGCAATCATCCCTATTTCCCCGTATCATCTGTATTCTTGCATGTTATAGGCCAGCAACTGTAGCGTCTTGAGACTGATCGGGTGGTTTTCTTTAAAGGCGTCAACCACAGCTGCCCTGGGGAACGCATTACAATGCTCCTTCTTCCGGGGCTCTTAGGGTGTCTGCGGTTTCTTCCAATTTAGAATTCGGTAGGGCTGACTCTAAAACCAGTGACCTGATTATTTGATAAAGGCGTGTTTAGACAATTCTGAACTTACGTACACGTTCAGACTTGACTTAGGTTTATGAAGTTTCACTCGTTCCTTCTTTTGAACTCTTTTGACGCCAATACACCAAAACTAATGGGTTGAAAATTTTGCTCGACTGCTAGCTAGGAGTGGCGTGTGGCAGGAATCTTCAATTTTTGCATTATTATTTTCCAAACTTTGGACATTGCTTACCCCAACCATAAGAGTCTTGTGTGGTTGTGTTGCGACTTAATTTTGTTTGCGACTTTTGTTGCTTTGCCGTACCATTGCATGCAATTGGTAAACGATTCGCATTCGGTTTCAGGGCAATATATATAACAATGGAATAATGCTCCAATGCTATGGGTTGGTGCCATTCCAATTTAACAAAGGAAAACTCTCCCATTTTCTCGAGACACTTTCTAAAACTTAGACGTGTGTAAACTTATCATCCTACGTCTCAGTGATGCTGTGCTTTTAATATAAATGCCAGAAGTATTAAGACCCACCTGCCTAACTCCTGAGTGCAACAATGCTGTCGCTAGCGTGCCCAGATGAAGTAAATCGACGAGGCAAAAGAAAAATATAATCGTCGTGGTAGTAGTAGAAAGATAAATCAATCACTTGAGTTTCTGATACAACGTTGTGGGAGCATACTAGTCAAGAAATGTCAACTTGTAACAATTTATAGATGCAAAAATATTTAACTAGTTAATGGCTTTGAATTTCTAGGTACGAAATCCCAAGTTCCCAGCTTTGCATCCAAGAGCAGGAACACCATGGGTAATGAAAGTAAGTTGAAAAGTAGCACAATGTGTAGCATGATTACAGTATATCTTAAAGATGATTCCTGTTACTATTTTGTATGCATGATATCTTTTTTCGAGCGAGGAACACCGGCGCCGTAGTTGGCTGTGTGATTTCTATAATTTATATTATCTGGCTAAAAGTCCAAGAGAGTACAGGAAAGCAACATTTTCGAATGGATTTGCTAATGGGCCATCTCGAACCCCCTTTGTGTACCTCGAGTAGGCCTGGGCTTCGTACGCGGTCAGATTTGGTCAGATCGTGGCGGAAACATGTGCTCTCGATTATTAACCTCCGCCGTCCGCACGCGTTGTTCGATTAGGGTCGCTGCCCTCCATTCGCTCTCAGCTTCCTCTGTTGTTTGTGCTGAATAATTCAATTGAATTCCTGAAATGGAAAATGCTTTTCAGCATTCGAAAAGTTCTACTCCCGTGAGAAAGTGGAGTTGATGAATAATTATTACAATAAATTCTATTAAATTATTTTAGGAGGGAAAGAATACAATTTGAAATATATAATAATTTCTCATAATATATAGAGATCCACGTGCATAAATTTGATTGCTCTTATGTATCTATTTCGATCAAATTTCACACTAAGTGTGTGATATTGTTGTAAACTGCAATACACTGATTTTTATATCTTGAAAACATCAAAATTGATATATTAAAAAAAATTAAAATTATAGTGCAGCTATAATTCAAAAAAGAAGAAGAAAAA
>Ga0325414_1009779_pt1 | contig 10070 bp, 2 predicted proteins | sample PopdelMetagenome_8_FD_206183 | JGI IMG/M metagenome (GOLD analysis project Ga0325414, IMG submission 206183) | Populus deltoides microbial communities from Bellville, Georgia, United States - Leaf-PdKOR-R3 | ecosystem: Host-associated > Plants > Phyllosphere > Phylloplane/Leaf | place: USA...
ATCACTTTCTTTCAGTGTGTAATCTCTTCCTTGACTAGCAAGATAATGACACTTTATTCAATTTCCAAGATGGACGGATCATCTTGAAGACAGTATATTAAATCTGAAAATTTGATGAAATTAAAGTGTGATCCAAACCTAAAATCCAATCTTCTTAGGGTCTCTGTTCACTTCCACCATGTGATGATTTCGGGTGAGTTTTGTGTAGTAGAGACTGGAGACTATGGAAGAGTTGGAGCGACGGAAATTTATTTGAGCAAACCTCAAATAACTCTCTCAAACGCAATACCAACTCTTAATCGAGACAATTGAAAATATTTTTATCCTAATTTGGTTTCTCAAAAGCAAAAATAATTCAGGAGATTTTTAATTGAGTCCTCCATTTATATCCATTGTTGAATTCCGTAATTTCCTTGTAAGAAAAAATCATTTATAGAAAGCGTGATGGCTTTTTTTTTTTTTGTTGAAATTGGTGAAGAGCTTGGAAAATAATTCAATTGAAAACTTATTGAAAATAAAGAGTGATAGTAATTTTCATTTCCACTACCCGTACAAATCATATCCCATTTTTTGTTATGGAATGAAATAATTAATCTTTATAGCATTTATATACCTTAAATTACGTTTAAAATTTCGATGATTCAGCAACAAGCATTATAACTTCAAGATAATTCATTAGCAATGTATGCGGTGCATGTTCTTAACCAAAATTAATGTATATTTTAGTTAGTGAAGTTCGATATGAAACTTGTTCTCTCATTATAATAAGTTTAAATTCTTCTGGAATTAATTATCACATACTTTAATGTTTATAAATTGTATATGATGGATCAATATATTTTTAAAAATTAATTTTTATCCTAAGTCCTCAAAGTAAGGTTCAAATGCACAGTGATAATCCAATAGCAAGTAAGTGGGGCTTATGTTCAAACTCAACATATCAAGGCCTGACAGAATATCAAATCCAAATGATATAGACCTATCTCTCTTCTAGGTCCAATGTCTTTGAACGTGGTTAAGAGCAGAGCTCAAGTAGGTATAGGTTTGACGAGCTGTCAGAGTCAATATTATTTGGTTCAATTAGGCGCTAAAATCCCAAATGAACATGTGTGACGAGCTGCCACACACAACGTCCTCAGGTTCAACTACGTGCTAACCCCAAACAAACATGGGTCTGACGAGCTACCAGACCCAACATCTTTAGGGTTAACTACACGCTGAGCCCAAATGAATATGGGTCTGGCGATGTGCTAGACCCTAGACCCTTGGTTTAGCAAAATGTTGAGCCTGGACAAACATGTGTTTGACGAGCTACCTTACCCAATATCTTTGAGTTTAGTTATGTGCTAAGCCTAAATGAACATGAGTCTAGCGAGCTATCAGATTCAACTACACGCTAAGCTCAAGCATACATGGATCTAGTGAAATGCTAGAAACAATATCCTTGGGCTCAACTACATGTTAAGCTCAAGCGAACATAGGTCTAGCAAATTATTAGACCCGATATCCCCAAGTTCAGCTATATGCTAAGCCCAAACAGACATAAGTCTAGTAAGCTACCAAACCCAATGTTCTTAGGGTCAACTACACGTTAAGCTCAAGCAGACATGAATTTGACAAGTTATTAGACCCACCGCCTGTGGGCTTGGCATTGTGCCAAGCCTAAGTGGGTATACGCTAGCGATCATTATAGGCTCCATGTTAAGCCATAAAGCTTTGTTTATTTAGATGTTGTTTGGTAATGTGGCTGCGGGTGAGGTTCACCCGCAGCCACACATATCAGTGTTTGGTAAAGCAAAAAAAAGTGATTTTGCTTGGTAGGACCCATCAATTTTCACTGTTGTGCCGCAGGTTTGGAGAAGCAGTATTTTGCTGCTTCTCGTGGGTATTTTTAATGAACAGTGGAGCATGGCTCCACTGTCACACTGTTCACTATAATGAAAAGTTTTTTTTTTGAAAAACTAGTGCGAAAAGTTTAGTTTTTCTCTCTCCGAAAAACCAGTGTAGTTAATTGATTTCACTCGCATTGTTCATGTGAACGTGAACAATATTTTTTTTGTTGTTTTTTTAAAATTAGTTTAAAGTGAATTACATTTACTCATACTGTAATCTCAATTTTATTCCTGATAATATTTTACCTAATTTTATTGCACGCTCAAAAAATCATGGAAATTGTAGTTCTTATCGAATGACTTTTGTATGTAATGAAATTGTAATTTTTTTTTAAAAAAATTGAGTTTTACTCGAAAAACTAGTATTTAATATTATTTAATAACACTACATAAATTAGAAAGATATAACATAAAGACGTAGTATTTGTGGAATTTGATCGCAATTCCAATTATATTCTTGCTGAGTCCGACCCAGTTAAAAAAAAATTAGTTCTTGTTGTTGCGCGCTTAAGAAACCATGGAAAATATAGTTCTTATTGGATAGATTTCGTATGTGATGATATTGCACATAGTTTAATGGAATAATAAAAAATATTTAATATCAATATTATTTATTTCATGATGTAATAACAGTAGTTAAATCTACAATATTTAAATTAAAAATCATTAATATATATATATATATATATTAATTATTTTATAACCTCAATTTGAAAATTATTTTTTTAACCAAACACATTAAACTACTTTTTGTTCAACCTCAATTTCAACCACAGTTTTAACCAAACACCTATTTTTTCAAACCAACCTCAACTAAAAGTACTTTTTATAAAATAAGTTTTTTCAAACCACAACCACAATAGCTACCGCAATACCAAACACACTCTTATTCTTATGACTTTTAACATAAATTGTTAATGTCAAGAATATTCATCTCCCTATACCCTTAGATGTGTGAAAGTCTTCTAAGGGCCTACCGTATTTCCATCATGATTAATATTGTGTAAGAGATATTTATCTTTCATTAATGCTATCAGGAGAAAATGACTTTGTAATCCCTCCACTCTAGCAAAATATCAAGGTTCAATGGTTATAAATATCCCTTGAACCACCTAAGTAAAGAGTTCATAATTTATATTCTCTAGATATGAATACTCTTAAATTTTAGAGTATTTATCATACCAAAACAAAAACAAACACTCTTATTCTTAGAATTTGAAGCTTATTCTCTTATTTTTTGGAAACTCTCTCTTAAAAATGACTAACTTTATCATCTAAGGATTTCTAAACCTCACAAAAAAAGATTGTATTGCAGGTGTTAGGCCTTCTACTATCAATCATCCATCTTATCAACTCTGAAGAATGGAATCATGACGTCAACATATGATTAATCATCGTCTAAATACTAAAAAAATCTTATTCCTACATATATTGAATTTGAGAACATCATCACATATGAAAGTTTTTATTTCACAAAGAAAACGATAGATGTGAATTTTAATCAAATTTAGAAAATTAAAATAATTCAGGAGATTTTCAATTGAGTCCTCCATTTCTATCCATTGTTGAATTCAGTAATTTCCTTAAAAGAAAAAATCATTTATAGAAAGCGTGATGGTTTTTTTGGTTGAAATTGGTGAAGGACTTAGAAAACAATTCAATTGAAAACTTATTGAATTCCGTAATTTTCTTATAAGAAAAATCATTTATAGAAAACGTGATGGGTTTTTTGGTTGAAATTGGTGAAGGACTTGGAAAACAATTCAATTGAAAACTTATTGAAAATAAAAAGTGATAGTTATTTCCATTTCCACTCCCCGTATAAATCATATCCCATTTTTTGTTATGGAATGAAATAATTAATCTTTATATCATTTATATACCTTCAATTACGTTTAAAATTTTGATGATTCAGCAACAAGCATTATAACTTCATGATAATTCATTAGCAACGTATGTGGTGCATGTTCTTAACCAAAATTAATGTATATTTTGGTTATTGAAGTTCAATATAAAACTCGTTCTCTCATTATAATAAGTTTAAATTCTTCTGTAATTAATTATCACATACTTTAATGTTCATAAATTGTATATAATGGATCAATATATTTTTAAAAACTAATTTTTATCCCAAGTCGTTAAAGTAAGGTTCAAATGAACGGTGATAATCCAATAGTAGGTAAGTGGAGCCTATGTCCAAACTCAACATATCAAGGCTTGACAGAATATCAAGTCCAAATGACATAGACCTAGCTCTCTTCTAGGTCCAATTTCTTTGGACGTGGTTAAGAGCATAGCTCAAGTGGGTATAGGTTTGGTGCTGTCAGAGTTAATATCATTGGGTTTAATTAGACGCTAAAATCCTAAATGAACATGTGTTTGACGAGCTGTCACACACAACGTTCTCGGGTTCAACTACGTGCTGACCTCAAACAAACATGGGTCTGACGAGCTAGCAGACCCAACATCCTTAGGGTCAACTACATGCTGAGCCCAAATGAATATGCATCTGGCGAGGTGTTAGGCCAAAGACCCTGGGTTCAACAAAACACCGAGCCCAGACGAATATGAGTTTGGCGAGCTGTCATACTAAATATCCTTGAGTTTAGCTACGCGCTGAGCCTAAACGGACATGAGTCTAGCAAGCTATCAGATTCAACTACACGCTAAGCCCAAGCATACATGGATTTAGTGAATTACTAGAAACAACATCCTTAGGTTCAACTACATTCTAAGCTCAAGCGAACATAGGTCTAGCAAGCTGTCAGATCTGATATCCTTAAGTTCAGCTATATGCTAAGTCTAAACAAACATGAGTCTAGCAAGCTACTAGACCCATCATTCTTGGGGTTAGCTACACACTAAGATCAAGCGAACATGAGTTTGACAAGTTGTTAGACCCACCACCCGTGGGCTTGGCACAATGCCAAGTCCAAGTGGGTATAGGCTAGCGATCATTATAGGCCTCATGTTAAGCCATGAAGCTTTATTTATTTATTCTTATGACTTTTAACATAAATTGTTAATGTCAAGAATATTTATCTCCCTACACGGGTGAGGTGTATGAAAGTCTTCTAAGGGCCTACCATTCCATCATAATTAATATTGTGTAAGGGATATTTATCTCTCATTAATATTGTATAAGAGATATCTGTCCCCCATTTAATATTATATAAAAGATATTTATCCTTCATTAATGTTATTAGGAGAAAATGGCTTTGTAATCCATCCTCTCTAGCAAAATATCAAGGTTCAATGGTTATAAATATCTCTCGAACCACCTAAGTAAAGAGTTCATAATTTATATTCTCTAGATATGAATATTCTTAAATTTTAGAACATTTATCATATCAGAACAAAAACAAATACTCTTGTTCTTAGAATTTAAAGCTCATTCTCTCATTTATTGGAAACTCTCTCTTAAAAGTTACTAATTTTATCATCTAAGAATTTCTAAACCCCACACAAAAAGATTGTGTTGCAGGTGTTAGGTTTTCTACCACTAATCATCCATCTCATCAACTCTGAAGAATGGAATCATGACGTCAACATATGATTAATCGTCGTCTAAATACTAAAAAATCTTATTCCTAAACATATTGAATTTTTGAACATCATCAAATATAAAAGTTTTTATCTCACACAGAAAACGATAGATAAAATATGTGTGAATTTTAATCAAATTTAGAAAATTAAAATTTGTATATGTAAAGAATTTTTTTTATTTATATAATATTGTATGATATCAAATCTCTTCACTTTTCTTAATTATAGTCATATTAAATTTATCTATAACTTTTAAATTTTAAGATTACTTTTTGTTTATTGTATGTTAGACTCAGGATTCTAATGAAACTTGATATATATTATTCATTTCCAACTACAATGAAAGAAAAATATAGAATAAAGCTGGTCTGCATGTTTTCTAGGATGATATGGAATGTTAACAATTGATAACAAAAGACTAAAAGTATTGAAATAGCTACTTCTAACTCGTTACACTGTGAGTCTACCTCATGGCGTCTTCTTCAAGAGCTGCTGCGGATTGCTGAAATCTGCAACTAGTGGCAGCCCCTTTTTTTTATTTGTTATCATTTAAAAAAAAAATTATATAGGGATGTAGCGCGATAGCAAAGAGCTTAAAATCTGCACAGTAAATTTTAAAATCAAGTCAGAGCATACATATCTTATAAAAGCTTGGGAGAGTCAGAGTTTTACTCGTTTATTTAGACTCACAAAATACATTTTTTGAAGATGAAATTTCCTTGAATCAAAAAAATAAAAGTTTTAAAGAGTTGTAATAGCCTCTTAATAAATCATGAATATAATTTAAATATTTTGGGTTTTTTTTAATGTAGTTATGGTGTTTTTTTGAACGAGGGTTTTCATTTATAATAAACTTCATTATTCTTTACTGCTATATATTTGTTGCGTCAATTATTGGTATAATTTATTTGGTGTCCAATTAAATCTCTGGCAAGGCGATTTCATCTTGAATTGCTTCAATGTAAGAGTTGGTCAAGGAATGCACTACGAAAGCCACCATTTTGCAGACAAATTTGGAGTTTTGACCCGTTTTACTCCAAATTCAAATCACTCCAAAAGCTTTGTGGTGGGCATTTATTGCCTGTAGAACCGGTTTTCTGCATTTTTAATTATGTTCTATCCAAAAACAATTGTTGATCATAATTTATGTCTATCTAAATTTATCTTATTTCAATTCTAATGTTTTCTTTGTAAATCTCTCGTTGTAATGATGGAAAAGGGTTTTTCTTCTTTCGTAAAAATGAAATCATGTTTAATTTTCATTCTCATCCCCCCAGTCAACCCTTATTGATGAACAACACTTCATAGTAGAACAAGCGATACTACAAAAGAAACAGATCATTACTGTATTTAGAGGTGATTATTTTTTATTTGGTTTTATTTTTATTAAAAAAAACCAAACTAAATTTTTTTTAAATAAGCAAAACCGGTTCAAACCAACTGATTTCGGTTCGGTTCAGTTTGGTTTTTTAGAACAAAAACTGGTTCAACCGGTTTGACTCGGTTTTTTTGTTTTGACTCAGTTTTTGCTTGTTTGGCTCGATTTTTCCCGATTTAACTTGGTTTTTTCAGTTCAAACCATCGTAGTGTTGTTGCTGCGTAAAAATTATTTTGTCCACATTATTTCAACCACTATATTTGAATATCCATAAGTAACATTTTTTAATCAATTACCTATCATACTTTGAAGAATTACAATTAGCATTCTATAGTGTGACATTTTTTTCACGTACCTCCTATACTTTAAAAAAAAAAACAGTTTACATCCTAAATCAACATAAATTTTTAAATTTAACAAAATTATCAAATCACCCTCATATATATATATATATATTACATATATATTAAATTTAAAAATAAATCAAAAGACAGATTGATATTTTCTCTCTTCAAGTGTAAATTCTCTCTCTTTCTAAACCTAAATTACCAAATTGAACATAAAATCTATTGTTTTTAATTGATTTCTTACACAATTTCTTCCTGAAGAGCACCGAAGGGTTCACCGATTGTGTCACCATGAAAATTTAGGATCTTGGTGGTAGCTAATTCTCTCTAAACATCTTATTTTGAGCAAAACCATATATTTATGCAAATATTGAATATATATGAAGCTGATGGAGAGGAAAAAATGCACATTTATATTGATGTTGATCTTAATATTACTTAATTATAAATGAAAATGTTTAAGTGTTATACAAACAACTTTTTATAGGATTATCATAGTTTTATAACTCGACATATGGATTGTCAAATTAATTTAGGTTGACCTGAATTAATTCAATATGTTTTCATTTTAATATTTTTTTAAAATAATATCTTGAATATTTATTTTGAGTGAAGTCATGTTTTTACTGCTTGCTTAAATTGTTCTTGAACTTATCAAATTGATCAAATTATATTAAATTAATCCCTGTATATTTTAAAAATAATTAAGCTAAAAAAACATTAACAATAAAAATATATATTTAAGTTAGGTCGAAGAAAGATTTCTGCAAAGCATATATGAGTTTTATATGTACAAACATATAGACACCTCTTTTACGTTGACAACCACCAGATTGGATCTCCAACAACATGAAATACTAAAAATGTCGCTCTCCAGAGTGTATAAGAGGAGCCTTACAAGTTATTCTTGATGAGTGAACTCCTGTACGTGTTTGTAGATTCAAATCATTAAGTTTCGCAGCAACCCAGCCCAGTGCCAGCGGATGCAAGCATCATTGTTCAATTCATATCAAGACATTTCATTACACCTTAATTTCTAACGCCTTAATGTCAATTAGTCCATTTCTTATTCCCATTATCTTATATATTAATTTCCTTGTTTTACAATAATACACAATACTGATGTTAGATTTCTTTACATCAAAGTTTACCGTAAACTTGACTCATAACCCTTACATTGACATTATTACACAATTACAACATTTACTAGCATCATTTCTCTTTTAGTTAAAGTATTATTTATTTTACTTGACCCATTCCCAATCTTATAATTAACTTAGTAAAATCATTAATTTTATTTAATATGCTAATATTTTTCACATTGCATATACAACTTTTCAAATATCACAACTAACCACTTTGATTTCCATAACCACCTTTAAATTTCTGAACTTTCTTGACATTCAGTCAACATAATGTTATAATGAGTATTCATGCACTCAATGATTTTTATCAATGTCAATTTTGATACTTGTTATTTTTTTTGTTTTTACAATAATTAGAAATTAAATTACACAAAATTGTTACCATTTAATATGCGAACAACATCCGATACTATATGGAAGGTATGAAAAATCTAAGGGAACGAAAATATAACTTTTAAGGTCTAAATTGTACATCATCATTGCTCACTAACATCCAAGCTGTGTCAAATCTCAAAAATCAAATAAAGAAAAATTGTAACACAACATAAACAAGGGATAATTGCATTAACAGTACACCAATTTTACTCCTTTTTATCAATCAAATGCATGAATTTTATTTTATTTTTGTTTATATACACCAACTTAATTAAGAATTCTAATCAAGCACTTTGGCACTTTGGCATTTATTCTAATCAAATGCTGTACTCGGACATGTGGCTGGGCTGGATCAGCAACTCAAACCTGGGTACTGGCCCAAGTCAGTAATCCGGCTGGCTGAGAGACCGTGAATTTGTTTCAGGAATAGTGCCGAAGGTAATTAAATTACTTTGATGCAGTGTATATGCTCATTTGTAGAGTTAAGAGAATATGAAGAAGAACGCACCTGGTTTCTAGAAAAACTGAAGATGATGACAATTCTGATCTTGCGTTCTTTTTATTATTCTGAAGAATTAATCCCCTGCTTCATATACGTGTCAATACTTAATAGAGTACATACAGCTAACTTGAATTTAAGTGGCATTTGATTTTATTTAAGGAAAGCATCACAGCTGTAGCCCTTGGTTGTTCCTTGTTCGTATTCGATAGCTGTTGTGCACAGATTGGGTATTCCGTTTGACCATATTTCAAGGAAGCTAATCAAGTGGCCGACTGATTACCAAACGATGCCTTTGATCTGGATGTTAGCACCCATTCTCTTCCACAACCACCAGCTGATTGTCTTTTAGGGTGTAATTGGCTGGGTGGTTCAACTTATTTTATGTATCTGGCTGGTTTATCCCGCTAGAGGATATTGGTGGGGTTTCTTTTTCCCCGTTATTGCTTAGTTTCATTTTGTTTTTTAGCTTTTCCTCTTAATAATAATAAAAAAAAAACAAACACAGTTAATTCCTTTTATTCTAATATATCTTGCGAGACCATGTCAAGATTTAAGTTAGATTCCAACAATGTTTGACGAACATATCTATTTTAAATCGTGAAAGTACATGAAATATGTTCATTTTTTGTTAATTATTACAAGTTTTCCTTCTTTTCTCATGCCCACAAGAAAATCTTGGAAGCACTTAACTGAGACCCTTAGGTATTTTTTTTAATATATAATATAGATACAGTCAACCTACAGGACCGACAATATAATTTGGTAGAGGGAAGGAAACTATATATATATATATATATATATATATATATATATATATATATATATATATATATATATATAAAATATAAAAAAAAAAAAATAAAAAAAAAGTGTAATGTAGAAAAA
>Ga0325414_1009783_pt1 | contig 10068 bp, 12 predicted proteins | sample PopdelMetagenome_8_FD_206183 | JGI IMG/M metagenome (GOLD analysis project Ga0325414, IMG submission 206183) | Populus deltoides microbial communities from Bellville, Georgia, United States - Leaf-PdKOR-R3 | ecosystem: Host-associated > Plants > Phyllosphere > Phylloplane/Leaf | place: USA...
AAGGAAGAAGACTGAAGTTGGTTCTGATGTTTTAGCATGGGTCAGTAAGAGTCGTCAGATTGAAGAGAACAAAAATGCTGCAAAGGAGAGGGCCAGTCACCTCCCAAAGATTTTTGAGGAGCAGGTTCCATTCTTTACTGTGTTTCCTGTATTCTCACTGGCTATCATGATTTTTTCCATGCAATTTTGATTGTTAATACTATTATGGTTTAAATTTCCCCGGGACAATATTGGTCAAGGTGATGGTGAAGATGAGGAAGCAGACCAGCATAATGCTTGTATGATCCTATCTGCATATTTTTGTCCTCTATCAATGACTAGTCATTTAAAAACAAGTCTAGATTGGATGATACATTTGTTTCAACTTGGTAGTTTTCATAATCATCAGAGCGAATGAGCTGGTTATGGTCTTAATTGTTCATCAAAAATTTCATTAAGAAATGAGATATTCAAACTCCATCCGAGCTCATTTAACAGCTAGGTTTGTTATTATAACCCACCAGTTTAATTTCTTGGAATTGTAATTGGCAAGTGTAAGGTCATTTTCGTGGAAGCCAAACCGTAATGATTTGTATTTGAAATTTTGGGAGCTATATATTTCTGTTTCTGGCTGATTGAATCAGTTATATTTTAGCAAGGAGTTATGGTTTACACTGTAAGATTGTTTTATTTTTTATGGTGGCGCCTTTTGATAGATGTTCTTGCTGGAATTAAGGTTCTCCATGGCCTTGACAAGGTAATGGGAGGTGGAGCAGTTGTTTCGACACTCAAAGATCAGAATATACTCTCAGATGGTGACCTTAATGAAGGTATAAATAGTTTGGTGTTTCCTTCATATACTTTATGTCCAAGTTTCCTAAAATGACGAAGCTTTTTTGTGTGACAGAGATTTTTGATATGATATGGAGGTAGGCTGGCTCTCTTTATAGAATAGATTCAGAAGATATAAGCGGTGTATGTTAGCATAAATCTGATGAAGTGAACATTCATTTATTTATCTTTTTCTCTTTTGTAATATGTCCAGCTCTGCAGAAGGCCATGAGGTGATTCCACAAGTAATCGCTTAGAAGATCTAACTCATCTGGAAAGAATTCATCAGATTACTATACTCATGAAGAGATGCTTCAGTTTAAAAAGCCAAAGAAAAAGAAATCATTGTGAAAGAAGGATAAGCAAGATATAGATGCCCTTGAAGCAGAAGCTGTGTCAGCAGGGTTGGGTATTGGAGATCTTGGTTCTAGGAAAGATGGGAGAAGGCAGGCCTTAGAGAGGAACAAGAGAGATCTGAGGCTGAAATGAGAAACATTGCTTACCGATCAGCTTATGCTAAAGCAGATGAGGCATCAAAATCACTTCGACTAGAGCAAACTCCTCAAACTAAAGAGGAGGAAGAGGAAAGTCTAGTGTTTGCGGATGATGATGAAGATCTTTATAAGGCATTGGAAAGAACAAGGAAACTAGCTCTTAAAAAGCAAGAGGCAGAAGCATCTGGTCCTCAAGCAATTGCTCTCCTTGCCACCTCCACTTTGTGCAGTCAAATTGCAGATGATCAGAACCCTGATATTGGAGAGTCACTAGAAAAAAAACTTGTCTTCACTGAGATGGAAGAGTTTGTCTCAGCTATCCATCTTGCTGAAGGTACTTTTTTTATTATATGTTCTTTTGTTTTATAAAATATTACACAAAAAAGAAAGAGTTCTGATGGGACAGAAACTTGTGTTGCATTCAGATTGCTGATAGCATAATAGTACACGGACCAGAAAATCTTGCATATACTATGTACTATGTTGAGCTGCATGACCATTTCTGACTGTTCAAGGTTTATGCTAGCTCTTGACCTTGTATTATTTGGTAAGTCAATTTTTCTAGTTATCATAGTCATGCTAGCATGCTGCTGCTTTAGTCACCTATAATCTCCCATCCATTTTACTGTATTATTGTTAAATGTGAATGTGACCTATTTGATGCTCGAGATCAGCTGGAAATCACACATTTGACCTGCTATGATGCCTGTGATCGGCTGGAAATCCTAGATCTTCTGCTTTAGTAAGCACACACACACTCTATTTGTTACTGATTTTTCAGTCGTCCTTAATTTTCCATACCTAAAAAAATTACCATTGCTTGTGTTGAAAAATTCAAAGCAGTGCTTGTGCTATTTCAGAAGTTCATAAGACTGACAATGAAGATGTTTTCATGGACGAAGATGAACCACCAAGAGCTTCTGATGAAGAACAAAAGGACGAGGCTGGTGGATGGATGGAAGTTCAAGACAGTGGTAAAGATGAAAACCCTATCAATGAGGATAAGGAGTAGACAGTTCCTGATGAAACCATACATGAGGTTGCTGTTGGGAAAGGATTATCTGGTGCTTTGAAGTTATTCAAAGAGCGAGGTACACTTAAAGAAAGTATTGAACGGGGTGGCAGAAATATGGACAAGAAAAAGATTAAGCTTGTTGGCATCATAGGCAATGATGCTGGTAATAATAATGACAATAAGTTCAAGGATATGCACATCGAGAGGACAGATAAATTTGGGTGAATTATAAGCACTTCACCTGATCATCTGATTAGTTTGTTTTACTGTTGAATTAGAATTCCTTAGTTTTTATTGCTTTTTTTTTTTTACCCTTATGCACATGGTGTGGAGTTGGTACCTCCAATGGAGCAGGTTCGATAAAGGAGAGTTTGGAGGCCAAATTTCTATGCATATTATATCTCTTGATTCATTGCATGCTTGACCATTTTATTAGCCTACTCTGTAGTAATTGGAAGATGTTGGGCCTATGCTGTGGAATTTGTGCTCCACAGTCTGACTTGCCTCTGGATGCTAATCAGTGAGCAGTGGCATTGTTTTGAGGGGTGTTTCATAGCTGCTACTGTGCAGTTGGTGGGTGGGTGTTTATTGTTTTTGTTTGGGAGAGGGGGGGGTTCTTTCTGGACTGCTTGTTTCATAAACTAGGGTCTAGGGTCTGACCTCATGGCAGAATCAAGATTGATTTTTATGTTCTCATCTGTTTAGTGTCCAGAATGAGAAGTGAAAGATTTAGTTATGCATCTGGTTATAAATTAGTGGAAGAGACTGAACTCTGTGATGGCCTTGTACCATTGTGGAGTTTCTCTGAGGTAGCATGCCTCCGACCTACCATGATCTACTTTCTATTTGCGGACATGAGTGGCTGATGTAGCTTGCAGCAAAAGTTTTTATTTGCTGACTGATCTAGCAATTTTTTATATTTTGGGTTGTTTCCTATATTTAACAGATGACTTCGAAGGAAGCCTTATGTATGATTTCTCATAAATTCCATGGGAAGGGACGTGGCAAAATGAAGCAATACCAGGAAGAACTGAAGTTGAAGCAAATGAAAAATTCAGATACACCATCCCTGTCTGTGGAGTGGATGAGGGAGGCTCAAGCTCAGTTAAAGACACCCTACCTTGTTCTCAGCAGTCATGTTAAACCAGGGTAAGATTTTTGTGTCTAATTTATATCTCAAATATAAGGTGTTACTAATTAAAGCCTAGGAAAATAGTTTGAAGTAGAAAAATGTTAATTATCAAGAACGAGTTATTCTCCAAAAAAATCTGTTAAGAGTATTAAAATGTTTTTGTTGATTTATGATGCAGTAGCCATTCATTTGAGTCTTTATGATTATTTTCTAGTGATAAATTCTTAAAGTTGAAAATATTTCTCTCTCTGCAGTTTAAATCAAACTCAACACTGTAATTTTGTTGAAATCTTGGTTCACATCATGCCTTGATACATTTCAAACTATGACCTTACTAGTTTTAGAAAGTGAAGGATTATAGAATATCATTTGTTGTGCATTTATCTTTCTACAATTGGTTTGATCACCCTTTTTCATGAATTTCATTTGCAGGCAAACCAGTGATCCTAGAAGTGGCTTTGCTACTGTTGACAAGGATCTCCCGGAGCCTTAACATCCATGCTTGGCGTTAACGAGGTCAGTTAGATTCTTACAACAGTTTACACTGGCATGGTGATAATGATGCAGAAAGGATGCTTTGTGCACGTTTCATTAGGTTGTGGATGCATCATGCAAGTTGTGAAAACTGACATGATTTCTCGTACAATTCGTGGTGGCTTTTTGATATGAATTCTAAATATTAGTATCTGGTGTATTAGTTTGGAAATTTTCATCAAGTAGATTGTTTCACTTTATAGGAACATTCCCTGTCCTTTCTGGAGCATCATTAGCCTTCTCCCTGATCCTATTGCTATAGTGGCTGCAAAGCAGCAGCCTTTTAGGGCTACTCATTTACCTTTTAGTGCTACTCATTTCTTGCATTACTGTCTCTCTCTCTCTCTCTCACCCGCATGCACACACACCGTCACTGAAGAAAATGAAACTGCGTTATGGGACAATAATGAGTATCATGATTTGCTTTAGAAGCATGCATACCTGGAAGGACGCCTTTTCTTCTTCACAACCCCCCTCCCCCTGCCCCACAAAAAATCCATCTGATTCCCCGGTACCATTTCTGCCACTGCTGTGATTACAATCATTTTTAATCCCAAATGTTTTCCTAGCAACCACCAACCCCTAGTATCTTAAAATCATCTATAAATTCCTACATTTTTTTGCTTCCCAGAATCTCCTGACCCCAAAATCTTTGACTCCAGCAGTCAAACAGCCGTTGTGACCTCAGCTCATTTACCATGTCGCCAGTGATACTTTGTCCAGACTCCAGGAAGGGTGGATTATTCTTGTGTCAAGGAAAGATTGAACTTTGATAAGAAAGTTGTCAGATCAGGTTCATCACTTTATGTTGAGCGTCTTGTTCAGAATGGTTGTGGATGGCTAGTTGCACTGTTAGGGCCCCTTACAATTCACAAGCCTCACCTATTTGTTCTTTTACCCTCCTCTTAGAGGGAAGGATTTGATGACTTTTAAGACCCTTTTATTTTTATTCCATAATGTATGCCTGCTGATATATTGCTTTGCTTTTTTCCTCCCAGGTTGAGCACTTATTGGGGATAAAGCGGAAGCTTGAGACTGAGAACTCGAGTGCGCACCAAAGAAGCCTAAAATTTGAAAGTGTCGTTGTTATTTTCTGCTGGAGGACGCATGGCTCAAAGAGAGATTCTGAAAATTTGCGAGCACATTATTCAGTTTCTTTGACTCTGAAAGGGACGCATTCAGATGGGTATGGGTATTTTTCCATTTGTTTTGGTACGGTATAAATGAAGATTCTCTCACATTCTCAGGTGTATGGTTAGTTAGAGCACTAGAACGTTGTCTCACTCTACCATGCAGGTGGGATCAAATTTTTTAAAATGTTAAAAAAAAAAAGAAAAAAGTCCAGGCGTAGTGTTTTTTCAAGCATGCGAGGGTTAATTTAATGTAAGCAGATACATCTGGCTGGTTAAAAATCTATAAAAATATAGTTTGATTAAATAAAAAAAATTAAAATAATTTATTTAAAATATTAAGATGTAAATATATTAAATTAATTTAGATTAATTTGTTGAATTAATGATTATAAAACTGTGATAATTCAATAAAAAAACAAATTAAAATAAATTATAAAGTTATCAATTAATGAAATTTTTAAAAAAATTAATAAAAAAATTAAGTTTACCTTTATTAATTTGATAAATCTATGACTTTTTGGATTATAAAACTGAAATAATTTTATTGAAAATAAATTATATAGTCTAATTAAAGATGAAATTAAAAAAAAAAGAAAAAAAAAACTCAGTTAGCTTTGATTAACCTGTCTGGTTTCATTAAACCAGGATGCCCTGTTTTAACAGTGGTTTTGTACTATTTACCTATTCCAGTTTTCAATGCATGCTGTTTCGTCTCTCATCTATGCATAACATGGAGTTTTCCTGCGCCGATTGTATCATCATTGGTCAGTTAGATTTACAAGTATAATTCACTGATTTGAGACCCAAGCGTGTTGACCTGATGGAGAATCAAACCATGTTGCCCCATATGGTTAGAACTTTGGTAACATTTTGCAAGAGATGTCTCGAGACTTCAACTGGATCAAACTCTCTTGCAAGGAAGGCAAGTTATACTGTTCAAATGAACTGTCGTTGTCGTTGTCGTTGGATTACAAAATCTCGTGCATTCGCAAAAAATAATGTCAAAACAACGTGGTTTTGTTCGACCAAACATAACTTATCCTGTACTCCATTATCCGATTCAAACAAAAACTAACGAAGCAATAAATCATGTACAAATTCCAATCCAATCCACACGATAAACCAAACAACAACAATAATAATGATAAAAAGTTCAAATCCCTAAATTGATTTCATTAACCTACCAGAGAGTTTCTTCCTCATGTTAGTAGTAGATGCAAATCAATGCTGATCATTCAAGCTGGAAGGCTTTGTTAAGTTGTGGGTGCCAAAACTACTCTCTGGGTGCTAAGTTGAGAATCTGTGACTTCAATACCATGCTAGTCATAGATGGTGTTTCATAGCTAGTGGTAAAACTCGTATCTGAGTTCCCACCTTGTGATAGAATTGTTGTGGAGTGACCCCGAGTTGCAGCCCTTTGCCATGAATGAGAACTCATTCCCGAGAGAACATATGCGCGCCCCGACCGTTCATATAACTCCCTAGTTTCCATTCTCTCCCTAGTTTCTTTCAACTCAGCTTCGAGCTGATTACATAGATCATCTCCTGCTTGGGAAGAAGCTGTAGTTAGAAGAGTGGATAGTTGCTTTGCCAGCAGGGCCTGTGCACCCTTTAAATCTCCCGTTTCAGCCATCCTTTGTGTCTTGGCAATAGTTTCTGTCACTAGCAAACGATTTCTTTGCCTATCAACCTCCAGACACAGCACCCGATCAATTGGAGATAAAGTTGGAGGTCGTCGAATCTCAACTCTCTCACCTTCTACCTGGACTGTATCCACTGACACCGAACCTTTGTGGAAGCACGAAACTTCCACCAATGATGTGTTTTCCAATCTTTCCTCACCATCAACAGCTGAGGATACAGGAATTGAGAGGAACACCAAAAATTCCTTCTCCTCTTCTGCATACAAGTCTCCAATATCAATCACAGCCTGGTGTCCTTGGTCAAAAATCTTATTCTTGTGTCTCCCAGAAGGTGTTGACAGAATTTGCACTCCTGGTGATGCTGACCTAACTTTGAGTTGAACGTCCCGAGCCACAATACTTATAAGACCACCAATGCATCTTGCAAAAGCATCTTGTAAAATGTTAATTGACTCAATGAAGGAAAATGTGCCGCGGGATGCATCAGATATAGCATGCATTGCAGCAGAATCATGATCCGATCCAAACCCAAATGTGTAAACTGGGAAAGTTGGCTGCTTAGACTCCTCTCTAGATGTATTATTGCTAGGAAAAATTGAAGTAGGTAAGAACTTTAGATAATCCAATCTATTCTGCGCATTGTGACTTTGTGTATCACAGCCATCAGATAAGAGGATAATGGCTGCAACTGAATTATGTTGACGCCGTTCTTCAAGAACCTGAACCCCTTTCTTGAGCCCTGCAACGATATTAGTTCCACCAATTGCAGAAATAGAGTCGACAACGCTTGTGGCATCTTCACGGCCACTTCCAGACATTCTCCTAAGTGGTAACATTCTTCGAGCTGATGAAGAGAAAGTCACGATCGAAAGTCGATCAGAAGGGCCTAAGTTTTGTATGATAAAGTTGACCGCACGCTTGAGAAGTATCAGCTTGCTTGCCATGCTACCGCTAACATCCAACACGGTTACAACATCAATTGGTGCACGCGCACGGTGATGAGGGAGAGTATTATCAAGTGGTGGTGCGAGAATACGGACAAGAACACCAAACTTGGAGAAGGATTCTGACGCAGAAACAGCAGGATATTCTGTAAAAGTCTTCACAGTTATAGCATGGGGTCGAGACGAAAGGGATTGATCTGGAGAGACATCTGAGAGTACTTCATCATCTGAAAAGTGTTCCGCCTCAATTTGAACTGGTGGAACATTGTAAGGAGATACATGAGCATGCAATGAGCCGGCACGTTGAAAATTGGGGGCATTTCTTGGCGCTTGAAAAGGCACATCTTTCCATTTTGAACGGCAAATAGGACATTTGAGATTTCCATGCTTTGTATTGTCAGCAATGCAATTGAAGTGGAAAGGGTGAGAACACTCAGCATAGAAGATGGCTTGGCCTTGCCCTTTTCTCAGACTCCTCAAGCAAATGGCACATTTTTTCTGTGATAAAATAATAAAAATATTATAGCGAAAAAAAGGTACATTTCAACAACTTTCAATGTAGACCATTAAATCAAATGCATGCCAATTTTTTTCTTCGTCCTCTGCACAAGTTCCTCAACTTCGATGATGTAATATCCAACAAACCAAAGACAATAAACAGATAAGATTTTTCACAATATCTTTCTAGTCTCATCAATTCAAGAATAATGATGGCTATTCAAAGGTGTTCGAAATACAAAGCCAAGCAGGCAACCAAGTTTATGGCATTTCAACACCACAATCAAAACTCGAAAGGCTCTTGAAAACATCCATCTATCAGCCAATATATGGAGACCGTCTTTGCCTAAACTTTGAGATTCAAGTTTCTCACCAATTAATTCATGAACTAAAAGCAACCTAAGCATCTCATCAATTTACTATCACATCAAGAAAAGCAGAAACTTAATCAAGCTACTTTCAATTTTTTTACGGAATAAAAAATCACAATCAGGAATGACATTATTGTGACTTTTCAACTAAAAACTTGCAATTAAAGCTAACACAACATTCCACTAATTCTTTAGTGTATGTTCCCGTTTCCCACAAGAAAAAGACGGTTCCTTTCGAGCTTCAGCAACACAAGAATAGTATTGCCCACAAAAATATGATTCTTTGAAAGTCAAGCCTAACTTCCACACGCGCACACACAAGAAAAGGAGAGGATTTGAATCCCGATACAAACTACAAACCCTAAGGAAACAACCGCATATTTTAACCTTCAAATCCCCACTTGATCCCCTACATTCTACAATAAACAGCAAGACGTCATGTTGTTGGCTACAGCGATGACCCAACATATCATGTGCCTGCTATCCTAATTTTCATGCGAGACCCTCGCAATTGAGAAAACAACAAATTACTTTTTTATTACTTATTGGTTAGATTTATGATCTTAGTAAAAAACGAACAACAACCCGTTAATCAAATCGTTGGACTTCTTGAAGCCTCGTATAGCATAATCAAAATAAATGCAAATTTCAACCACCGCCAACAGCTCTACTTCAATGCTATTCCATTGCTCCATGCATTAAATGCATCGCCTGATCTTTCAAGCAACCTTCACCCACTTTTACCAAAACACCCCTAGTCAAATCAAGAACAAGGAGAACACAACGGCATTTTCGTGATTACAGTCGAACGATGCCGAACTCACAGAGATACCAAGTCAGGTTTTTACGCGGTAGGTAAAAAAATAAATAAAAACTCTGCTCGCCGGGCGGTTACAAAAATAAATCACAGCTATAAACAAAACAATGTAATTAAGATTTAAGAAAACATAAAAAAGAGAGAGGGGGAGTGATTACAGAAGAAGAGTGGAGACTGAAGCTACGAGAGAGACGAGCACTGAACGAAGAAGATGATGATGTTGGGACTGGTGGTGGAGTGGCGGTGGTGAAGCGGGCATTTTCGGTGGTGAAGGTTGTGGGATTGGTGGGGGTGGGGGTCGGGGTACGGGTGGAGTTGGAGAGAAAAGAGAGCTTTGACTTGAGGGCTTTTTTGAGCTTGCGCCATGCACTAGAAGCCATTGCTTTGGATTCAGAAACGAAACGGACAAAAGGGCATAAAAGTTTAGTGGGGAGAGAGAAAATGTTAGGTTTACTAGCATGAAGTCCTTTTTTGTAGGAGGGAGAAAAGATGGGATGCCTCCGAGCGAGATTTTACAAATCAAAAGGGAATTAGTTTTTTACGTGTGGGAGTTTAGTCAAAACCAAACCATGTTCTTTGATACTATTCTCTCTTTTTCTATTTTGGCACCTTTAGGTAATTGAATCCGAGATTGTCTTTGATACTGTGTTAGTGGTTTTTTTTTTTAGAAATATATT
>Ga0325414_1009784_pt1 | contig 10068 bp, 6 predicted proteins | sample PopdelMetagenome_8_FD_206183 | JGI IMG/M metagenome (GOLD analysis project Ga0325414, IMG submission 206183) | Populus deltoides microbial communities from Bellville, Georgia, United States - Leaf-PdKOR-R3 | ecosystem: Host-associated > Plants > Phyllosphere > Phylloplane/Leaf | place: USA...
TCTACAAGTGAAGAAGATCGCAAGAGGGATGTTCTTGTGCATTGGTGTCATGGAGCACCTGGAATTGCTCTTACACTTGTCAAGGCAGTTAAGGTAAATTTCTCCAGTTATCTAGTTCATTGTAAGCTAATTTAAGCCCCACTGGAGCAAGAACTTGATATTTATGAATGATTCAGATTTTGACCTTTCTCCTTTAGTCATGTTAATGATAGCATTAAATTTGCAAATTCATTGGCAAATGGCAATGGCATTTATTGCATGTGTATGTCTTGATCTCTGAGGTATCCGATATGGCTGAATACATGAAATAAATGTTAAATCTTTGAATTAGATCTTTATTTTTGGTCTGAATCCGAGTAGGTTTTCCAACCGAGTGTAGCCTTCATTTTTGTTAAGAATGTTTTGTGTAGGAAAAGTATACATAGGTTTACTTGAAACTGTAACTTCTGTAGTAGCAAAGTTTATTCCTTCTTTTGATAGCTCTGATCACACATATCAGGCTGGATACTTAAAGACTGAAACTAACTAGATAGCAATATTTTTTCCCAGATCATGTAAAATTATAGGTAGGAGCCCTTTGTCCTTCTGGAAACTACTTTGCCGCAGCTTTATACAAAATTGAAATGATCAATGCTCAGGTTTTTGGAGATAAAGAGTTTCTGGAAGCAGCTATAAATGCTGCAGAGGTAGTGTGGAACCGTGGGCTGCTCAAGCGAGTTGGAATTTGCCATGGCATCAGTGGGAATGCGTATGTGTTTCTCTCACTGTACCAGCTAACAGGCAACATAGAGTTCTTATACAAGGCCAAAGCGTTTACTTGCTTTCTGCTGGATAGAGCTCACAAACTTATACCGGCCGGAGAGATGCATGGAGGTGATAGCCCCTACTCAATGTTTGAAGGAATGGGAGGTATGGCTTATCTTTTTCTAGATATGATCGACCCATCCAAGGCTAGATTCCCTGCTTATGAACTCTAAAATTTTTCTATGAATATTAGGTCACAGTGGTTGAGTTGAATACTAGGGTAGTTCAGTGCTGTCATTTGAGTTGTATATGAAAATGCAATGATAGAAGTCCGCCTTCAGCCTCGACAATCATGCATTATTTTACAGTATACTATGGTATTACTAGTGTGGGGTTTGATCTCCCATCAGGCAAAGAGCCACTTTTGCTTTACATAATGGACGGGTGATCAAATGATATTAATAACAGATTCTCGAATTACATATACCAAGTATAAATGATCATTTAACTGTAGAACTTTCGCATTCTGAAATAATGGAAATCACTAGATATCAACCAAATAGAATGGAGCAAAATGTATTTCAGAAATTATTCTAGCAACCACTGAATATATTAGTACTTCTCCTCCTAACAAAATGGAGCAAAATGTTATCTCAGCGCCAAAGAATAGGATTTATATGTTACTTCTTGTTACTGTCTCACAAAAATCTAAGAGCCCAAAATCTGCTTCAAATCACCCTGGCTCAGACACCACATAAACAGCAAAAACCTTCATAAAAGGATGGTGGTGAAGAAGTATACAGATCAATCAAGTCCATGATCACTTGGTACTCTTCAGCTGCTGTTGGTTCAGTTCCAGATAAGAGAATGTAGAGACTCTTTCTATCACTGTCTTAATATCAAAGAATTCGCCCAAAAATCTGCATCAGCTCGACCTGGCTACTGACATTAATTAGAAGAAACAGGCATGATCAGCATTCAATTGAGCATTTTATTTTCGTCCTAGCGAGCAGGGAAGTCCTAATGATATGACACCTAACACCTTGTCAGGGTGAAGAATAGCTATAACTTGTATGGCTCCCCACGCTGCCTTCAGAAACGTTTTTGATAGTGTTATTAAATTGTACGTAACCCCGTGGCTCTTGGTTTAGGTAAAAGTTGACTTGATGTGATTCGGTTCATCTAACATGTTCCATATAATTTGATTAATTTGTTCAAAACTTAATTTTACTTTTAAAAAATTTCAAGCTAAAAGTTATTATAAGGGTTTTTTTTTAAAAAAAAAATAAACAATAATATTTTGGATTCTTCTGGTCAAACTTATGAAACTCAATCATGATTTAGGTCACTCCATCAAGTTTAATAACTTTGCTGGATGTTGATGCTAGTTGTTTGTAACTCGGTTGTCTTCTTGTTTGTGCTTGTTGCATTAAGATTCTTTTAAGGTGGTTTTTAGCTATTTGTTTTTCTAACGTTCAGAGGAAACAACACTAGGCCTGCAATGATTAACTGAATAAGATATCCAACATGAAGAGGAAACAACATTTTCAATTCATAAATACCTGTGTCCGAGTGCTCTCCGGAGTGCTTCTGTGTTTGCTATAAAACAAATGAAATAGATTTATTGTTGGCATTTTCATTCACATACAGCAATAATTTTTTGAGCTATGTTTAATGAACATATTTGAAGTCAAATCTAAAGTGAATCTCATACACTTTTAAGATTAAAACTTCAATGAAAATTGTTTAATCAAAGTTGGTAATTGTGAGAAATAATTCTAGTAATTACAAGAATGAATTCTTTATTAGTTTTGATTCTAAAATCAACTATAAAAAGAAGGAGAAGAAGGAATTTTCTATACTATTTTTTCCCAGATTTTAAACACTCTTTCTTACCTTAGATTTTAGAGTTTTCTTCTCGGTTTGAAATTTGTTTTTCAATCAAAGTTGGTGATTGTTTTTCAATCTCTTTTATATATATATATATATATATATATATATATATATATATATATAATAGTTTTTAGTTTTGATTGCAAGTTTTATATAATATATAAAATTGAATATTTATAGCTTAAATAATCAATGTCGAGTATATCCTACAGTTCAGTTTATGCTCAACCGCCGCTCACGGAGACATGCATGTAGTCCTACATCATCACACGACTAGTATTGTTGCAAAACATCAAGTATTGAGATGAATCATTAAAACTTTTAGGGAACATTGGCCGAATGTGTTTTCTAGATGGCATCGATCTGCACTCAACCATCCAACAAAAGGTTCCTGAGGAAATACACCACAAGAAGACGATTCATTTACACACCCCAACAACTACTTAGAGGCATCGAAGCTGTCTCATTATTAGGACGGGCAGACAAGATTTACTCACGCTAGAGTACATACATGCAGAATCAAGATCAAAAAACAAATTAAACCTAAAAAAAAAAAAGATTTTGTTGATATAATATCAGATTTGAAGAAAATTAAAAATTATGAGTATATATACTTCTTAGAAGAGTTTGAGCACAAAAGATAAGATAAAAACTCATTAATAAAAAAAAAATATCATTCCTACTATTACAATGTTTAACTTCTACGTTGAAAAATATTTGAAAAATAACTAATTTGATGTCTCTGTTTCGTTGTAGTAGGGCTGTATTATTTTAATTAAATTATCGGAGGTTTTTATGGGTGTGAAGCATGTATTCTAATTTTATTTATTTAATTAAATTATTTCATCAATTCAAGTCATCTTATTATTCAATATAATCCCATTTTTAGGATCTCGAAAAACGTTTTGCATAATAAAGCGAAAATTGTCGTGGTGTAATCACTGTCTCCTCCCCAGCAACTCGTGGCTCAGTTTCAATTCGAGAGGACACATTAATGTTAAGGGTTTTTTTCTTTTTCATCACTTTCTTAGAGGATTGTGTTTGTTCAGTACTGTCAAGGAACAAATTAATGCATAAGTAACAAAAGTGTGTTTTGTTGGGTAGATGAAGACAGACAAAATAAATTTATCTTCAAGTTAGTTTTACACAGTATAGAAAAACAAGTTTCTACTGTCTCAAAATATCAACTCATGTATCAAAAATCCAAGCTCAAGAAAAGCTCAAATGAGTCGCATGATGTTTTTAACAAAAAATAGTAATAGCTTTTAATATTATGAGGGCATTTTATGATTGAACTGGACTGAAATTTTATGAGGGCATGCATTTTATAAGCTCATCTCCATATGAAGAGATTAGCATGTTAGTTCCGGTTAAGGTCGGGATCATGTTTAAATTGGATCTAGAAAAAGCTATTTCAATTTATTTTTTTAATTATTTTTGAATTTTTTTAATCAAGTTTTGTTTACTAGGTTAGTTTTAGCTCATTTTTAAACAATTTTGTACATTGTTTTTTATCAGATTAAAAGAGATTAACAAAGTTCAGATTTTTTTATCAGGTGACGTGACATTTTAAAATTAGTTTAGATCCTTTGTAATCTTTAATTTCTGTTTCTTCTCGTTTAATTCAACAATTGCTCAATGCAAATAAAAATAGGAAAAATGGGAAATTAACCAGAATCAGATCTTAAAGATGAAAAAAATCTTATTTCAAACATAGTTCTATACAACATATCAGCAAACCACAAGTTGCAAGGCACTTTATATCCCAGCTGGAAACCATCGTAACAATTGAAATGGTCATAGAATATAATCTTCAGTCACAATGTTTGCTTAGGAAGTTAATGATCAGCTCATTCACCTGCTTCGGGAGATTCTCATGAACAAAATGGTTCCCTTCATCAAGGAACACGTTGTCCAAATCCGGCACAAAATGCTTCAGTTGCTCACTTTTTGTGTAGTCCTCCATACCTGCAAACTTTAGGAGATAGTCCTTCTGGCCATTGATCATTAATGTTGGTGCTGTAACTTTTGGATCGGTAATTCCACAATCTATGCCTAAAGACCTGCATGAATTCCATGCCATATCCCTCTTAGCGTAGTTTTGTTTACATAAGAATACAGCATCCTACACGACTTTACTGGTTACCTGTAAGGAACCTGTAATGCAAAACGAAATCCAGACTTCTCGTATAATGATGCATAAGCTGCAAGATCTTCTTCGGAGAACCACGGTGGCAGAGGAGTAGATGGGTCAACCAAGTCCATGATTTCCTGGTCATCTCTAGCTGTTGGTGGTTCAGTTCCAGAAAAGAGAATGTATATGTTTCTTACCACTGTCTTAACATCTAAGCGTCCGAAATCTGCTTCAGCTCTACCTGGTTCCTGTGTTTATTTAGAGAAAACAGGCAAGATCAACAATGAATTGTAATTATCATTATCACCAACAACTCACTCTAAGATCTGAAAGGCAAGTATCGAATACTGGAGATAAATAAATCGTACCTGCCACCTTGTTATGTAGAAACCTGATGGCATGAGATCATTTCGAATACAATTAGGACCTGGTAGCAAGAAAGGAATACCGAGGGACACAAGACCTGAAACCCTCTCAGGGTGCACAACAGCGACTAGATATGCTGTTATAGATCCAAAATCCTTCCCAATAAGAAAAACCTGGTGCCAACATCAAAGCATTACATTTATGTATATATGCACATAAGATCAAAATTGGAAGTTTTTTTATGGTTTTCGACTCTTTGTTGCTAATTGAGATTCTTAGGAGGTTTTTTTTTTTTTCACTTTCTGTTTTTCTTCCAAGTACTTCGCGAGCAATTAATAGGCCTTCATGATGAACGGCAACAGATATCCAACATTTAGAGAAAAACACATTTTCTATTCATATATATCTGCGTGTGTCTGCAGGACTTGCCCTTTCTAATGTTAAAATTTGCTGTGATGCTATTGAACTTGATTTATTCTTGATATTTTCACATATAACTCGTGCTAAATTACCAATCAAGTGAGTAATAAAAAGAATTAACAGAAACCTGTACAATGAAGAATCCATTTTTAATAAGCATGGCAAGATAAACATGCGGGGTCTGAATTTGAGATAATGGTTAATTTGCGCATCATCCTCAAGGCAATTTTTTTAAAAAAAAAACATTTCTGCTCAATTACCCCCACAAAAGATTCCCTAGGAAACAGGCCAAAAAGAGACCTATAATATGCAGTTAATAGACAAATGCCAAGTTCGCATCATTAAAAACCAGACAAAAACTCTGATTATAACCTTGTTGATGCCAAGTGTATCAAGAAGGGCAACAACATCATCAACAAGGTCCATGAAGTTCCCTTTCTCTGGTTCAGCTGGCTGTTCAGATAGCCCATAGCCCCTAAAATCAATAGCTATTGCTCTATAACCAGCAGCTGCAACAGCATTCATCTGGTACCTCCATGTGTACCATATTTCAGGGAATCCATGTAAGAACAACACCACCTTGGGACCTGTTAATAAATGAACATGATCAGCCATGAAGAAATAAGTTACAATATGAGAGGAAACATTTGGTATTTGACTAATACCGGTGCCAATCTCTGCCACATGCAGTTTTAGCCCTCTTACTTCTACAAGGGTGTGCTTGATCAGATCCATGATTGGGAGAGAGAGTGTTTGTATGTGTGAGAGAGATGGGTGTTTCAATGACTTGGGATAAAAGAGATGATCATTAAATAAGTGAGTGACCAGTAAACTGTTGATGGTGTCGGTGAAACCGACAAAGAGTCGATAACAAAATGGGATAAATGACCGAACAACTTTTCTACTTGCGGGCTGGTCTGGTTCAGTTTGGCAATAAGAAAAACTAGGGTAATTATTTTTTGTTTGGTTTAGTTTTTATTAAAAAAATAACCAAACTAAAATTTTTTTTAATAAAATCAAAATAAGTTCAAATCAACTGATTTCGGTTCGGTTCGGTTTTTTAGGATAAAAACTGGTTCAAATTGGTTTGGCATGGTTTGGCTCAGTTTTAGCTTGATTTTTTGGTTTGACTCGATTTTTGGGTTTCGATTCGGTTCGGTTCGGTTTTTTCCGTTTCAGGTTTATAAAACCAAAACCAAACCTGTCAGTTTTTTTTAAATTTTAATTGGTTTAATTAGGTTTTTTTTACTATTTGATTTTTTTAATTTTCTTAATTTAATTAATTTTTTAATTTTTTTCCTTACCATTTAAAAAAAAAAACCACAACAAAAGAAAACTGATATCAATCTCCCAATCATGGACCTTCCAAAGAGTCTTATATCAGTCTCCTTCTTGAGCTTGTAAATCCAACCTTACGTTTAAGGAAAGACTAGCAGTGTACCGCGCTAGGCGGCAGTGTTTATATATATATTAAAAATGTACATGTACAAAAGAAAAAAAAAACCTGCGCCTAAAGTAATTGACCGGACTAGAAGAAATAAGTCATTTTACATTTTAATTAAATGATAAAAAAAATAATAACAACAAATAGATTAAGGATGTAATTGAAAATGCGGTAGAAACTGGATTTCAAAAAATTTTATTTTAAAAAAACTAAAATAACTTTATTTTAATATATTTTTAAATAAAAAATATTTTGAACCGTTATCATTACTACAATTCCATACATGCCCTAAATTAAAAAAAAATTGATATCGATAATATAGGAAGAAATCATTTTTGATGTAGTTGGGCTTGTATTAATATGTGATTTTGGAAAGTTAGATATGAATATGTAACAACTAGATGAAGATCTGTTCTAAAAAAATTATGTGGATGACCTAGCAGATATATTTATAGACCAGTTGGATAGGTTTAAGTCCAAGAGAAGATCTGGTCACACCAAACCAGAATAACAGCTAAAAAAGATCATAACCTTTGATCTAACTGATAGAATATGCTAAAATTTTTACAAGAGTTTCGAAGGCCATTTTCCCTAGAGAAAATCATGAAATCACTACTTGGACTATTAGATCTTTAGATTTTGAAAATCTCTCATCAGGGCTCTGATTTTGACAGTTTTTATGATTTTTCTTGTCATTTTCCGATTTCATGCTTCTTTCCTTTGTAATTTTGGTTTTTTTTTATTATTTTTTCTAGTTGATGTAGGGTTTTTGGCCTATTTAAAACTTTGTAAACCTCCTCAAAGATCATTATTCTAGAGAAAATAAAACCTTTGAACTTTTCGCTCATTAAAATTCATATGTTCTTTCTTTGTTTGTTATTGTCTTTAGCTTCTGCATGCATCGTTTTTTTAGTATTTTCTATATTTGTTATAAGTTCTGTTGACATTACACCTAATGATCTTCAATAACCTTCAATTCTACATTTGCTTATCTTTTGCTTTTGTTTTTCAGGTGAGTGAGATAATTTTTAATGTACATGTAATATAAATAAATTATATATATTGAATATATGATAAATACGAATAACATTCTTGAATATCTATATATGTTGATTTATTTCCAAGTACTCATCAATTTCTTGAATATGTATTCGTATTCTATTGAATTGAATTTTATTTGATATAACATTTAGTTAGCTTAGATAATTACATAAATATCTATTATGTCTTGATATCAGATTTGTCAGAAACTCCATAATAAAAGAGGATAGTTTGTCTTTGTGCACATCATATTTGTATACCTAGCTGGTGAAAGAGACATCAATCCATGCACGATTGATCATCTCACAATACTCTGTTTCATATGTTATCTGATATGATATGTATTTCATTATCATATGCTAATATGCTTAATGCATATATATGAATGTATGTATGTGTGTGTGTGTGTGTGTGTATAACTTAGAATTTATAATATCTAAGATATTATATTAAATATTATTTATATTAAAAATAATATAAATTATATATTATAATTTATTAAATTTAAATAATTTTTTAATATGACATCATAATTTGAAACCTCGGAGCACGACTTCGATATTGTCAGTTACATATCTAAATCCGGGTCATAAAATTAAAATTTCTTTATGGTAAACTGCCGCTCACGGAGACATGTAGTCCTACGTCATCACAGGACTAGTATAGTTGCAAAACATCAAGTATTGAGAGTGTGTTTGGTATTGCGGTAGCGGTTGTGGTTGTGATTTGAAAAAAGTTATTTTATAAAAAGTACTTTTAGTTGAGGTTGGTTTGAAAAAATAGGTATTTGGTTAAAACTGTGGTCGAAATTGAGGTTGAAGAAAAAATAGTTTTAATATGTTTGGTTAAGAATGCTTTTGAAATTGAGGTTATAAAATAATTTTAAAAAATATATATTAATATTGATGGTTTTTAATTTAAATATTGTGAATTTAATATTGCTATTACATCATGAAATAAATCACTTTATATAAAAAAAATTTACTTTAACAAAAAACTATCTACAATTTCATTATGTATAAAATTCATCCGACAAGAACTACAAAATTAGATAAAATATTATCAAGAATAAAATTAAGATTACAGTACGAGTAAATTTAATTCACCTTAAACTAATTTAAAAAAAACAAAAAAATTTTTTTTTTCACGTTCACATGAACAGTACGAGTGAAATTAATTAACTACACTGATTTAAAAAAAAAACCGATTCAGCGAACAGTGGAGGCATGCCTCCACTGTTAAAAAAAAAAAACAAAAACTGTTTAGTGAACAGTAGACTCAGTTTGACCGCACAGAAAGCAGCAAATTGCTGCTTTTCATTTTCCTGCATCTCGCACGCAATAAACTGGGGGACCATGTACAGTAAACAATTTTTTTTCTTAACCAAACACTTGCTTAATATATTTTTGAAAAAATACAACCTCTATCTCGTAGCCAAACGGCATCTGAGATGAATCATTAAAACTTTTACAGAACGTTGGCCAAATGTGTTTTCTAGATGGCATCTGCACTCAGCCATCCAACAAAAGGTTCCTGAGGAAATACACCACAAGAAGACAATTCATTTACACACTCCATCAACTCCTAATTACTGACAGGCGAAGCTGTCTAAAAGGACGGACAGACAAGATTTATACTCACGCTAGAGTACATACATGCAGAATCAAGATCAAAAAATAAAAGCAGAAAAAAAAATTAGATTTTCTTAATATAATAACAGATTTGAAGAAAATTAAAAACTATGAGTATAAATGCTTATTAGAAGAGTTTGAGCACAAAAGATAAGATAAAATGGCCAAAAAATATGATAACTATATAAACCCTAAAAACTCATTCATAACAAATACTATTACAATGGTCAACTTCTATGTTGAAAAGTATTTGAAAAATAACTTGTTCGATATCTCTGTTTCGTTGCATGACTGTACTATTTTAATTAAATTATCGAAGGTTCTTATGGGTGTGAAGCATTTATTCTAATTTTATTTATTTAATGAAATTATTTAATCAATTCAAGTCATCTTAT
>Ga0325414_1009789_pt1 | contig 10066 bp, 1 predicted proteins | sample PopdelMetagenome_8_FD_206183 | JGI IMG/M metagenome (GOLD analysis project Ga0325414, IMG submission 206183) | Populus deltoides microbial communities from Bellville, Georgia, United States - Leaf-PdKOR-R3 | ecosystem: Host-associated > Plants > Phyllosphere > Phylloplane/Leaf | place: USA...
AATCACTCATGTACAATAAAGAGATAAATTTCTTCTTAAGCAAAAGATTATGACAAACAAAACATTTAATTAAGATTGGTTTCACCTCATTAAAAACATGAAAAAGATTTTTTTACGGGTGCACCCTAAAAATATATTTACATTAAAAGTTTGTTTGGTATTGACTTATACATTGAAATAATTTTTTTTATTTTAAAAAATTTATTTTTAATATTAGTATATTAAAATAATCTAAAAATATTAAAAATTTTAATTTTAAAAAAAACTCAAGTTTTTACAAAAAAAAAAAAAAAATACTTTCCAATGACAAAAATAAACAGGTTATGTTTGCCAAAGGTTATGTTTTTAAAAGCTCTCCCGTCCTCCAAGCCACTCGAGAAAAGTGAAATCAATTCCACGTAGTTAAAAGATAAGTCAATTAATGTAATTAATGTATTTTTAGATTTATTTTTAAAGTGTTTTTTTTAGAAATATATTAATTAATATTTTTTTAATTTTTTAAATTATTTTTGATATCATTCGTATCAAAATATCTGAAAATATTAAAAAAATATTAATTTAAAATAAAAAAATTCAAATTTTTAAAAATATTTTTAAAAAACAAAAACAAATAATCTTTATACCTTAACCCAAGTTAGTGATGCTAAGGACATTCACTGTTATGGAGCAAAAACTTCTTTGGAAACGAAAACTGCCTTTTGACCTCATCGGCATAATTTCATTCCAATGTGATCTCAAGAAAAGAAATCACATCCATTGCAGAAAACAAACGAGATAGATGCTCGTGCATGATTATGCAGGATTCAAAAATTCAAAACTGAAATCATTGCCGTAGAATTTTCTTCTGCGTTGTAAGAAATTTTGATAAGTGGTCACTAGAGAAAAGCAAGATTCAACTGCTTAAAAGCACTACATATGCACGGCTAAACGTGCTCTTCTAGAAGTGTTGGTGTGAAATTGTCTTCTGTACTCTCTCTCTCACCTCCCCGTTGCAGTGTTTCACCTGTCATAAAGCAGTTCCGACGAGGGGACAAAGAGATTGCAATAAACTAGAGTTTTTTTCACCTAAAGAAGCCTGACTATCTGCGTGTACGCTGTGAACTGATCAATGCGCATATGCCAACATGCGTCTGTGTGAATGAATGCATGAACTCAACTAAACAAATGTCCTGGTTTGAACAAAAATTAAATATTACTGACGGAAACTAGTGATAATTAAGGAAATGTATGAACATACACACAATATATGAAACTAGTGATAAGGAATGATGATGTATGTATTTCAGTAAACTGTCTTAATTAATTACATGCATCACTATCTTTCTCATTTGAAACTCTCCATTCAGATCCATACATTTTCATATGGTAACTGATGACGGATTTCTTCATACCTTTTCTATATTCCTTTCCAGTATTTAGCATGAAACAATAACACAACGTGATCGGAATGTTCAGTCAAGATTCGTCTATTATGGTGTATCCTCTAACTTTAAGAATTTCTGCTCGAGTTAGATCTTCTACTTTCCTTAGCATACACCATTATAATTGATCAGTTGTTGCACATTTTTTAATACTTCATTTTAGATTTCTGTCCTGAAAAGGTAATAATTACTTCTTTTTGGCCCCTTTCATCAATTGTTTTTATGGTCAATTAATGATGCATCAATATGATTGATATTCTCACATAATATTTATCCATAAACATCTCCTGGCCAAGCCTGTAAAGCCTATTCACAATGATGATGAGAGAGAGATGGGGGTTGGTTGGGGGGGAGGAACATAACACATGTGAATGTGGGATACAACTAAAGCAATAGCTAAAATACAAAGTGATATCAACTTTATTAGATGATAGCAAATTGATCTCTAAATTGAATATCAAACCTGGGATGCTGTGTGTTCTTTACCACTTTCTGGCCGTACTTCCTCCATTTGTAACCATCATCCAGCACATCCACATCACTCAAGGTCTTGAAACAAAACCTGGGCTCCCTCACCTTCCTCCTTGCTTTTATCTTCTTCAACTTTATTGTTGATACCCCTAGATGATCTCCTCCAGAACCACTTCTTTTGCTGTTCAAGCACTCATTTACCTCTCCCCAGGCCCTGGAAACCATTTAAATCACAGACCCTAGTTCATTAGGGAAAGAGTACTGCCTGAATGAATAAATATACCTACTTTGGTTGGGTGAAATTAACAAAGTTCTATGGATTAAAGGACTACCTAATTACTATGCATGGCTTAAACAAAATCCCTTCTTCTTGTCATTTTAACAATATTTAACTTCTATAATAAATAATATGCGATCTATACAAGTACTAAACAAGGATGTTAAATGATAATCCTAACCTAGAGTATACTCATACAATATATTTGCTTCTTTAACAGTTAAAGGAGGGGGGAGCCAAAAAACAAAACAAATCCACTCAAAAGGAGATTTGCATGATTTTCTTCTTAAAAGTGTGATCTTCTTACCAGAGATTTGCACTAGATCTTTGCAAGGAAAGAAGATGGGGTCCTCCCAAATCAGAAGCAATGGTGTCCTCTCTTTGCTTGTTAGTGACAGACGAGAGTAGTAGGGTTTCAGTAAGATTGGTGGTAGAAGGTGCATCAGCCGCAAGTGAAGGAGGTATTATGAAGCCTTTGAGAGACTGGTGGCAACTAGCCGATTGAGGATAGGTCAAGTGTGGAGGAAAAGAAAAGAAGCCCATTTGTGTAGGCATCTCTTGATCTTCAAACAAGGGCTGCTGGTTTAGTGTAGCTTGGGAGGTAGCTGCCATCTCACTCTCTCTCTCTCTCTCTCTCTCTCTCTCTCTCTATCGAAGATAGAACACCAGTAACTAATTGTATCTTTGGTTCTTTTTATAAGAGAAAAACCTGGCTAGGAAGATCTCTAAATGATTATCACAAGCAGGCAGCCTATATTAGAACAAGCGAAAACAAGAGGGCTTGATCTCTCTCGAACTCCCAGAAACAATATAAGAGAGAATTATAAAGATATGAACCTGAGTGCCTATAAATATGACCAGCCACTTTCCCTTTGAGCTCCCTTTTGCCTCTATCTCTCTGTATGTGCAAAAGAGCCTGCTTTTAAATTTTTTAGCTCCTCTCGTTTGAACTTTTTATATAGTTGAGGAATGGGATACAGGAAGAAAATATACAAGGGGAAGAAGCCTGTGACTGCGATAAACATTTTAACAATAAAAAGTGCATAGACTTTTTACAAACTGAAGTTGGTTTTCACTTTTTAAGTGATTTTGTGCAACACATTTACTGTTTGCCCTCAATAGCATTAGAAATTTTGTGTCCCTAACGAGTTAATGGAATTTCCCTGTTATCTCTGCAAGATGGAGGTCAACAATAGACGACAAGGGGGTTAAATACTGTGGAAAGTAGAATGATTTTTAGAAATTAATTAGTTTAATAGGGCTACGGTGGGTTATAATATGTCGACCGGTTGAGACTGAATAACTAGTTAAATTAAATAAATTAATTGATTGATTTAGTCAGTAGAATATAATTTTTATTTATATTAAAAAAAAGTTTACATTAATTAGTTTAATTTCTTCATGATTTAAAATTTTATATTTATAAAAAAACTTATAAAAGGTAAAAAAAATAGTTAAGAGAGTTTAGAGAAAAATACTTAATAAAAATATATATTTTTTTATTTTTTTCTTGAATTTTTTACTATTATTTTTGATCTTCTATCGCATCAACTTTTCTACCAACAAATCCAATTGGAAAGAACTTAATTTCGACATACAAATAGCTGGTTCGGTTATGCATTAATTATTTTCTTTAAAAAATGGCTGTTTAGTTTTTTGTTTTCTTTTTTCTCACCAGATTGCGCTCACTCATTATATTAGAAACAGAAACATATGCGTGCAAGAGGTGAATAAGATGAGAATCCAGAGAAATTTCAGAGAGTGAAAAGAGGAGATGATACATGAATGATAGCATTACTGTCTAGGGTTTCTTTTGTTAAATTGTTTTTACTAGGGTTTCTTTTCTTTTGGGTACCCCAAAAAGAGATATCATGAGGAGTAATGATGATGAATCTTGGGTGCAAATCCCTCACTGAATATCGACGGTGAAGATATCATTATGATTGATGAGAGAGAGGCCCTATTTGACTTTATGCAGAGAGAAAAAACCTCCCAGCTTTCTCATTTGTCACTGCTTTAAGCTATATATATCACCTTTTACATATGTATGTATACTTCCTGCAACCCCACAGCTACCCACCATTCTCAAATTCCAAACCAAACTATTATGGTGTCATGATCCCTTCGATTAAACATAATAATCCTTGGTTACTTTCTGATGTCTTTCCTCGTTAAAAACTCTTGTGGGTCGCAACTCCATTGCTATCATAATATTTCTCTTTTCTCAAAGCATGCAGGCCATCAGATTATATTTTCTTTAACTTGCAAACTAATTATGCTCTCACTGTACTTGGGCCAATGTGGTTTAACTTGGATAAAATGATTAACTAACTTCATTTAGTAGAAAATAATGAGTCAATAAGGAGATCTAAGACTCTATATGTTGGTTCAAATTCGTAGGCAATTAACTGGAAATAACTAACATAAACTGATCTAGGCATGCATAGCTAGGGACTTACAACAACGAACTTATTATGAACCATATATGCAAATTCAAGCAAGAGATTTGCTGGTAATTCAATTGAAATGAAGCCTATGCTCACATGAACAAGCTAGAGATTTGTCATCGTTCGTTTAAATCTAGAATGGAAGATTAAAGTTTAGGATCAAAAAAGAAAAAAAGAATAAGACGAGGGGTGGCATGCATATATATATATATATATTATCCATGTTTTAATTAAAAGAATATAGTTAAAGCTTAGACTAATTAAAGAACGTCCACCAAAATTACAAGAAAATAGTGTAATAAATAATTTTCCATAGCTGAATTTGCAATAAATATGCTGTGTAAGAGATAAATACTTTAAAAAAATATTATTTTTATAACTCAATATGAAATTGTAGAGATCAACATGTAGGAGTGCGTAGCTTGCAAAACAAAAAGGGTTAAATGTTGATTCATAACTACCTCTGTAATCCTTTTGCTAATCTAAAAAACAATAATTTTATTACAGGAAAAAGACTATCTTATTCTTCTTTAAATTATTGCTAAATCTAGCGTAGGTCCTTTTGCTGGAATATTTAATATACAATCTCAGGTAATAAAATTGAGGATGCGATCGGCCGGGGAACGAAACTTTTAAGCATGATAAAAAGTAATTAACAAGTGGACTTTTAAGATAATCTACCCCTCATTTTCACACACAAAAAAATTACTATATATGAAAGGTAAAATTATGTTTTAGTGTCAAATTAATGCAAGTAATGTACACATGCTCGTCTTGTGAGATTATCAAACGCATAAAATGCCACATGTTAATTATGATATTTGCCACGTGTTAATTCTTAGCATATCAATAAATAAATATATAAGCAATTTGGTATTAAAAAATAATCTCGTCCATTTAAACATGAAATTGAGAATGAATACCTCAAAATAAATATGAAATTTTGTAGTTTTTTCATCATGCCCCAATTTTATAATTCTTAATATGACCAAAATAGACATGATTTGTACAGTGATATATCTTTTTCTATTTGTTAATGAAAATTAGATAATTTATTATAGATTCTAATAAATTAAAGGACAGTGTGTGTGTATATATACATATATATGGTCTTTTTCTTAATTAAATATTGTGAATGTATTAATTTGATTATTGATGAGTTTTAAAAGCTAAGAGAGTTCATAACCGGTAACAAGTAATGTCTGATAAGTCAGGTGACCAGTAATTGTTGTAATAGCAGATGGTGCTTGGTAAGTTAAATCACTGGTAGCTGTGGTAATAACAGGTGGTGCCTAGTAAGTTAGGTGACCAATAGCTGGTACCTACAAAAGGTCCTCTTTGAGGACTCTCCGATGGTAAAATCAGTAACTTTATAAAGAGAAAATGTGCGATAATATTCTAGAAAGAGATACTCTGAAAATATATATACAATAGAGAATGAAGAGATTGTAAACACTTGACTTGAAGGATTCATGGTGTATTTATAACCCACGGATCTTATCATTTTGTGGAGAAGAGGGGTTGGAATGTAATTTTACCTTTGTGATATTTTGAGTTGTATTGTACTAAAAATAATACGTATTGGATCAATATAAAACATTGAGTAATTAGTGTAGGGTCATGAAAAAATCTCTAGCAAGTGTTGGGCTCGGGCCTGTTAAAGGTGAGAAATGGATCCAGGCGCGCTGCCTGGATCCAAGCATGTTGGGCTGAGGACGTGCTCTCGAGCCCGAGCATGATGTGCTCGGGTGTGGAAACTCATGCCCACAGGGGTGTTAGAATGCACACCTAGCACCAAGGGTGATGGGCATGTCACGTCCACATTGGGTGTGCGCCCTGTATGGGCTTCTTGCCTGAGCCCATGTAGAGTTATGCCCGAGCTACCACGTCTGAGCCCACTCTTCTCGGCCTCTTGTTATACTTTGAGCTCGGGATACTAAAGCTAAGCTCAATAAATGTTCTTGTTGGGTCTATTTAGAAGAATTTTTTAGATTTATTTCAGGAATTTTTTAAATCTATTTTATTTAATGAATAATATGTTTAACATTTAATTAAAAAGTAATTTTTTTAATTGTAACGTGAAAGAAAAAAAATACTGTAAGAGAAAGATAAAACTTTTGCAGTCGATACTTGGTCACGGTGAAAACCATAAAAAAGTGAAAAAAAAACTACAGGAGCTTATTCTTGCGTGGACATGATGTGGCGATGATATCACAATGCTACGTCCCATTGATAAATAATAAATTGAATCATCTACAGAGATTGTTAAAATAATACTTTATATCTTTCTCCCTTTCACTTTTGGGCCCTGATTAAGTTAGGGATAGGGCATGGGGTGGCAAACTACATCATTTCTTTTTGTCTCTGTTTATAGGTGGCCATCATGCCTCTTCGATCCTTTCCCTGTTTCTTTCTTTTTCGAAGAAAAAAAATCATTGTTGAACTAGTGAATGATTGCTTTTATGATATAATCTGTTTTCTATATACTTTTTTATTTTAAAAAAGTAAATTAATATTTTTTAATACTTTCATGTTAAAAATAAATAAAAAAAAATTAAGAATTATGTTGTATGGTAGCTAGTAACTCACCGGCCACAACACCATATATAACATTGCGACTCCCCTTCAATCTTTCCCCTGACAAAGCAAATTCACTCCATTCGGCTCTCCCAGGCATGCCCTCCACTTGGTTTGATGCCACTGAGTGAATATCTACAGGCTCTTATGGATTATTCACAAATACTGTTACGTACGCGGTTCCAATCTTGAAATAAATTATTGCATCACATGTGCAATATGCTTTCATGTTTTATTGTGAATGAGCTTATTAATTTGGAAAATAAAAAGAATGCAATTCACTCGAAAATGAAGCTTCATGCCACATTAAATTTTAAGATGGTGTTTGGAATGAGTTTGGAATCGTGTTTTTTAATAATTTAAAATTATAAAAAAATTAATTTGTTTTTGTTCTCGTATCGTTTTGATTTGCTGATATTAAAAATAATTTTAAAAAATAAAAAAAATATTAATTTAATGTATTTTCAAGTGAAAAACACTTTGAATCATTATAATATTCTCATACACTCTCTAGATGACTTACTTGGAGGAGAGGATATGAATTCACCTCTAGTGGAAAAAAATATATATATATTTTTTAATTTTAATTTTCTATAATATAAACTTTTAAGTAGTGTAAGTACAAACAATATAAAATTGTAGGAAAAAAAACTCAATTAAAATGTTGTGTTAAAAATGTTCCAATCTCATTAAAGATTTATGGTAATGTCACCTTTTGCTTTGTGACGTGGCAATCCACACTCATTCCACGTTGTATTAATTGATATAATTAACTTTATTTGTATGAATCTTGTTTTATTTAAATGAAAATGATATTGAATTCAATGCTTAAGAGATTAAGATATTTAACTCAAAGCTTATTGACTGAAATAATTTTACAAGAAGCAGAACAAATTAATTTTAAAATATGTTTTTCTTCTTTTTGTAAACTAAGTGTATCTAACATTCTTTATGCATATTCAATTTATATTCTTCATCGCTATTATTTTAAAAGAAATATTGAAAAATATTATATAATTCCATAATTTTATTAATAAGTGTGATATAATTTAATATCATGATTTTTTTTTAATAATTTAAAAGACCTTCAATAAGAGCTCATTTAGAACTAGATATTTTTTATGACGTTAGAGTTTTAACAAAAACAATTGTAATATAAAATTAAAAAAAATAGGTAATGAGCTTTCAATTAGTTTAATTAAAAAAAATATTCTAAAAAATATTTTCATTTAAATTTTTTTTTTACCTTTTCTTAATCTCTCTTTAATGTTTTTTTATTAATCTCTGAGAATTCTATTTTTTTTATTTACACACATGGCATGGCAAAAGGGATTTATTTAATATTATCAATGTTTAATATGTGGCAGGTTAGTAGTGGTTAGTACTTAAATTTTGTACACATGGCTAGTCTGTGTGTACAAATCAAAAAAAATATATACGTTTTACTAGTATATTTAAATAGATTATACTAGTCCGCCCTAAGATGCAATTAAAATTCTAGGTTAATTTTTGACGCAAGAGAAGAAAGCACTAACATTATGGATATGTTTTTTTGATATCATAAAATTTTTAATTAATAAATAAAAAGATTATGTATGTCTTTAAAATAAATTAAATTAAAATATATATGAACTAATAAATTGTAAAAAAACCTGTTAATGTTAATTAAATTTTAAAATGAGAAGTTAATTTTCCTTGTAAGAAGCAAAAGATAAATGCATATGTAAATATTTAAAATTGTGGCACGAGACACTTTTTAAATATTTTTATTTAATTATATGACAATTAAAATGGATTTTCATAAGACAATGATTTAAATTATGAAGAAAAAAAATATGTTATTTTAGTCTAAATTCCTTTTTTTATTCGTGTTTTTTTATTTTTAAAAAAATATTTTTTATTAGTAGTATAGTTTATTGAATAAAAAATAAATATAATTAAAATAAATATTTGAAGAAATTATAATAATTTAAAATAAGAAGGGAGAATTATATCTCTTTAATCAAAGCTCCCTTTCCTTATTAATATGTTTATTATATTTTTTTGACAAAAAGTATCTTTTTTGTCAAAAGTATTTTTTAAAAATAAAAACTTATCATAATCTTAAAATCAACTTGCAACAAAATAAATCATGAATTGATAATTTTTACACGAATGTATAAAACAATATAAGAAAGAAAAATTGAAAAAACATTATCTAAAACATTTAAAATAATAAAATAGATTTTTTATTTGTATTGAATACTCATGAGAAATGTTTTTAGAAAATTATGTATATAAGGTTTATATATAATTATTCAAAAAGCAATTGTTAAGATTTGAAAACTTTTAAAAGTCACTCATGAAGAAACATGTCAAGTTAAGGATTCTAGATTGATTAATCTCACTAGAAAATATAAAAATTTTAAAATGAAACCAAATAAAAGTATTCATTAAATGCACACTAGATTCATTACCTTTTTTGGTGAACTAGTTAGCTTAGAAAAAGAAAATCATCAATGAGAAAATGAATGGTAAAATCTTTAGGTTTTTACCTACAGCTTGGGAACTCGAAGCTGCAGTAATGGAGGAAGCTAAGAATCTTAAGATGCTTGGTGTTGATGAGTTTATTTGCTCATTAATCGCTCATAAAGGAAAGATCAAGGAGCTTGAGGCTAAAGATTGTGGAACTAAAAAGAAATGTTTAGCTCTAAAATCTATGACTAATCATAAGAAAGTAAATGGATATAATAGTCAAGAAGATAATGATGACATAACATTGATTATTAAAATAATAATAGAGTTTTTAAGGAAGAAAAGGTATGGAACCAAAGAAATTTTGGAAGAGAAAATGGTGATAAATGAGAATCAAGCAAAAAAGATGCTATCATATG
>Ga0325414_1009790_pt1 | contig 10066 bp, 2 predicted proteins | sample PopdelMetagenome_8_FD_206183 | JGI IMG/M metagenome (GOLD analysis project Ga0325414, IMG submission 206183) | Populus deltoides microbial communities from Bellville, Georgia, United States - Leaf-PdKOR-R3 | ecosystem: Host-associated > Plants > Phyllosphere > Phylloplane/Leaf | place: USA...
TTTGGTATTTGGAGAAGAAAGATATGAATTGGACAGTCTGGGTGCGGGGTCCTCCGTAATGGAGAGAACCCAACTGTTTCAACTTTCATCCGTTCATCTCAGCTCACACATGCTTTTCTTTTTTTTTAATTAAACTTCTATACTAGCTTCATGGCAGTTAATTATAAGAGTTTACTTAATTTTGTATTTTAAAAATATTTTAAAAAAATTAAAAAAAAATATTTTTCTTATTTTAAATTATTTTTTTATATTGTTTTTATGTATTGATATGAAAAATAAATTTTAAAAAATTAAAAATATAATTTAATGCAAGTAGAATAATACACAAGTTCATGTTTATGTTTTGCTATATTATTATAATATGATAACTATCTATCATAATATAATAATTATCAAGCATTTTCATTCCATGTATTTTTAGTGTTGATGCTTTAATTTTTTGTTCTATTCTCAAAGATATGCTACTAATTACATGAATTTTTATATTTTGAGCTTATAGATGCTTGATTGATTTTTTCTTTTAATTTAACACATGTAAGAATTTTAATATTTGAAAAATACGAGGGATTTTTGGCGAATTTTTGGTGTGTGTATCCATATAATTACTATCACATTGTTATTATATAATTCTATTCACATACTATAATAAATTCTCAAACAACTTAAAAGGACTTTGAAAAGAAATAAATCCCATGAAGTTATTTTTTATTCAGATTTTATTAAGAAAAAATGTCTAAAGAATTTTATTTTTTTACACTAGTAGGAATATATAACTTAACTGAAACTTATAACATGTCTTCTCCTTTGTTTTTAATTAGTAATTTGGTTTGCGCTTCGCAACGGGTTAATATTAATTTTAAAAAAAAATCAAAAAAATATTAAGAGTATAGAGAATGTTTTAACCTTTTTGGGTCTGACGATCATGCTTGCCAGACCCAAGCGACTTGGGTTTGGCAACCAAGCCAGATCTAAAAGACTTGGGTCTGGTACTTGGATCATGCAAGGTTATCAGACTCAAATTTACTTGAACAACAACAACAACAACAACAATAATAATAAGAATAATCATACTAATAATAATAACAACAATAACAATAATAATAACAACAACAACAACCATGTCACACCTAAGGTGCTTGAGTCTGGTAAACATATCTGACCCAAGTTTACTTAGGCTTGGCAAACATGCCTAATTTGACAAATAACCAAAAAAAGATGATAATGTGCATTTTAGTTGTTAAGAGAGAGAAAAAAAAAACACAAACAACCAAAGAAATGTCTCGCGAAAAGATAAGATAAGAAAATGAAACTACTATTATAATCCATAGTAAAAGGTCTCTTAATATACATTGATTTCCCCACACCATTTAGTTTTGACTATAATAAAAATATTCAGCCATAAATATATTGGGAAATGTTTTTAAAAAAGAAAAAACTCATTAATATCTTTTTATTTAACAAAACTTTTTAAATTCAATTTTTTTTTTAATTCAAGGGAATGCCTGACAATCTTAGACTGTATAAAAAGAGATAGTGATACAGCTAGGTTTGTGAAAACATAAGACTTTATATATTTAGATAGGTATTGTTGCTATCCAATTTTTGACCCATGTTTTAATAATTTTTCAAAAATAAAAAAATAAAAAAATAAAAATAAAAATAAAAAATAAGAATTTACATGTGGCGATAACATAGAGCATCAGAGTTAATATTAAAGAAGCAATATGTCAAGGAGATAATTACTAAAGCATATATAATTACTGCAATTAAAATACCATAGATATATGATTTGATTCGTGCTAGTTATGGAAAATAATCATTGCAATATAAAATACCATATATATAGGATTTGTTGGTGTTGGTTATAGAAGACAATTTCTGCAATAATTATTGCAATATTTCCTTAAATAACACGTGTAGAGATTTTCTATATAAGTGAACCTCCAGCCATATGAAAGGGGGGAGAAAAATATTCAAAAAGGGGGCAATTTTTCAGAAAATGGGAGCCAAACACCAAAAAACCCTAAAGATTAAAAAAAAACCCTAAACTCGTTTCTCTTCCTTGACCGCCCATTCCCCCACCTTTTTCTCCTCTCACAGTCCCCTCTCAGCCGTTCCACCATCGCCATCTCTCCTCCAAAACACAGCAGCTCCCCTCTCTGTTAGTTCCGCATCTCCATTCTTCCTTTGCAAAACCAGAGAAACCCATTAAAGTCATAGCCCCATCTCTCTTTTCACAGACCTTCTTCTTCCTTCAGCAAAGTTTTCCCTTCCCATTAGTCTAAAAAAACAGCCCATAGCTGCTCATCAACACAAACTTTCAGACTCTCTCTCGACCACCCATCTTCAGCCGCACACTGCCCTTTCCATCTCCATTCTCAAAAACCGAAACACATCTTCCCTCTATCACCCGAACAGCAAGAAAACCAAAGCCTCTTCCTCTCCTTCTTTTTTTTTGGCTTCTCCCCATCACCACCAGATTCTCCTCCCACGGTCCAACAACCTCTCTTAAGATCAGCCAAAATCGTGAGCCACAAGCAGCGTCAGGAGCTTTGCTTCACTTTCCAAATAGACAGTTCTTCTCTGAGTCCTGCACTAGAACGCAGCCGTCTCCAGCTTCAACAGTGGCATCGTCTTCAGCCCCGGCAGCCATCGCTGACTCGCAGCCCCTCAACCACTAGAAGCAGGTACTAGCCATATCAATAATCCAGTAGTGCAACCAGTCTCGTCTCCGCACCAGCAGCTGGTCCCAGTCGTCTCCCTCACCAATCTCTTCCCCATCGCCAGCAGTAGATGTGTTTTCTTCTCTGCACGGGGAGCGAGAAGCGGCAGGGGTGCGCGGTCATCACCAGTCATTGCAATTCTTCAGCCATTTGAGCACGCAAGCCAGCAGAAGTAGAGGGGATTTTCACTTCTGCCATAGTTTGCTCCTCCAGCATCATCCTTCTCTTTCCTGTAGCGGCTGCATTGGTCGTAGTAACACCGAAGAGCCACCATTGAGACAATCATCTTTCAGCTAGTAAACCTGTCTCCACCGGGAACAGCGAGGAGGGTCGTCTTTTGTGAGCAGCGCCCGACCGTCTCCCTCCACTTCTCCTCCAACCGCTGCCTCGCCAGGTAAGTCGTCTCTCTTCTCTTTTAGTTTTTTTTACGTAAAGGATTTAGCATTGTGCGAAGGTAAATTAATTACCTTCGCACTGTGCAGTGCATGCGTGAGTAATTCACGCATGCAAGCTGCAACAGTGCCCAACTGGGTCACTGGTTTGGGCTAGTGACCTGACTAGGCTTGCTAGGTTTAGCCCAGCCACATGGGTCGAGCTGGACCCAGCCCAAAAAAAACGAGTAATATCGTTGGTTTTCTTGTGTATTTAGTTTATGGTTTTGTTATTTTTTTATATTATGATAATGCAAATCTGGTATTAAACTACCCGGGTTTTCCACAAAATATATATGTCTGAAAAAACAAAAAATGTTTTCTTGTGTGTTGCATACGGCCAATACTCTAACATGTTTTGAACGTTTTTTTATATATATAAAAAAAAATATTTAAAGTTTCAAAAATGTGTTTTCGTATGGATTTCTTAAACACAACAAAAATTTATTTTCTTGCATTTCTGGATTTTACAAAATGTTTGTAAAACTCCAAAAGATATTCCAAAAGATACAAAAATCTTATTTTAGGGGAATTCATATATTATTCACCATCAATGTTTGGATAAATAAATCCTAAAGGGATGAATATCCAAAATATTATCGGGAATAACTTGTTATTATTCACCGTTAATGTTTGGATAAAGAAATCCTAAAGGGATGAATATCCAAAATATTATCGGGAATAACTTGTTATTATTCGCTGTTAATGTTTGGAAAAAGAAACCCTAAGTGGTTAAATATCCAAAATAATTTTCTAGGAATAATAAGTCTTCACACATCCTTGAAAGAAGCCTTGATTAGAATTGAGGACATTTTAATTTTTGACTCCACGGTTTACGAGCCATTAGTATGAAACACTAAGGCAAAAAGAGGCTTTTAAAGCGCTCTGAATTTCCTTAGATTTCTAAATTTTTGTCCCTCCTCCTTGCAATTTACGAGTCGCAAACTCTTGAAATACTAAGGGGAAAATGAGCTTTTAAAGCACATGGAACCTCCTTGGATTTTTATCTTAATCAATTTAGTTTGAATCAAACTTAGGAAAATTGATGGGATCAGAAAACACCAACACCGTAGCAATTAAAACAAACCAAACATCAAGCAGCTTACCTTAGGTAGGGCGTATTAGGGGTGCTAATACTTTCTCTTTATGCAACCAGTCCCTTGCTTTAGAATCTCTGAAAGACCAGTTAGGGTTCCTATTGACCAAATACTAGGTGGCGACTCCTTTATTCACAATAAAACAAAAGACTCCGAAATCAATTGAGGATCGTCGCGATGCCGCGCTCCGCCGCGAGGGTGCGACAAGTATTTGCCACAATTGATTACGTAGATGACATAACAAATACTTTTATAAACTAGTGGAATAGATATAGACTTAAAAAGAGATCCAGTCGTGCCAGACTATAGTAGTGGCTAAAATAGGTTATAACAAAAAATCTAACTATTGGATCGGACTCAAGTTTTTGAAAGAGATTCCTGATATTCGGTTCCATAAAGGACTCAGATTTGTTGATCGTTCACTGTCAGGATCTCTTGAAATAATGCTCAAAAGATCTTGTTTGAGCCAATTTTGTTATTTTTCATTAATCTTTCTACATTTATTGTTTTGTTTTGTATATTATGTATTTTTCATCTATACTTTTAGATTCTAATTTTGTTTGCTAGTAAAGATAAGTTTTTTGGCCTATTTAAAAGACTTCTAAACCTCTTTTAAAGGCTAAAATTATTAGATTTATTTTAAGAAAATAAAACTATGAATTTAGGGTTCATATAACCCTTTTCGCTCGTAAAAATTTAACTTTGTGTGATTTTTTTTTGTTTTTTTAGCTTTTGTCTATATTATATAGCCTTTTTTTATTCTTGAATCCTATTTCACATTTCTCAATTTACGAATTTGAGACCTCCAAGTGATAATTTCAAGTCATACACGTTGGAAAGATCTTTCTTGCATTAAAAAACATCAAAATTATATATATACATACCTTTAAATTATTGTAAGTAGAGTGCATGTGACAAGAAAATATTAAAAAAGAAACTTGTAAAAGTTCATTATACAAACAGATATACAAAGTTGTGAGACTTGAAGCATCTTAAGATATATTTAATTGGTGATCCAATAAATAAAATCCCAAAACATCTAAGAGGGGGTAATTAGGTGTTCTAAAAACTAATTTATAATTTTTAGTTGTTTTCAAACTAACACAATGAACTTAATAGCACCCTCAAACCCTTTCTAATCTCAAGTCAACACACAAATATAAGGTAATCTCAGAACATTAATAAAGAAAAAGATAAATATGTAATGGAAGAGAGATTACACATGGATTTTATTGTGGTTCAACACTAATTACTTCATTTCCCAAATAGATTTTTGAGGTTTTATTATCACTCATAATCTACTTCACAAATGAGGTCACACCTTTTATAACCAGGTTTTTTTTTAAAAAAAAAACCATATCTTTTTTAAAAGATTCAAGATTCAAACCTTCATAAACACGATTTTTTTTAGGCTTAAGATTGAAACCTAACCGATCTTTTTCTCAGGCTTCAAATTGAAACCTAACCAATCTTTTTCAAGGGATAAAGATTGAAACCTACCCAACCTTTTTCATATTTTCAGGGTCAAAATCTAAGTTACCTTTTTCATGATCTCAAATTCCAAACATATATGGTCTTTTTTTAACATGATTAAGACTAAAATCTAAACACACAAGTTCATACAAAAGCTCACAATTGAATACCCATATGGTTATAATGTCATTTACACTTTAACAAGATTTTGTACTCATAAAGAATGAAAGCAATACTCACTAACAAAAGTAGAATACAATGTTTCAAATCTCAAGTCTTTTGTTTTAAATATTTTAGGTAAAGTGAAAGGTGAACTTAAAATGAAAAAGAGAATAATTAAAAAGTAATCTCGAATTAGTAATAAAATAATTATGTCAAGATAATAATAAATGCATCAAGTTGTAAAGGTGGAACGAAACATCTATTTCGAAAAAAATGGCTAACTTAACCATTTAGAAAAAAGAGCGAATATACCAAAATCTTGAATAGGAGGTCTAGTTTACTATATGGTTCAAGCCAAATGATGTAACAAATATGATGAGAACCAACAAGCATCACCAAATGATTTATTACCGATTTGGCCAATAATAAGGTCAAAAGTCAAAAAGATTAAAGAAACATTCAATTAGCTTATTCAAGATATTTGGGCCAAGGCAAGTTTCAAAACTTCAACAAAGGAAGAACAAGCTTTAATTAATGTGATATATGCAAAGAAAAGAGATCCTTATTGGGTTTGAAGCATTTGGCAACCTTTGTAGCATAGGAACAGGTAGCAATAACTTGTGTTTTCTTTTGTTTTATGGATTTTATCTTTGACAAAGTTTTCTTATTATTCAAGGACATTAAAAATAGTTTTAGACTTATTTTCTATAATGCATAGTTTTATGCTAAGTATAATTCTCTTATCCAACCATTGGATTAGGCTAACATTTTTCAAAAGATTTAAAGACCTTTTTTCTTCTTTAAGGTTAAGATTTTTTAGCGATCGGACTTCGGGAAGGCTTTGCAATAAAGCCTAGAAGTTATTGTGCAAGAATTATATTATTTTTCTAGTTGATTTAATATTATTTTTTCTATTTTATTTTAAATTATTTTTGTTATTTTCCCAACATTGTTCATAATGCTTTACCTAGTATAAATAGAGTTATTTAACTTATATTTAGGCTTTTTAAGGAAGACTTAGTTTTATTCAGAAATAATATTGTGTGCGCACGAGGTTGCTCATACTCTTGGTTCTTTATCCAACTCTTCAGGACTTATCACAAATTAACTATCTCTGTGGTGTTCTTATTTATACTTCTATTTTTTTTTCTAATTATTTAGTTGGGGTCTTTCATCTAATAACTTTATTTCTTGGTTTAAATAATCATCGGGTCAAGTTTCCTATCAATTTGATTTGAGTTTTCTTAGGTTATCCCTATCTTTTTTATAGGTTCAATGGTTCTTATATTCGAGTTCACATTAGTTGGTATTAGAGTAAGAATTTAAAATAAATTTTTATTTATCTATCTTTAAATTTCTTCGTTGTTTCTCAATTATTGAATTGCGACAGCTAGTATAAAAAAACAAAGTTTATTGTCAAATTTACCTATTACCGAAGTAGTATATTAAAAAAAAAGCTAAAATTATAAGTTTTTGTTACTATCGTTAAATTGAAATTTACAATTCTTAATTTGATACTTGAGAAAATTACAATATAGATTCTTTTGAATTGGTTGTTTTATTATTTGGTGTTGCTCATTGAAATCATGATTTCAAGTTTCATATTAGTTTTTATTTCAACTTGGATCTAATTGGTATGTAATTGTTTGTTTACAATTGAATTCAGATTGAGTCTACACTAGTTTTCAAGTTACATAGATTCAATTCTTGAATTTTGTTATCGTTTTCATTTTTGTATTTGTTTTTGGTTTTGTTATCATATTTTTTTTATTGTCATATGCCTTGAATTCTATTGGTTGGACGTTAGAAAACTGAAATTTTTTATTGTTTTTTTTTATTTTAAAGAACTAAAAAGGAAAGCATGTGATGTACATTAGGAAAAATAATACCTCTTCAAACTTCTAATAAAATTTTAGTTTAATCCAATGGTCATATAAAAAATAATATTTGTTAAAGTAAGATTGTTCATTAGAAAAAATAAGTCCAAAACCGCCTCTAATGCCAAAATTAATTAGTCCACCATTGTGAAATAATTAGGTCCATGTTGTAGATGAATCGTGCCCCTTTTGCACATATGTTAAATTAACTAAGATATGATCTTCACTTATTGATGTATCCTCCTTAAAATTCACTTGATCCAAATATTCTGAATAAGCTCATTAATGTAGACACTTTTCAAGATATGCTAAAATCAGATTTAAATGATTTGAAACTTAACCTAACAAGAACCTGCCTTGGAGAACTAAATTGATATATAATAATCACTCACACCCTATGCCTATAAAGAAATGATCAATCAAGAAAAGGCAAGTGGCTATAAAGATAAAAGTTTACATGATTGACCAAAAGATCAAGTCCTATTTGAAATAGGAGTCCTAACCTACTGAATTGACAAGTATTACAAATTAGTTAGGATTCATATAACTTTGAGGAAGGAGACATGCATATATAGAAATTCAGGTTGTGTTAGATTTTTTTTTAGTGTAAATTCTTTATCTATTGTAAGTTGTTTTATTAGGGTTATGAATTATAATTCGTGTAGGATTTAATCTCTGTAACATTATGAAAAGATCATCCAGTTACTAAAAATGATAACCATCCTTATATACATGATTTTTTTTTATCTAACTTATCCTTTATCTATCATCTTTTTTTTTTCTTGTTTTTGTTTACAACTTTTCCTATGTTTTCATTATTGTTTTTTATATTTTACCTAGATTAATTTATTTGCATATCTTTTCTTTTCAAACCTAATAAAGCTAAGTAATGATTCCTACATTCCATTTAATTTGTGAATTTGTTATCTATATCTGTTTGAGATTCAATTTCTAATTATAGAAAGAAATGAAAAACAAATAAATATTGGACTCAAATTATATATTGGGTCAGCAATTTTCTAAATAATTAATCATTTAAAATAAATTTATTGTTGGATTTATAGTTTGATTATTGATATTTAATGTATAAGAGTTATTATAAAAGTTAATATTTATATGAATTTGACATTTATTTATTATGAATTAACTATTAAATATTAATTGTAATTATAAAATATTATATTTTTATTAATGAAGAGTCATTAAGCCCATCACAAACTTGATAGGAAAAAAAAATTCTTCCATCCACTCCAAATCCATTTAATATATTGAGTTCATGGTTGAATTAGAAAATGTTATAGAAGAGGTTTTTCATATTGAGTCTTTATAAAATGATTCAAAATCATTTGAGCTGGTGAATTTTGAGAGTTTTTCCTAGTTAAGAATTTTTTAATTAAAAACTACCTTCTGTCTGGTTATTTTCCTTTCTTGTAGAACAAGAAATTAAATATTAGGATTATTATTTAAGAAAATATATCTTTTTAATTCTTTGGCTTACCATGATATACAATTTAAACTTTCTCAAATTTTCAACAATTTATACTTGTGATTTTCTATGTAAGTTTGTTTATAGCTGTATGTTTTATCTTTTTTTATTGCTTTCTTTACATGATTTTAATTTGTATTGAATTTTTTAACTAAGCAATTCCACTCTTTTTCATAGTTTTGATAGCAAACCTACTTGATGTGAATTTATATAGTTTCTCACAGTATATCTCCATGGTTTATTACTAATGTGAATAAATAGATAACTTCTTTTGTGAAATTTTAAAGTTTGATTATGGTAACTTTCATGATAAGTAAATTATTATAGTTTCTTTTTATAGATCACTTTGATCTTATGCTCATGTAGACATTATTTGTTTTTGGATTAATGTAAGACAAATTTTATTTTCAAGTTGAACATAATTGTTTAATGATTTTAATATTTAATTTTTTTTATTAACATGAACGTCCAAGCCAGCTTGCGCGTACCTCAATTAATCTGCGCGTACCTCAATTAATTAATTAATCATACATGTCTTGTAATTAACGACTCAATTAATCAATTAATCATACATGCCTTGTAATTAACGACTATGTAAATCTCTAGTGGTCCTGAAATTTATAAAACTCAAACTGGTGATTTTTAGAGAGCAAATTTACAATTTGACCAATTAAACCACACCCTTTAAAGTTAATATTTAATTTCTTGTTATACTCTATAGTGTAACTTCCAGGAATTCCAATGTTAAATGATTTAATTAAAGTTGTGCAAAAAACCATGTCATCAGATTTGAAGATATCGAAACGTATTCAACTGT
>Ga0325414_1009792_pt1 | contig 10065 bp, 8 predicted proteins | sample PopdelMetagenome_8_FD_206183 | JGI IMG/M metagenome (GOLD analysis project Ga0325414, IMG submission 206183) | Populus deltoides microbial communities from Bellville, Georgia, United States - Leaf-PdKOR-R3 | ecosystem: Host-associated > Plants > Phyllosphere > Phylloplane/Leaf | place: USA...
TATATATGATTAATCTTCTGTTATCCATCACCTTTTTAATCATGCACGTCGTGAAGGCATTGTCTATTAATCCAACAGCCAACCTTGTCTATAATATTCCTTTCACCAATGTGCAGCCAAGTTTCTCTCCAATTTATAATTTTAAATCCTAAATTAATAAAATAATTTGAGCCCTTCTTGCTATAAATACTAGCCTAATCCATTAGCACTCAACAGTCATCGTCGTATTAGCATAACATTTTCTTCTGCTTACACTTTCTGTTGCCATGGCTCTAACCCATTTCTTCTGTGCAGCCTCTATCCTCCTGTTATCGTTGTTGGTCATTGCCTCTGCTGCTGATTATGGCTATGAACCAAAGCTTGATACTGTTAAACCTGAAACTAGCTATGTCCCAGCACCCAAACCCAAGCCAACTTATGATACCCCTAACTCTGGCCATGATCAACCAAAAGCTTCCTATCCAGGTTATGGATATGGCCCAAAATCAGACCTTCCCAAACCAAAGCCTGACTTTAAATACAGCCCTAAACCAAACGTGGATCTACCGAAGGTGACCGTCCCAAAAAATACCAAATCATGGCTACCATTATATCCCTCTGCCACACCACCTCCCCAAACCAAAACTAAGCCATGGCAAACCAGGTTATGAGCCCGAAAGCTTGCTGCCAATTTGCGTTGAAGGTCTTGTTCTTTGTAAATCAGGTTCTAACTATATTCCCGTCGAAGGTAGTAATTTCTATCCTTTAAAGTCTATGCCATGAGTAATTCACATTTGTGACATTTATTAATTAGAGATCACCATTTTCTTGCTCCATGCACTCGGGGAAGTCAATCTCCGGCCCCCTAGCTTTTACTTTTAGATCAATTTTTATTAAAATCTAAAAGTGTGGGTAAAATTAGATCAACTAACTATCAATCTCAATTTCCATCAATTTTATGCATCACGTGATGAGGAAAGTGACCTTTTTACTAAATTCCCTTAAAAAAACTGGCTACAAATAATGCATAAATTTGATGGAGACTGGTGATTAATTAGTAGTTGTTATCAATATAGCTTATGAGTTATGTGGAAAGCATAGTCTAATTAATTATAAGAGAAGTTGCCAAAACATGATGTTGACTTTGTGTTATAAATACAGGGCCCAAAATGAAGATTATCTTTAATAAATAATCATGTAGTTTTTTTTTTTCTAATAGCTAATATATCCCAAAAATTCTTTTCTTAATTTGCTACAGGAGCTAAGGTAAGGATATTATGCACGGGGGTGGACCAGAATGGGTACGAGGCAACACATTTCTCCTGCTTGACTGATGCAGCTGACGCCCATGGTTACTACTTCAAAACCTTGTTTCCTTTCGGTGGTCTTGGCCATAATTTAAAGCTTAAAGAATGCAAGGCCTACCTTGAAAACTCTCCGTTGGAGACCTGCAAAATCCCAACAGATGTCAACAACGGAATTAATGGAGCCCTCCTTTCTTCTTACCACGTTCTCAGCAACAAGAACATTAAACTATATTCCATGAGGACTTTCTTCTACACCTCCGAAACCACATCAACCTCAACAACTCCAGCTGGGGGTTATTAAAATTATTTTTTTTCTTGACTAAATTCTTTACCATTCATATGTTTTCTATGTTTTTTCATTAGCTTTTGGCCGGGCAATTGATTTTCATTCTTGTCGGTATTTTTTTTTTAATTTTCATGTTGGGTTTTGTTTATGCCTTGAGACAATGGTAATAAATCATGTCCTATTGTTTCTCTTGTATGCAGCATGCATAAACATGAGTAGTTCCCATATTTTTTGAGCAAACCTAATAATAGTGCCCTAATCATTTATGGTTTGTCGATTGAGTTCCCCAATTAAGAATCCAAGTAAGAAACAATTTTCAATTATATGCATGTTGTAATAAGATTCCATCGTAAAGTATCTTTACCTTGTTTTGTCAAATATATAGTTTTTGTTTTTTTTTTCCTTGGAAAAAAACCGGACTTGTTCTAGACTTACTCTTATATCTAAGGGAAGCTTTTATATTGCTAGTATCATAGTTTTTTAAATACGATCTGGGGGAGTTGATTGGGATAATTTCTGGGTTATGAGTTTATTTTTATAAAAAATTAAAAATAATATTATTTAAAAAAATTTTAAAAAAATATCAATAAGTTTTGATCAGATTATTCTCGGACTAACCAGGTCGCTAGTAAACCTAGGTTTTTGAAGGGGTCGTACCAGGTCAATTCTCCTTCTATTTAATTTTTTTTATTGAAATTCAACTTATTTCAGGTCTCAGTTTATTCGGGTTACGGGTCAACCAACTAGGACATGTTGAGTTTTAAAATAATGACTCAAGAATAAAATTTATATTTAAATAAAAAAATTATGTAAATTTTATTTCAGATTTGGTTTAGGATTTGATGAAGGATATACCTTCTTAAATATCATCAAACAAAATAATTTTTATAATTTTATCAAAAAGTTTTTTAACCATTGAAATGAACGGATTTAATTCCTTTAATTCATTTTTTTTTTGTTAACCTGACAACTGAAAAATGTAAGAAAAGAAAGTCTTAAAATCAAATGGAATAAACTTAAAATCAAAAGGCATTTCAAATTATATTATATTAAAAAATAAATAAATAAAAAGAAATAAGACTAAGAAAAATAGACCCCCTACCACGCATGCAATCGTGCATGGGGAGTTGAAACGCCATGCATTCTTTTCGATTCAAAGCATCTGCTTGGCATGAAGTATGAACAACCTTTCGAGGAAGAGGGGAATCAAGAAATACAGTACATTACGCGAGGAAGTGGGGATTCTTAAACGTTAACAGATTCAGAAAGCGTAAAGGAAGCGAGTGACCACACAAGATCGGCGCGGTTTTCTTCTATAAAGCACTGCTTCCTAGCCCGGGTTGCAGAGCTGAAATGGATCTCAATCTATTCAGGTATAGGTGGGACGGAGACAAGTACCAGCTTCATTATACGGTAGGCTTCCGGGCAGCTAGCTAGTTAGCCTTTCAGATCGGCTTACGCTTTCCTCTGAGGAAGTGGCTAGAGATGCACGAGGGAGTGAAAGCCTCTCTGATTGAATGCGGGTCTTGTGTTATAGGAGCCGGAGCTGCCTAGTCCATTAGGTCAGTCAGTTAGCCCACTACGCCGCCATCAGAGACTGGATTAGAGCCGGACTGGACCTCCACTTTCGGAAAGATCACCGCGTAATGGGGACTCGCTTTTGACCTAGAAGCTGACAGATGGTGATATCTCAACTATCCATAAATGCTCCTTTTCTTTTAAAACCATCATAAATTAAATTCACGTAGTTGATTTAAGTTTTTCTCTATGGTCTCGAAATAATAAATCTGGTATCGATATCTAATTAAGACATGACTAACATGTGTCAGATAAATCTGGTACGTATAAGACGCTAATACTATTGTTTTAAATTATTCTTGAAAACAATTATAAACTTTGAATAATAGATTTAATAATAATTAAACTTTTTTAATCTAAAAGTGAAAAATTAATTTATTTCAATACACCAGTCTTATTTTGGTACCTTAAAAAAGGTTTAACAGAACACGTTTAATTAATTTCAAGCACTTATCCAAGAAAATCTTCTCGATTTATTTATTTATTAATTAATAGTCATTATATTCAAAGCCCTCTTACATATAACCTTCCTGCTTGTGCAAGAAAATTGCAATTTCACATTCTCCTTTTGAGACATGAAGTTAGAGTTGTGCCAAAAATCCAGAAAATCCCATGTAATGTGTTTCTCTCTCTTAATTTTTTCGCTCATAAATTCGCATTTGTAATCTTTGATTTTAATTATTATTGCGATCTTCATCTTTGATTTTCTTCTTTAACAGCTATTTTTTTTAATTAGTTTCTTTAACATTTCTGTTAAAGTGAATCAAAATCTAAACTACTCATGTTTAGTTTCCTTACACGCCACCATGGACTTAAAATTACTGATATAATTGGTATTTTTAGAAACTGCAAAAAATATTTCCATGTTAATTTCTCAAAAAAATTATCCCATGGTGAGAATATTTCATTTATCATTGATATTAATTGTTAATGCAAAACTCTATAAATTCTCCCCATTGTTTCTTACAAAAAAATTGAATTAGTCTTCTCTTTCACTTAGACAATATATATGGAGTTATGTCCTAAATCCAGATATTTTTACAAGGTACGTAGTCTGTCTCTACACATTCTCTCTGAAAAAATATTTAATTTCTACATTTTATTTTCAAGAGAAACATTCAGTTGCTCTTCATCTATAACATGTAGCATAGGATCATACTTCACAGTGGTGAACTAATGTGACGATTAATGTCTTTATAGAACATTTTTTTCCTTATTATTATCTGAATATTGAAATTAATGATAGAATCTTAATTGATGATTTAAAGGTATTGGAGACAATGATCTCAATATTTTTGATATTGGGATCACTTGTTTCAACACTAGCAGGCGCAAGCACAGAGTACCAAGCAATAAACTGTAGAAAGCATAGCGCAGTCTTGACAGATTTTGGAGGAGTTGGTGATGGAAAAACATCAAACACAAAGGCTTTTAAAGCAGCAATTGCCGAGCTAAGTCAGTATGCATCAGACGGTGGAGCACAACTTATTGTACCGCCTGGAAAATGGTTAACTGGGAGCTTTAACCTCAGTAGCCATTTCACTCTTTTTCTTCATAAGGACGCTGTTCTTCTTGCTTCTCAGGTATGCCTCTTGATTACCTGTTACTCTAGAGTTTCAAGAAGTAATAGTGGAGGAGCAATTTAACGTTCTTTGCAAGCAGTTTTTGAGTTGTCATGAACGGTTTTGAAACGGTTTATGTTAGTAGGAGACATCAAATCATGATTTTGAAACTTTTACTGAATTAGATTTTAAACCAGATCTAACATGTTTTTAATTGTAGAATTAAGACTATGATAATGTTAGATTAGATTCGTTACATGATTGGTAGTGATTACTACTTAAGAAGTATTTCACACCTTAGACCCTTCAATCTAAGCCCACTAACTTGGATGGATTTTGCCCTGAAACTGAGCCTAGGAAGACTTGTTGTAGGTTTATATTAGGCTCCTGATATGGGATATTGTCATCATCAAATGAGATTGGAAACTCTTGTTCTTGGCAATTGTTTAAACTATTTCTCATCTATATGTATATATTGATTTTTTTATCTATATATTCATCATCATTTTTGTACATTTACATGATCATATGGACAGGATGAGGCAGAATGGCCTGCTTTCCCTCCATTGCCCTCCTATGGGGTAGGTAGAGATGAACATGCTGGAAGGTTTAGTAGTCTGATTTTTGGGACACATCTAACAGATGTCGTGGTCACTGGTAATCAAATCTCTAGACCCTTTATGATTTTGGGCTAATTATGAAAAATTATGCATCATTTTGATTTTTTTTTCTTTAGCAAATTTATGTCTAATTTGGTGCCTATGGGCTGTTCTTATTAGGTAACAATGGTACAATTGATGGCCAGGGTGCAGTTTGGTGGGACAAATTCCACCAGAAAAAATTGAAACTGACGCGACCATATCTGATTGAGTTTCTGTACTCTGATCAGGTTCAAATATCCAACCTTACATTGATTAACTCTCCATCATGGAATGTTCATCCTACATATTGCAGGTTTGACCTTTTTTGATGTGCTCAGCTTCGTGTAAAAGTTATGATTAAGCACATTATTTAGCAGATTGCATGTAATTGTGGTTCTGATGTTTTGGGAAATGCAGCAATGTGTTGATCCAGTGGTTGACAATTTTGGCACCAGTTGATTCTCCCAATACAGATGGGATCAACCCAGGTTTGAATCAATTTTCTTATTTTCAGCTTTTGCTCATGCTTGGTGTGTTCAGACTTGTCCATAATCGTTTCCCTCTATTTTTTTTATATATGTTTTTCAGATTCATCCTCGAATGTTCGTATCGAAGATTCCTTTGTAGTATCAGGGGATGACTGCATTGCAGTTAAGAGTGGATGGGATGAATATGGAATCAAATTTGGAAGGCCTACGCAACACCTAGTCATAAGAAGGTTTACCTGCATTTCTCCTGACAGTGCTACCATTGCTCTTGGAAGTGAAATGTCCGGTGGAATCCAGGATGTTAGAGCTGAAGATATCACAGCCCTCAGTACCCAATCTGGAGTTCGAATCAAGACTGCTGTAGGAAGAGGAGCTTATGTGAAGGACATTTTTGTAAGAAGAATGACCCTGAAGACAATGAAGTATGCCTTCTGGATGACAGGCTCTTACGGGTAACACCCTGATACGGGATATGATCCAAAAGCATTACCTGAGATCAAAGGAATAAGTTACAAAGATATAGTGGCTGAGAACGTAACCTATTCGGCGAGACTAGAAGGAATTGAGAACGATCCTTTTACAGGAATTTGCATTTCTAATGTAAACATAAGTTTAACCCTGAAACCTAAGGAACTGCAATGGAACTGCACTGACATTCAGGGAGTTTCAAGCAAAGTAACTCCTCAGCCATGCGCTGCATTGCCGGAGAAAAGTATTGAATGTCCTTTCCCTGAAGATAGACTGCCAATTGAGGATGTAAAACTCCAAACTTGTTCTGCTAGTAGTTAGAATTATACTCCCGGCAATTAATGAATAAAACAAGTTGATGATCCTAGACAGGACAGGTTATGTGAACTGACATTTTTGTAAGAAGAATGACCCTGAAGACAATGAACTTTGTCTTTTCGATGATAGGCTCTTATGCGTCACATGCTGACGAGGGATATGATGCAAAAGCACTGCTCGAGATCACAAGAATAAACTACAAAGATGAAGTGGATGAAAACATAACGATTCAGGGAAAACTAGGACTTGGTGAGGAAAATCCTTCTATAGGAATTTGCATTTATAATATAACAATGAGCTTGGCTAAGAAACATAACGAACCAGCATGGAACTGCACTGACATATCGGCAGTTTCAAGCAATGCGACTCCCAAGTCATGTAGTGCCATGGCAAAGAAAAGCATGGAGTGTCCTTTCCCAGAAGATAAACTTCCAATTGAGAAAGGCTCCAAACTTGTTCTGCCACTAGCTAGATCATAACCCCATTAAGCCATGATGGATCTCCAAGAGAAACGAATAAAATATGTTGATCTTCCTATATAAGCATGGACAAACTGTAGAATATGTTTATAGTCCTAAATAAGAGAACTGTGTGAATCAAGTAAAAAAAGACTGCAATTTTTGTGCAGTTTCATTGGCTCCCTATGTTTTATTGATCAAGAATGATGAACTGAATGGAGAAAATTATTGATTTAGCTAATATTGAGAGTAACTACAGATGAACAGAAATTTCATAGCTTGATCTGTACAGCTACTGGTAAACTAAGACTTGAAAAGAAGATGTCTAAACCTCTCAGAAGTCAGATTATCCATGATCTGTTCGGAATAAAATCTTCTTATGCCGGCAAGATTTTCTGATAGAGATTAATGTTACTCTCTTTCTCATGTGTACTGAAATCACCTACACCAAATTGGGTAACAATATGACTCTCTTGCTGTTTATATCGACAAGATGAGCCATCTCTCCTAATTCGACGATCCTGCATCATACAAACAACATAATAAATCCAATATGTTCTGAAGTCTTCAGATGGAAACGTTCTTAGTTCTTACATCATCAAGCAGTAAGTCACGAGGCTCAAGCATGTGGATCACATCCCCCATTGTAGGCCTATGTTTTATATCACGATCAACACAGCGAAGAGCAAGCAAAAGTATTCGTTTTAGTTCCTTAGATGATGGAATTTCTGGCAATTTAGGATCCACAACAAACATGATTTGCTTATTCGCAACCATAGACTTCAACCAGTCAACCAAATATACCTGCATTCAATGACCAAGTTCTATGATCAATGAAACATTTCTTTATAAACCGAAAGGAAAACTAGCTCAGGTGCTTGAAGATAAGAAATCTATACCTGAGGCTGATTGTGATCTACAGGAGCCCTGGCACATATGATCTCCATGATAAGTATTCCAAAGCTGTAAACGTCACTTTTTTCACTCAGAACTCCAGTATATTCGTGTTCATGAGCTAAATAACTGCAAACACATACTCCTTGACATGGTCAGCGCAAATTACCAAGTTCACTTGCAGTAACCAGGGCAAAATTCCTATGTCATAAGCGAGCTGATCCAGAGAAACTCACCCAGATGTTTCCATTGCAAGAGTTGTTATGTCGATCCATTGAGGGCCGAAGAATTTAGCAATCCCAAAATCAGATATCTTGGGATTCCACTGGTGATCAAGCAGTATGTTGCTAGATTTTAGGTTCTGATGAATAAACTTTGGCTCGATATCTTCGTGAAGGTAGGCTAATCTTCAGAAGCAAAAGAACATTACATTAATGGAAGAGCAAGCAGTTAAATAAATTGAAAAGAATCAGAAGATCACACAAGATACCCTTTAGCTATTCCTTGGATGATGTTCATCCGTATAGCCCATGTTAGAGGGCTGGGTTGTTCAGGACATCCATAAAGCCATTGATGCAGATTACCATTGTCAACGTACTCGCTCACAAGAATTCTAATAGAAGGAAAAACCAAGAAAAAGAATGAGATAAATGAAATTTTATTATTGATTCTGAAGAGAAATTAATTAGCCCTGGGTTGAAAAATGAAAAATTCATCTTGCGTAAAACAGTAGAGTTTCTGAAAAGAAATTTACCTGTAACCTTCTTCCATACAGTATCCAAGCAATTTGACTAAATTCTTGTGCCTGATATGCCCTATCATTTCCGCTTCTGCTATGAAGTCCTCAGCTTGACAACTGAAGATTCATTAACTCATAAGCAATTAAACAAAATTCTGATATGCACCATTTCCTTCTCTTTGGTAATCTAGCATGCATAATTTGATGCAATCAATAAGTCATCTATCTTCTAATAAAGATTCAAAATTGAGCACCTGTTACTCAGTAGCCTCTTTACAGCCACTCGGGTAGTATCCAACAGCACGCCCCGATACGCAACACTATAATCTCCACTTCCAATCATATTCATGTCAGCAAATCCATCCGTAACAACCTCAATCTCTTTCAAAGCAATCCGGTTTCCCCTCCATGCATCAGGAACCACAGAAGAGTACCTAGCAGTAGGCTCCAAATCAGCTACACCAGTACCACTCCATCGAGTTGTGAGCCCAGTGCTCACATTAGAACATTGATCAGTTAAAATCACCTGATGATGATGGTCTAACTTTTCAATGTTCATTTCAACCTCCGAAATCCGATGCGACAGAAGCCTTTTATCCTTGGATGGAATAGTGTAAGAATTCAGAAAACCTTTCATCGAAATGGGGTTCAATAAGCGCCTTAAATGGGGATTGAAAGGTTTGGATTTTCGGCGACAAAGACAGATGAAGCAAGCAGCCATGATGACTAAAAACAGAACAGTGAAGACAGCAATCAAAGCAAGAATTAGAACCCATAATCTTATGCCAAAAAATGAGGTGTGCTTTGACAACTTGGTATCAATAGATGATGTGTTGGAGGACATGATTTGAGAAAGAGATGAAGCTAAGGAGTGAAGTCCATGGAAAACTGAATAGAATTTCTTGTTTTCGATATTTTTGGGGATAAGAAGAGTTCGAGATTAGCCATATGACTTCGTATTTCAATCTTTGAACATATTCATCATCAACTAACCAGCGGAATAGCGGGAAAGGCTTTACTCTAAAATAAACTTAGTTACTTGAAAAAACAATTGGTAATTCTTTTTCTAGTGTGAATGTATTTCTTGAATCAATTTTTGCCTGTGATACGGATGGAGGGAATGATAAAGAGTTTGTTACAAGATGGAAGACTATCAAAATAGAAAGAATTTTAAAATATTTAATTTTATTTTTTAATTTTTTTTAATTAAAAAACTATCACAACACATGAACACACTATTTTTAATCTCTAATATAATATTTATATTGAAAGACTATGGTAACTTTTTATATTGAAAAAAACTAAAACACTCTAATAATATTAAATATGAATAATAAAATAGAAAAA
>Ga0325414_1009793_pt1 | contig 10065 bp, 8 predicted proteins | sample PopdelMetagenome_8_FD_206183 | JGI IMG/M metagenome (GOLD analysis project Ga0325414, IMG submission 206183) | Populus deltoides microbial communities from Bellville, Georgia, United States - Leaf-PdKOR-R3 | ecosystem: Host-associated > Plants > Phyllosphere > Phylloplane/Leaf | place: USA...
GATTGAAATCTCTAACCTAGGATTCTCAGCTTGGCCATTTTCAATAGTGAGTTTATAAATTCTATACTGTTGTTGGAGGGGCGTGCAGCAGCTGAATTTCTAAAGTAGCACGAATTAAATTCAATCACAGACTCAGATAAGGAAAGGATATATGCAAAATCCAACATATATTCCTCTCGCGTTTGACTTGTTCTTACAAATCTTTGAAGAGTATAATTAATTATACATTGCTAAAACTCTTCATTCATTGTCGGCTGCAGCTGCTCCATGAAAATTGCCATCACAATCACACACTCGCATTCGCTCAGAGTGGATAGAATTTCCTCCCCAATTGTGCAAAACCAAGAAATGAAATGCATTGAAAAACTCACCTCTCAAAAAAGATTAAGAGTGTTTGGTATTGTTATAGTTGTGGTTTAAAAAAAATTATTTTATAAAAAAGTACTTTTAATTGAGGTTGGTTTGAAAAAATAGGTGTTTGGTTAAAACTGTGGTTGAAATTGAGGTTGAATAAAAAGTAGTTTAATGTGTGTGGTTAAGAATGCTTTTAAAATTAAAGTTATAAAATAATTTTAAAATATATATATATTAAAATTGATGGTTTTTAATTTAAATGTTGTAGATTTAACTATTGTTATTACTTCATGAAATAAATAATATTTTATATAAAATATTTTTTATTATGCCATTAAACCATCTATAATTTCATTACATACAAAATTCATTCGACAAGAATTACAGTTTCTATTATTTTTTGAGCGTGCAATAAAATTAGATAAAATATTATTAGGAATAAAATTGATTTGATATTACAGTGCGAGTGAATTTAATTCACTCTACACTAGTTTTTCGGGAAAAAAAATATTATTTACATGACAATACGAGTAAATTTAATTTATTCTAAACTAGTTTTTTTAAAAAAATACAAAAACTAAACACACTGGAAAAAAAAAATTCACTCGAACAGTGCAATTCACTTGCACTGTTCACGCAAACAGTGCAAGTGAATTGCACTGTACACGTAAACACAGAATTTTACAAAGCAGCTATGAGCTGCTTTGTAAAATTCGCGTCCAAAACGTGAAATTGCATGAGACCCACTAAAATTAAATTGTGTTTTTAGTGTAACCAAACATCATGTTTGCTGTGGTTGCTTCAAACGCAAAAGCAACCACACAAACAAACGGCCTCTAAAAGTATGATTACATAACTGAGTAACTGTGTAGTATGATTACATAACTAAGTAACTGTGTCTCTCCTCCCACACTCTCCCATGTGTCTCTGCGTTAGAAGTCACCCCTTTCCTAATACCCGATTCCTCAGTCAGACATCTTTGGTTTTTTCTCTCTCTGTCTCTCTTCCTCTCTATTTTATCTTCAAATCAACCATCCACATTGTCCTTTTGATACAAGCTCGTCTCGTTTTCGCCTTGTTTTGAGCAATAAAAGAGAAACCCTCTTCAGGCTATATAGTGTTTTTAAGCCATAATTTAACAAAAAATTGAATCTTTTTACTGTTTCGTATCTCTCTCTGTATATTATCCTAAAAAGATTCAACAGAGGGCACGTCGTCAACAGACAGTCTCTAGAAGGTTGTAGAGACGACTATGGCAGTGCCCAGGCAAATGGCAGCCTTGTGAATCTAGGCCTCATTGTGGCCTGGACACCAGATGACGTCATGCTCTCTGTTGATGACCACATTAAGTCCCACCTTGCCCACCTAACCACGAACCCTCATCCGGACCACAATGAGGCCTAGATCCGTAAGGCTGCCATTTGTCTAAGCATTGTCAGAGCCGTCTCCACAACCTTCTAGAAGCTTCAAGACAAAGACTTCATCGCCGATGAGAGAACGACACCACTTCTGACCGCTAGAAGAACTGAGACTAGGACATAATCTACTCCGAGAATGAGAGAGTGAACTTAGTGCCTGCTAATGTATTAGACACAACCCTTGGCCTAACCAACGAGATACATGCAACCATGTGCATAATCGTGAAGCGTGCCACCAGCCTGATACCGATGCAGGGCTACTCGCTGATAATGACCAATTACCACTACCTGTTTGCTACCGTGACCTGCTCGCGAAAGGTGTATGCGGTCACAGAGAAGGCCTATTGGAGGAGCACAGACGTGACTGAGTGGTTCGACATGGATACCGCCCTCATCCAGGACGTGTTGTGGCACAAGGCATGCCATCCGGTCACGATGAACCTCAAGTAGATAGTCGCTGTTATAGATGCTATTATAAGAGAGAGAAGCTTGAATTCGTTGGCGTATGCACGTCCAGACTCCTTGCCCAAGAGACGGAGCTGAGGGTGGTAAAGAGCTACATCACGCTCTTATCTACAATCAACTCTATGTTCGAGCTGTGTAAGGGACGTGTGGACTTTGATGCTCTTGGGGATGTGGTTGAGATAGTGAAAACATACCATGTGATCATTGGGTGGACTAGTTTGGAATGATTGTGAGGTGTCTCCTGGTTGAACTAAATGATCAGATTCAATGTCCCAAAGTTGATACTCTCATGTTCTCCCCCTGAATATCAGATTTGGAAAAGTAGGATTGATGCTTGAAAAAAGTCATATCTATTAAAGTATAAACGTTTTTGGTGATGGGAGAATAATACTTGTAACCTTTTTGGTTTGGAGAGTACCCAAGAAGATACATTTGATGGATTTAGGATCCAGTTTGCCACGATTGTATTGGTATATATGGACAAAAACTAAGCATTCAAATATCTTAGGGTCTAATGAAAAAATTGTTTTAGTGTGTGGAAAGAATTTAAAGAGGTAGTGACAAGGAGTTTGGAATTTGAGGATTCTAGAAGGCATTCTATTTATGAGATAAGCAACAGTCAGGACAACTTCTCTCCAAAAAAGTTTTGGAACATTAGTGGAGAACATGAGGAATCAAGTTACTCCTAACAGGTGTCTATTTTTTTTTTTTTTGTGCAACTCTGTTTTGTTATGGAGTGTCAACACAGGAACTTATGTTAATAATGTCTTTGACTCAAATAATAAGTACCAAGGACAGAGTTGAAATCCTCTTTGGCATTATTGGTTTTTAAGAGTTGGATCTGGTTTGGAATTGCGTTTGTATCATAGAAATGAAGTTTTGAAAAATTTGACTAACTTTATATTTCTCTTTCATAAGGAATAACTAGGTCAATCTAGTGTGATCATCAACAAACGAGACAAACCAACAAGTTCCTGTTATATTTTTTACTTTTGAGAGGCCTCATACATCACAGTGAATTATGGCAAATGAACGGGATGGCTTATATGAGATGCTTGGATAGCTATTATGGGTATGTTTAGGAATTGATAGATTTCACAACTGAAAGACTTCGAATTTTTAGTGATAAATAAGGAAGGAAATAGTTTTTCAAGGTACATGAAATTTGGATGACCAAAGTAATAGTGTCATAACATAACATCACTATCTTTATTGACATGAGAATTTAAAGCTGATTCACCCTTAGATGGTATACAAATTGTATTATGAACTTGTTTTCTTTGAGGAGTATCATTTTTTAGGTGATAGAGTCTTGAACATATCTTAACATTACCAATCTTCTTCCCCGAATCCAAATCCTGAAATACACACAAGTTAGGAAAGAATTTAGCAACACAATTCAGATCATAAATCAATTTACTGAACATGGACATGACGTTCGACAGGTCACAATTTTGCAAGTCGAACCTCAACAAGGAGTGGAAGAGCATCCAGTTGCATGGCGAGATGTACACTCCATTCAGGTCAGTAGGAGAGGTTACATTCACAATCCCCGGTGGGTACTGATGTGGTAACTAAGCCATGATAAAGCTCTAGGATTTGTCAAAGTTCATAATCTAGCACCAATAAAAAATCTTTCCGTGTGAAATCACACTATATTTCAATTTCTCAGTTAGATTTTTTATTGGTGCTAGATTCTGAACGACCGTGAATCCTATAGGTTTACTATTGCTAAGTTACCACTGCAGTACCACACCAGGAACCGTGAATATGACCCCGTTTGCTGACCCGAATATGGTGTACACCTGGCACTAGTTGACGGTGTGCTCTCTGTTGACAACCACATCAAGTCCCACCTAATTGTGAACCCTCCTCTGAGCCATAATGAGGCCTGGATTTATAAGGTTACCATTTTCCTGGGCACCGCCAGAGCCATCTTCATAACCTTCTATAGGTTTCAAGACAAAGACTTCTTCGTTGGTGAAAGGACGACACACTTCTTATAGCTAAAAAACTGAAGTTGGGGACATAACCTACTCTATGAATGAGGGAGTGAACCCGGTGCCTGCCAATATACTGAACACAACCCTTAGCCTAACCAACAAGGAGCAGGTAGTCGTGTGCGCAATTGTGAAATGTGCCACCAGCCTAATATTGATGCAAGGTTACTCGCTAATAACGAACAATCACCACTGCTGCTGAGACCTAGTTGCTGAAGGTGTATGCTGTCACAGAAAAGGCTTATTGGAGGAGCACAAATGTGACCACATTGTTCAACGCGGATACCACTCTCATCCAGGACGTTTTGTGGTGCAATGCATGCCATCCAGTCATGATGAATCTCAAACAGACAGTCGTTGCTATGGACGCTAATATAAGAGAGAAGTTTTAAGATGTTGGCACATGTACGTCCAGACTGCCTGCCCAAGAGACAGAGCTAAAGGCGGCGAGGAGCTACATCACGCTCTTGACCCCATATTCGAGTTGTGTAAGGGGTGTGTGGACTTTGGCGCACTTGTGGTTGAAATAATGAAAGCATACCATATGATCATTAGTTGGATTAGTTTGGAATGATTGTGAGGTGTCCCCATGTTGAACTAAATGATCAGATTCAATCTCCCAAATTTGATATTCTCTCATGTTCTCCCCTGAATATCAGATTTGGAAAAGTAGGATTGATGCTCAAAAAAAGTCACATCTATTACAGTATAGACCTTTTAGGTGATGGGAGAATAACACATGTAACCTTTTTGGTTTGAAGAGTACCCGAGAAAGACACATTTAATTGATTTAGGATCCAGTTTGCCACGATTGTGCTGGTGTATATGGACAAAAACTGAGCATCCAAACATCTGAGGGTCTAATGAAAAGATTATTTTGGTGTGTGGAAAGAATTTATTCTAAAAGGCATTATATTTATGAGATAAGCAACATTAAAGACAACTTCTCTCCAAAAATGTTTTGGAACATTAATGGAGAACATGAGGAATAGAACTACTTCTAACAGGTGTCTATTTTTTCTTTGTGCAACTCTGTTTTGTTGTGAAGTGTCAACACATGAACTTATGTAAATAATGTCTTGACTCAAATAATAAGTACCAAGGACAGAGTTGAAATACTTTTTGGCATTATCGGTTTTTAAGAGTTGGATCTTGGTTTGGAATTGCGTTTGTATCAAGGAATTAAAGTTTTGAAATATTTTGCTATTATGGTTATGTTTGGAGAATTGATAGATTTCACAATTGAAAGACTTTGAATTTATATTGATAAATAAGGAAATAGTTTCTCAAGGTACATGAAATTTGGATGACCATGACATTAGCGCCATAACATAACATCACTATCTTTATTGACATGAGAATTTAAAGCTTACTAACCCTTAGATGATATACAAATTGTATTCTGAACTTGTTTTCTTAGAGAAGTATCATTTTTGAGGAAATAGAGTCCTGAACACATCTTAACATTGTCAATTTTCCTCCCTAAATTCAAATCCTGAAATACATACAAGTTAGGAAAGAATTTAGCAACACAATTCAGATCATGAATTAATTTACTGAACATGGACGTGACGTTCGACAGGTCACCGTTTCGCAGGTTGAGCCTCGACAAGGAGTGGAAAAGCATTTAGTTGCAAGGCGAGATGTACACCCTATTCAGGTCAGCAAAAGAGGTAACATCCATGGTCCCTGGTGGGTACTGATGTGGTAACTAAGCCATGATAAAGCTCTAGAATTTATCGTTGTTTAGAATCTAGCACCAATAAAAAATCTCTTCGCATGAAATCACATTGTATTTCAATTTTTCAGTTAGATTTTTTATTGGTGCTAGATTCTGAACAACCGCGAATCCTAGAGCTTTATCATTATTGAGTTACCACCTTAGCATCCACCGAGAACCATGAATATGTCTCCGCCTATTGACCCGAATAAGGTGTACGTCTTGATTTGCAACTGGACGCTCTTCCTCTCCCTATTGAGGTTCGGCCTACGAAACGATGACCTGTTGAACGTCATGTTCGTGTTCATAAAGGCGATCATAGCCATATCGTACCACTGGGTGCCCATACAAAACCTGGCACTAACTAACATCGTGCTCTTTGTTTGTAGCCACATCAAGTCCCACCAAACTGTGAACCCTCCTTTGGGCCACAATGAGACCCAGTTCCACAAGGACGTCACAACCATCTTCACAACCTTTTATAGGCTTTAAAATGGAGACTTCATCGCCGACGAGAGAATGACACCACTTCTGATTGCTAGAAGAACCGAGGTTGGGGACATAACCTACTCCGTGAATATGGGAGTGAACCCAGTGGTTGCCAATGTATGGTATGATACCAAACATAAGAGAATATCAACTTTGGGACATTGAATTTGATCATTTAGTTCAACCAGAAGACACCTTACAATCATTCTAAAATACAACCAATGATGATACTCCTCATAAACATCTTGAATTAACTCCTTAAAACTCCATTCTTGAGCAAACTCAGCAAATCGAGAGTCATCCTCCTACAACTCCAATTCAATCCCCTGTTTATAAACATCTTGAATCGACACAAAATCATGAGCTTCATGTTTATGCTAAGAGGAAAAGACCTGAAAAGGAGATAGAGCACCCAATACATCTTGCTCTTGACCAAGACTTTGAACCGAATTCAAAATCTGCTCAAATACATTCAGGTGAGGAAATTTCTTATATTGAGAATATTGCATTTGTTATTGATGATTCAAATATTCCAATTGCTCTGATAAAGGGTGTTAGATCATGCACAAGTCATCCCATCAACAGATTTGTTCCATATGGAGGGTTGTTGTCATCTTATCATGTATTTGTTTCAGCTCTTCATAACGTATAGGTTCCTAATTCTATTCAGGATGCTCCCAATGACTCATGATGGAGAAAGGCAGTTAGTGAAGTAATTAGTGCATTGAAAAAGAATGGCACTTGGAAAAGTTCTGAACTTCCACCTGGAAAGAAGCCAGTTGGTTGTAAGTGGATCTTTACTATCAAACATAAGGCCGATGGAAGTATTGAGAGGTTAAAAGTCTGTCTTGTCAAAAAAGAGTTTACTCAGTCTTATGGGATAGACTATCAAGAAACATTTGCTCTAGTGACAAAGCTCAACACTATTAAAGTTCTTATGTTCCTTGTAGCTAATCAAAATTGGTTGTTACATCAGCTAGATGTTAAGAATGTGTTCTTGAATGGTGATTTGAAAGAAGTATTCATGAAGATACTGTCGGGACTAGAAAAATCCTTCAACTACAACAAAGTAGCTGAGAAAATCACTATATGAACTCAAACAATCTTCTTAGGCATAGTTTGACAGGTTTACAAAGACAGTAGTTTGGTATGGATACTTCTAATGTCAAGTAGATCACACATTATATGTAAAATTCTCTCTGGAAAAGAAAATAGCAATACTAATTGTATATGTTGATGACATCATTCTAACTGGTGACTATGAGGAGCTAGTAAGATTGAAGAAACTTTTAGCCAAAGAATTTGAAACCAAAGACCTTTGCTACCTTAGATATTTTCTTGGCATAAAGGTGGCATGATAAAAAAGATGTTATTTATCTCCTAACAAAAGTATGTTCTAGATTTACTAAAAAAAACAAGTATGCTTGGATGTAAACCTGCAGATACTCCAATAGATTCAACCAAGAAGATAGGAGCTAGAATTGATAGTGCACCAGTTAACAAGAGGAGATATTAGAGATCGGTAGGACAACTTATCTATCTCTCACACACTTGACCTGATATTGGTTTTTATGTTAGTGGTGTGAGTTAGTTCATAAACAATCCAACAAAAGAGCATATGAAAGCTGTGAATAGAATTTTAAGGTATCTCAAGATGACTCCTGATAGAGGAATACTATACAAGAAGAGTGACAATAGAAATGTTGAATTCTTTTTAGATGTAAACTAGGCAAGCAATCTATATCTGGGTATTGCTTTTATGTTTGGAGAAATCTCGTGATTTGAAGAAGCAAGAAACAACTCGTGGTCTTTAGAAACAGTGCAGAATCTAAGTTCAAAGCTCTAGCTCTTGGCATTTGTGAAGGAATGTGGAAGCAAAGATTGCTTAGAGAGTTGGGAGTGGAATAGGTGAATCCTATCAAGAAGTTATGCGACAATCAAGCTACTAAAAGTATCGCAAAGAACCCCATTCATCATGAAAGAGCAAAGCACATTGAGATAGATTAGCATTTTATTTCAAAAAAGATCAAGAAATTGTTCATCTAGTTTATATAACCACGAAATCTCAAAGTGCAGATATACTTACTAAAGCTCTTTCAAGAATTAACTTTGAAGAGTTGAGTCATAAGTTGTGTATGTACAACATCTACAACATAGCTTGAGAGGGAGTATTGAAATCGTGCTCAAAGTTAGCTAGTAATTTCAGGGATCTTATAAGATATTTTTTATATGTTCTAATAAGGGGAATCTAATATTATATGACTAGATCTCAAGGTTTATTTTTTCCTAGCTTAGTGGAGGGTTTTTTTTTTTCTATAGTTTGATTGTTTTGTGATTTTATGGTTTGCATATCGCAATCATTTTCTATTTATTATGTTGTACGCTTCATTCCAAAATATGAGAAAATAAGATCAATTCTCTCTCAAATATTTTTTTCAAATTTGTCTCATGGTTTATGACTATGATCAATTTCCTTGCAGCTGATAGCATCCATCCTGGGAAGTTTCTTTAGTTATCTTCCTCTATTATGTCCTTTTTTTGTTGTAACTTCAAAGTTGGCATGCTTTAGTTGTCTTGTGATTCTTCTTTTTTAGTTAGTTTAACAAGAATGTTTAGGTGAGCCAACTAATAATTTGCTTAATTTTGACATCATAGATCCATGTTTTTCCGTTTCAAGTCTATTGCATGTACTTTGCTGCTTTTCTATACAACTGAGGTAAAGCTTCTTTTCTTGTGATCGAGTCTCTGTTTGAGACCCTAAAAACATAGGAATAAGGTTTCACTCGCATCCTCCTTTAGGGTTTCCCTTCCTCTTTTTTAGTATGATCAGGATTTAGTAACAAGATTGTTCCAGAGTTTGATGCAAGCAAATTCATGTTGATTAGTATAGATGGTTGAATTCATGTTGCCAGCAGAAAAATACATATTGAGCAGATAAATTGAATCACTTTACTATTGTTTACAAATTAGCTAGTACCATGAGGTTTTGAATGCTTTGACTTCCCTTTTCTTGCATAAGGCTTCCCTACCAAAACTTTGCATCCAGAGCTAATGCTGGATATCTTCATTTTCTCTTGCGCATGTTTCAGTTTATTTTTGTCATTTTTAAACATTGAAACTGCGTTTGTCGCCCGAATTGACCATGTTTTGATTGTTGAACTGTCTCTCCCACTTTTTTCTTTATCAATAAAATTTTACTTGCATATATAAGAAAATTAGGATGCTTTGTTTCCATTCTAAGGATTGTTTAATGGGGGATGTGGGAAAGTGGAACTATGAGTGGTTTTATTATTTCAAAAGTCTCTTACAGATAAGAATCAGATGTGCGTCGTTTTGCCTTCCATCGAAGGTTTGGACCTGCATGTTGCAACAAGGAACGAACTTAAAATTTATAAATTTGTTCATAGCATTGGAGAACTGATATTTGATGCAGTAACTCTTAATTCCATGGCATTACAGTGTTTATATTGCACTGACAACTACTATTTTTTTAAAATATTTGGGAATATTTTAAAAAAATATTTATTCCAATCTCACTTCTATTTTTTTAAAATGAAGAACATTACTAAAAAAAACTAGATTTTTCTTGTTGAGAAAAATATATTAATAAAAAAAAAAG
>Ga0325414_1009796_pt1 | contig 10064 bp, 9 predicted proteins | sample PopdelMetagenome_8_FD_206183 | JGI IMG/M metagenome (GOLD analysis project Ga0325414, IMG submission 206183) | Populus deltoides microbial communities from Bellville, Georgia, United States - Leaf-PdKOR-R3 | ecosystem: Host-associated > Plants > Phyllosphere > Phylloplane/Leaf | place: USA...
GATTGAAATCTCTAACCTAGGATTCTCAGCTTGGCCATTTTCAATAGTGAGTTTATAAATTCTATACTGTTGTTGGAGGGGCGTGCAGCAGCTGAATTTCTAAAGTAGCACGAATTAAATTCAATCAAAGACTCAGATAAGGAAAGGATATATGCAAAATCCAACATATATTTCTCTCGCGTTTGACTTATTCTTACAAATCTTTGAAGAGTATAATTAATTATACATTGCTAAAACTCTTCATTCATTGTCGGCTGCAGCTGCTCCATGAAAATTGCCATCACAATCACACACTCACATTCGCTCAGAGTGGATAGAATTTCCTCCCCAATTGTGCAAAACCAAGAAATGAAATGCATTGAAAAACTCACCTCTCAAAAAAGATTAAGAGTGTGTATGGTATTGCGGTAACTGTTATAGTTGTGGTTTGAAAAAAGTTATTTTATAAAAAGTATTTTTAATTGAGGTTGGTTTGAAAAAATAGGTGTTTGGTTAAAACTGTGGTTGAAATTGAGGTTGAATAAAAAGTAGTTTAATGTGATTGGTTAAGAATGCTTTTAAAATTAAAGTTATAAAATAATTTAAATATATATATATATATATATATATATATATATTAAAATTGATGGTTTTTAATTTAAATGTTGTAGATTTAACTATTGTTATTACTTCATGAAATAAATAATATTTTATATAAAATATTTTTTATTATGCCATTAAACCATCTATAATTTCATTACATACAAAATTCATTCGACAAGAATTACAGTTTCTATTATTTTTTGAGCGTGCAATAAAATTAGATAAAATATTATTAGGAATAAAATTGATTTGATATTACAGTGCGAGTGAATTTAATTCACTCTACACTAGTTTTTCGGGAAAAAAAATATTATTTACATGACAATGCGAGTAAATTTAATTCATTCTAAACTAGTTTTTTTAAAAAAAATACAAAAACTAAACACACTCGAAAAAAAAAAAGTTCAATCGAACAGTGCAAGTGAATTGCACTGTGCACGTAAACACAGAATTTTACAAAGCAGCTATAAGCTGCTTTGTAAAATTCGCGTCCAAAACGTGAAATTGCATGAGACCCACTAAAATTAAATTGCGTTTTTAGTGTAACCAAACATCATGTTTGCTGTGGTTGCTTCAAACGCAGAAGCAACCACACAAACAAACGGCCTCTAAAAGTATGATTACATAACTGAGAAACTGTGTAGTATGATTACATAACTGAGTAACTGTGTCTCTCCTCCCACACTCTCCCATGTGTCTCTGCGTTAGAAGTCACCCCTTCCTTAATACCCGATTCCTCAGTCAGACATCTTTGGTTTTTTCTCTCTCTGTCTCTCTTCCTCTCCATTTTATCTTCAAATGAACCATCCACATTGTCCTTTTGATACAAGCTCGTCTCGTTTTCGCCTTATTTTGAGCAATAAAGAGAAACCCTCTTCAGGCTATATAGCGTTTTCAAGCCATAATTTAACAAAAAACTAAATCTTTTTACTGTTTCGTATCTCTCTCTGTATATTATCCTAAAAAGATTCAATAGAGGGCACGTCGTCAACAGACAGTCTCTAGAAGGTTATAGAGACGGCTCTGGCAGTGCCCAGGCAAATGGCAGCCTTGCGGATCTAGGCCTCATTGTGGCCTAGACACCAGATGACGTCATGCTCTCTGTTGACAACCACATCAAGTCCCACCTTGCCCACCTAACCACGAACCCTCATTCGGGCCACAATGAGGCCTAGGTCCGTAAGGCTGCCATTTGCCTGGGCACTGCCAGAGCCGTCTCTATAACCTTCTAGAAGCTTCAAAACAAAGACTTCATCGCTGATGAGAGAACGACACCACTTCTGACCGCTAGAAGAACTGAGGCTAGGACATAATCTACTCCGAGAATGAGAGAGTGAACTTAGTGCCTGCTGATGTATTAGATACAACCCTTGGCCTAACCAACGAGATACATGCAACCATGTGCGTAATCGTGAAGCGTGCCACCAGCCTGATACCGATGCAGGGCTACTCGCTGATAATGACCAATTACCACTACCTGTTTGCTATTGTGACCTACTCGCGAAAGGTGTATGCGGTCACAGAGAAGGCCTACTAGAGGAGCACAGACGTGACTGAGTGGTTCAACATGGATACCGCCCTCATCCAGGACGTGTTGTGGCACAAGGCATGCCATCCGGTCACGATGAACCTCAAGTAGATAGCCGCTGTTATAGATGCTATTATAAAAGAGAGAAGCTTGAAGCTGTTGGCATATGCACGTCCAGACTCCTTGCCCAAGAGACGGAGCTGGGGGTGGTAAAGAGCTACATCACGCTCTTGTCCATAATCAACCCTATGTTCGAGCTGTGTAAGGGACGTGTGGACTTTGATGCTCTTGGGGATGTGGTTGAGATAGTGAAAACATACCATGTGATCATTGGGTGGACTAGTTTGGAATGATTGTGAGGTGTCTCCTGGTTGAACTAAATGATCAGATTCAATGTCCCAAAGTTGATACTCTCATGTTCTCCCCCTGAATATCAGATTTGGAAAAGTAGGATTGATGCTTGAAAAAAGTCATATCTATTAAAGTATAAACGTTTTTGGTGATGGGAGAATAATACTTGTAACCTTTTTGGTTTGGAGAGTACCCAAGAAGATACATTTGATGGATTTAGGATCCAGTTTGCCACGATTGTATTGGTATATATGGACAAAAACTAAGCATTCAAATATCTTAGGGTCTAATGAAAAAATTGTTTTAGTGTGTGGAAAGAATTTAAAGAGGTAGTGACAAGGAGTTTGGAATTTGAGGATTCTAGAAGGCATTCTATTTATGAGATAAGCAACAGTCAGGACAACTTCTCTCCAAAAAAGTTTTGGAACATTAGTGGAGAACATGAGGAATCAAGTTACTCCTAACAGGTGTCTATTTTTTTTTTTTTTGTGCAACTCTGTTTTGTTATGGAGTGTCAACACAGGAACTTATGTTAATAATGTCTTTGACTCAAATAATAAGTACCAAGGACAGAGTTGAAATCCTCTTTGGCATTATTGGTTTTTAAGAGTTGGATCTGGTTTGGAATTGCGTTTGTATCATAGAAATGAAGTTTTGAAAAATTTGACTAACTTTATATTTCTCTTTCATAAGGAATAACTAGGTCAATCTAGTGTGATCATCAACAAACGAGACAAACCAACAAGTTCCTGTTATATTTTTTACTTTTGAGAGGCCTCATACATCACAGTGAATTATGGCAAATGAACGGGATGGCTTATATGAGATGCTTGGATAGCTATTATGGGTATGTTTAGGAATTGATAGATTTCACAACTGAAAGACTTCGAATTTTTAGTGATAAATAAGGAAGGAAATAGTTTTTCAAGGTACATGAAATTTGGATGACCAAAGTAATAGTGTCATAACATAACATCACTATCTTTATTGACATGAGAATTTAAAGCTGATTCACCCTTAGATGGTATACAAATTGTATTATGAACTTGTTTTCTTTGAGGAGTATCATTTTTTAGGTGATAGAGTCTTGAACATATCTTAACATTACCAATCTTCTTCCCCGAATCCAAATCCTGAAATACACACAAGTTAGGAAAGAATTTAGCAACACAATTCAGATCATAAATCAATTTACTGAACATGGACATGACGTTCGACAGGTCACAATTTTGCAAGTCGAACCTCAACAAGGAGTGGAAGAGCATCCAGTTGCATGGCGAGATGTACACTCCATTCAGGTCAGTAGGAGAGGTTACATTCACAATCCCCGGTGGGTACTGATGTGGTAACTAAGCCATGATAAAGCTCTAGGATTTGTCAAAGTTCATAATCTAGCACCAATAAAAAATCTTTCCGTGTGAAATCACACTATATTTCAATTTCTCAGTTAGATTTTTTATTGGTGCTAGATTCTGAACGACCGTGAATCCTATAGGTTTACTATTGCTAAGTTACCACTGCAGTACCACACCAGGAACCGTGAATATGACCCCGTTTGCTGACCCGAATATGGTGTACACCTGGCACTAGTTGACGGTGTGCTCTCTGTTGACAACCACATCAAGTCCCACCTAATTGTGAACCCTCCTCTGAGCCACAATGAGGCCTGGATTTATAAGGTTGCCATTTTCCTGGGCACCGCCAGAGCCATCTTCATAACCTTCTATAGGTTTCAAGACAAAGACTTCTTCGTTGGTGAAAGGATGACACACTTCTTATAGCTAAAAAACTGAAGTTGGGGACATAACCTACTCTATGAATGAGGGAGTGAACCCGGTGCCTGCCAATATACTGAACACAACCCTCAGCCTAACCAATAAGGAGCAGGCAGTCGTGTGCGTAATTGTGAAATGTGCCACCAGCCTAATACCGATGCAAGGTTACTCGCTAATAACGAACAATCACCACTGCTGCTGAGACCTAGTTGCTGAAGGTGTATGCTGTCACAGAGAAGGCTTATTGGAGGAGCACAAATGTGACCACATTGTTCAACGCGGATACCACTCTCATCCAGGACATTTTGTGGTGCAATGCATGTCATCCGGTCATGATGAATCTCAAACAGACGGTCGTTGCTATAGACGCTACTATAAGAGAGAAGTTTTAAGATGTTGGCACATGTACGTCCAGACTCCTTGCCCAAGAGACAGAGCTAAAGGCAGCGAGGAGCTACATCACGCTCTTGTCCATAATCAACCCCATATTCGAGTTGTGTAAGGGGTGTGTGGACTTTGGCGCACTTGTGGTTGAGATAATGAAAGCATACCATATGATCATTAGTTGGATTAGTTTGGAATGATTGTGAGGTGTCCCCTTGTTGAACTAAATGATCAGATTCAATCTCCCAAATTTGATATTCTCTCATGTTCTCCTCCTGAATATCAGATTTGGAAAAGTAGGATTGATGCTCGAAAAAAGTCACATTTATTACAGTATAGACCTTTTAGGTGATGGGAGAATAACACATGTAACCTTTTTGGTTTGAAGAGTACCCGAGAAAGACACATTTAATTGATTTAGGATCCAATTTGCCACGATTGTGCTGGTGTATATGGACAAAAACTGAGCATCCAAACATCTGAGGGTCTAATGAAAAAATTATTTTGGTGTGTGGAAAGAATTTATTCTAAAAGGCATTATATTTATGAGATAAGCAACATTAAAGACAACTTCTCTACAAAAATGTTTTGGAACATTAATGGAGAACATGAGGAATAGAGTTACTTCTAACAGGTGTCTATTTTTTCTTTGTGCAACTCTGTTTTTTTGTGAAGTGTCAACACATGAACTTATGTAAATAATGTCTTGACTCAAATAATAAGTACCAAGGACAGAGTTGAAATAATCTTTGGCATTATCGGTTTTTAAGAGTTGGATCTTGGTTTGGAATTGCGTTTGTATCAAGGAATTAAAGTTTTGAAATATTTTGCTATTATGATTATGTTTGGAGAATTGATAGATTTCACAATTGAAAGACTTTGAATTTATATTGATAAATAAGGAAATAGTTCCTCAAGGTACATGAAATTTGGATGACCATGACATTAACGCCATAACATAACATCACTATCTTTATTGACATGAGAATTTAAAGCTTACTAACCCTTAGATGATATACAAATTGTATTCTGAACTTGTTTTCTTAGAGAAGTATCATTTTTGAGGAAATAGAGTCCTGAACACCTCTTAACATTGTCAATTTTCCTCCCTAAATTCAAATCCTGAAATACATACAAGTTAGGAAAGAATTTAGCAACACAATTCAGATCATGAATTAATTTATTGAACATGGACGTTACGTTCGACAGGTCACCGTTTCGCAGGTTGAGCCTCGACAAGGAGTGGAAAAGCGTCTAGTTGCAAGGCGAGATGTACACCCCATTCGGGTCAGCAAAAGAGGTAATATCCATGGTCCCCGGTGGGTACTGATGTGGTAACTAAGCCATTATAAAGCTCTAGAATTTGTCGTTGTTTAGAATCTAGCACCAATAAAAAATCTCTCCGTATGAAATCACATTGTATTTCAATTTTTCAGTTAGATTTTTTATTGGTGCTAGATTCTGAACAACCGCGAATCCTAGAGCTTTATCATTATTGAGTTACCACATTAGCATCCACCGAGAACCATGAATATGTCTCTGCCTATTGACCCGAATAGGGTGTACGTCTTGATTTGCAACTGGACGCTCTTCCTCTCCCTGTTGAGGTTCGACCTACGAAACGATAACCTGTTGAACGTCATGTTCGTGTTCATAAAGGCGATCATAGCCACATCGTACCACTGGGTGCCCATACAAAACCTGGCACTAACTGACATCGTGCTCTTTGTTTGTAGCCACATCAAGTCCCACCAAACTGTGAACCCTCCTTTGGGCCACAATGAGACCCAGTTCCACAAGGACGTCACAGCCATCTTCACAACCTTTTATAGGCTTTAATATGGAGACTTCATCGCCGACGAGAGAATGACACCACTTCTGATTGCTAGAAGAACCGAGGTTGTGGACATAACCTACTTCGTGAATATAGGAGTGAACCCAGTGGTTGCCAATGTATGGTATGATACCAAACATAAGAGAATATCAACTTTGGGACATTGAATTTGATCATTTAGTTCAACCAGAAGACACCTTACAATCATTCTAAAATACAACCAATGATGATACTCCTCATAAACATCTTGAATTAACTCCTTAAAACTCCATTCTTGAGCAAACTCAGCAAATCGAGAGTCATCCTCCTACAACTCCAATTCAATCCCCTGTTTATAAACATCTTGAATCGACACAAAATCATGAGCTTCATGTTTATGCTAAGAGGAAAAGACCTGAAAAGGAGATAGAGCACCCAATACATCTTGCTCTTGACCAAGACTTTGAACCGAATTCAAAATCTGCTCAAATACATTCAGGTGAGGAAATTTCTTATATTGAGAATATTGCATTTGTTATTGATGATTCAAATATTCCAATTGCTCTGATAAAGGGTGTTAGATCATGCACAAGTCATCCCATCAACAGATTTGTTCCATATGGAGGGTTGTTGTCATCTTATCATGTATTTGTTTCAGCTCTTCATAACGTATAGGTTCCTAATTCTATTCAGGATGCTCCCAATGACTCATGATGGAGAAAGGCAGTTAGTGAAGTAATTAGTGCATTGAAAAAGAATGGCACTTGGAAAAGTTCTGAACTTCCACCTGGAAAGAAGCCAGTTGGTTGTAAGTGGATCTTTACTATCAAACATAAGGCCGATGGAAGTATTGAGAGGTTAAAAGTCTGTCTTGTCAAAAAAGAGTTTACTCAGTCTTATGGGATAGACTATCAAGAAACATTTGCTCTAGTGACAAAGCTCAACACTATTAAAGTTCTTATGTTCCTTGTAGCTAATCAAAATTGGTTGTTACATCAGCTAGATGTTAAGAATGTGTTCTTGAATGGTGATTTGAAAGAAGTATTCATGAAGATACTGTCGGGACTAGAAAAATCCTTCAACTACAACAAAGTAGCTGAGAAAATCACTATATGAACTCAAACAATCTTCTTAGGCATAGTTTGACAGGTTTACAAAGACAGTAGTTTGGTATGGATACTTCTAATGTCAAGTAGATCACACATTATATGTAAAATTCTCTCTGGAAAAGAAAATAGCAATACTAATTGTATATGTTGATGACATCATTCTAACTGGTGACTATGAGGAGCTAGTAAGATTGAAGAAACTTTTAGCCAAAGAATTTGAAACCAAAGACCTTTGCTACCTTAGATATTTTCTTGGCATAAAGGTGGCATGATAAAAAAGATGTTATTTATCTCCTAACAAAAGTATGTTCTAGATTTACTAAAAAAAACAAGTATGCTTGGATGTAAACCTGCAGATACTCCAATAGATTCAACCAAGAAGATAGGAGCTAGAATTGATAGTGCACCAGTTAACAAGAGGAGATATTAGAGATCGGTAGGACAACTTATCTATCTCTCACACACTTGACCTGATATTGGTTTTTATGTTAGTGGTGTGAGTTAGTTCATAAACAATCCAACAAAAGAGCATATGAAAGCTGTGAATAGAATTTTAAGGTATCTCAAGATGACTCCTGATAGAGGAATACTATACAAGAAGAGTGACAATAGAAATGTTGAAGTCTTTTTAGATGTAAACTAGGCAGGCAATCTATATTTGGGTACTGCTTTTATGTTTGGAGAAATCTCGTGATTTGAAGAAGCAAGAAACAACTTGTGGTCTTTAGAAACAGTGCAGAATCTAAGTTCAAAGCTCTAGCTCTTGGCATTTGTGAAGGAATGTGGAAGCAAAGATTGCTTAGAGGGTTGGGAGTGGAATTGGTGAATCCTATCAAGAAGTTATGCGACAATCAAGCTACTAAAAGTATCGCAAAGAACCCCATTCATCATGAAAGAGCAAAGCACATTGAGATAGATTAACATTTTATTTCAAAAAAGATCAAGAAGAAAATTATTCATCTCGTTTATATAACCATGAAATCTCAAAATGCAGATATACTTACTAAAGCTCTTTCAAGAACTAACTTTGAAGAGTTGAGTCATAAGTTGTGTATGTACAACATCTACAACCTAGCTTGAGAGGGAGTATTGAAATCGTGCTCAAAGTTAGCTAGTAAATTCAGGGATTTTATAAGATATTTTTTATATGTTCTAATAAGGGGAATCTGATATTATATGACTAGATCTCAAGGTTTATTTTTTCCTAGCTTAGTGGAGGGTTTTTTTTTCTATAGTTTGATTGTTTTGTGATTTTATGGTTTGCATATCGCAATCATTTTCTATTTATTGTGTTGTACGCTTCATTCCAAAATATGAGAAAATAAGATCAATTCTCTCTCAAATATTTTTTTCAAATTTGTCTCATGGTTTATGACTATGATCAATTTCCTTGCAGCTGATAGCATCCATCTTGGGAAGTTTCTTCAACTATCTTCCTCTATTTGTTATAACTTCAAAGTTGGCATGCTTTAGTTGTTTTGTGATTCTTCTTTTTTAGTTAGTTTAACAAGAATGTTTAGGTGAGCCAACCAGTAATTTGCTTAATTTTGACATCATAGATCCATGTTTTTTCGTTTCAAGTCTATTTCATGTACTTTGCTGCTTTTCTGTACAACTGAAGTAAAGCTTCTTTTCTTATGATCGAGTCTCTGTTTAAGACCCTAAAAACATAGGAATAAGACTTCACTCGCATCCTCCTTTAGGGTTTCCCTTCCCCTTTTTTAGTATGATCAGGATTTAGTAACAAGATTGTTCCAGAGTTTGATGCAAGCAAATTCATGTTGATTAATATAGATGGTTGAATTCATGTTGCCAGCAGAAAAATACATATTGAGCAGATAAATTGAATCACTTTACTATTGTTTACAAATCAGCTAGTACCATGAGGTTTTGAATGCTTTGACTTCCCTTTTCTTGCATAAGGCTTCCCTACCAAAACTTTGCATCCAGAGCTAATGCTGGATATCTTCATTTTCTCTTGCGCTTGTTTCAGTTTATTTTTGTAATTTTTAAACATTGAAACTGCGCTTGTCACCCGAATTGACCATGTTTTGATTGTTGAACTGTCTCTCCCACTTTTTTTTTATCAATAAAATTTTACTTGCATATATAAGAAAATTAGGATGCTTTGTTTCCATTCTAAGGATTGTTTAATGGGGGATGTGGGAAAGTGGAACTATGAGTGGTTTTCTTGTTTCAAAAGTCTCTTACAGATAAGAATCAGATGTGCGTCGTTTTGCCTTCCATCGAAGGTTTGGACCTGCATGTTGCAACAATGAACGAACTTAAAATTTATAAATTTGTTCATAGCATTGGAGAACTGATATTTGATGCAGTAACTCTTAATTCCATGGCATTACAGTGTTTATATTACACTGACAACTACTATTTTTTAAAAATATTTGGGAATATTTTAAAAAAATATTTATTCCAATCTCACTTCTATTTTTTTAAAATGAAGAACATTACTAAAAAAAACTAGATTTTTCTTGTTGAGAAAAATATATTAATAAAAAAAAAAG
>Ga0325414_1009798_pt1 | contig 10062 bp, 9 predicted proteins | sample PopdelMetagenome_8_FD_206183 | JGI IMG/M metagenome (GOLD analysis project Ga0325414, IMG submission 206183) | Populus deltoides microbial communities from Bellville, Georgia, United States - Leaf-PdKOR-R3 | ecosystem: Host-associated > Plants > Phyllosphere > Phylloplane/Leaf | place: USA...
GAGCTAGGTTGCAGGCATGGAGACTGTGCTGTTGTATCATGGCAATTTTCTTTTGGAGGGGGATGGACCGGTTCTTACTGTTGATTACTTTTTCAATCGAACAATTTTAATGATGGGTGAGTGAACGTGTGTAAAGCCAGGAAACTGGAAAGTTCACGCAGCAAGGTATAATTAACCACCAAGTTTTCATTAATGGTTGATGATTAAGACGTTGAGGGGCTGAACTTACGTTAACTCTGTGGTCCAATTTGTACCTGCCTGAAAAGGCCGACGTCGCTCACAGAATATAAAAGAGCCAAAGGGGGCGGTAGATTGCATTAAATGCAGCAAAGAGTTACACACTTGGGCATGTAGCAGCGTGTTTGGGAGAGAGGAGAGTGGGAGCAAGGAATTTATGACAGAGGAAAGTCCATTATTTCCACTGTTTTGGGAGAAAGAAAGAAAATGTAAGAGATGAACATTTTTTCTATGATCCCGCCAGAAATCAATCTCTCAATATATATATTCATCTCTCCCATCCAAACAACAAAAGAAAGTTAAAGCTTTTAATTTCCTTTGATTCTCAGTCCTTACGATTCTCTTCGTTCCCACACATAGTGTTGAGTTTAAAGTTCGAGGGAGGCCACTTGCTATGTAATTGCTCCAGAGGAGTCTTGACTCCTGAGACATGCGTACCATGCCTACCCAAACCGGGAAGGCGAAAAAGATAGCCATATTGCCGCAAGACGATAAGCAAGCCATTGCAGCCCATGGATGCACTAGCCATAGCCATTGCCTAGCTACACGAAAGGCCCACAATGCATGTGTCTGCAGGAAGGAGTCACCTCCATCAACAATTCTCTCTTCATCCGTACGTCTACATCTCATTCACATGACATAATGATATTGAAGAAAATAATGAGTTCTCTCTTAAATCACTTGAACATGCGTGGGCAAAAAAATAAATTAAAAATATAAAATTCAGATCTCTCTTTCTTTTTGTCACAGATATATTACGACCATGAATCGGTTTTGTATATAAAAAAAATTAAATATCTGAATTTCTTTCAAGTATAAAGAACTCACTATTATGATCTATTAATTTAAAAAAAAAAATCATTTGAACGAAATATTTATTCTCCTTGGTATACCAAACTAAAAATATTAGATTTTTTATGTAATTAAAATTACTCGTTATAATTTAAGAAATTATACTTTACATTCTTATAATTAATAAAAAATTTAAAAATTAATAAAATAACCAAATTACCCTTATATATATAAACTTAATTAAAAAATCAATCAAATAACATATCAATCTTCTTTTAAGACCCTAGCTAAATTCAAACGTTAAGGCTAGCTGTGACCCCAATGAGTGGTTTTTTAGGCAATTAGATATTTGCCACTCTGTTTTATCCTTCCATTTGCTAATTAACACTGTTGGTTGCTTAACCTTGCGCTCTTCACACCATGGTTTTGCTAGTAATTTGCTTTTGTTCTAATTAATGATTTTGTTCCCACTTTTTCTCCAAATATATCCGAAGAAATACACAACATGTGAAATGAAAGACTGCAAGTTCTTCGTCTCGAGGCCTTGATACAATGAAAGAACCTGCCTTGAAGCAATTGCCTCCCAGGAAACAGAAGATGTGTTCCTGCAAAAGCCGCAACCATACCTTTTTAAGTGAGCTTACCCAAAAAGGCACATTATCAAGGTAATCTCTTAATTGTTTAACCCATAACCATAGCTCAGAAACCCTTCAATGTTCTCCTAGTTAAATGTCTAGAATATTCAAATATATTGCAACCAATATATAATATATGGACCGCATAAAGGATTTCATCGATCAGCAGAAATTGCAAATTTACAGATAAATAAGAAATTTGCAAGTATCAAATCTTGAAACATGATTACCTCTAAATAATTAGCTAGATTATGGGAAACTGATCAAAAGGCCGGTTCAAGGGAAGGCTGCAAGAGTTAACAAGAAAATCAACGGTAGCTATGGAGTTCGGCTGGATTGTGGGTTTATGGTTGGAGATGGTGGTTGTGTGGGATTAAGGGGAAGGGAAAGGATTGCGGACTTGGTGTTTAGGGAAAGAATACGGGTGGAATGGCAGCTAGGGTTCTTCTTCCTTGCAAATTTTCAAAACCCAACATGTCTTCTTCAGATCCTAAAACCCTAGAAGAAGCAAGACCCTCCTTTGATGATCCAGCATCAAAAGAAGCCATTGAATCATTAACTTCAACAAAAACCTTTGAAGAAACAGATCAATTAAACAAACATACCCATGACTGAAAGTCAAGAGGAAGAAGAGAAAAGAGTGTGGGTACTCTTTAGTCATTGAATAGATTATAATGGTAATATTATAAATAATGAGATTTAAAAAAAAAATGTTAAGTGTTAACGGTAATAAAATTCAAACTCTAATTAAGATGTAACTTTTCCCACTTATGATAGCAAAGCACTGCAATTAGGTGAAAGCAGTTAAGGACCGATCCGGAGAACAACATATGAAGAACTGTGTTGAAGTAGTATTGCATGCCGCAAGCAAATTGAAGTGGCAGGAAAAAGGTATGTACATGCTCCTAGATAGATCCCTAGCTAGCCTGAATCAAGAGCATTGGTCCCCTGTTTCCACTTTTAATCATGATCCGGACATGATTAATTAATTTTTAATATTGTACTATTTGGATAAGGAAGAGAAGTGTTAGTGCTCATGCTAGCTCCAATCAATGGGAAATAATGAGGTCTATGATTGGGAGTCTGTTAGGTTGTGTTAAATCGAATGACAGAAACCTAGCACAGGTAGGAAAAAGGATTCCAATGGCTGAATTAAAATAATGAGCGATACTGACCTTCCTTGCTTCTTCTTTGATGGGTCCTCATAAGTACCTGTAGCAGAACCATGCATTAGCGTGGGAGAGAAGGAAATGGTGCCAGGTCCTTCCTCGCCATTCTATTTATTACCATGCCACTACTTAATATCTCGATCGTCCGTTTCCATCTGGCTCTTGTTTTAGGGTAATTGTAACATAGCCCTCGATAGATTTATTATTATTATTATTATTATTATTATTATTATTATTATTATTATTATTATCACCATGCCACTGATATCTCGTCCAGAAATTGTTTCTAATTTATTATTTTTTTCCACTCTCCTTGAGGACAATGACATGAAAATCCTCATAAAGCTGACTGACGGGATTAAGAAGTCCCACCAAGTGGCGTAAGGGAGTGGTAACTACTTGCTACCACATGTGATAATGCCAAAACGGACTCTGGGGTGATCAGACATAGGCCCTAGTTCCTACAAAGGTGAAAACAAGAAGATAAAAAAAACCGTAAAAAGGAATGCATTAATAAACAGAACTCAGATAGGTTATAGGAGGAACGTAGGCTTATGTAACCAGCGAGGAAAATTATACGGTGATAATATTTAAGATTAGAGCCTGGCTGGCGCTGCTTGGTAGTAGTATCTTTTACTTGGATGAGTTACTAAGATCTAGATAGTTATATAGCTGCTGCAGCAGCAGCAGCAGCAGCCTAGCTAGGAAACCTGTTCTTTTACCTGACCATGCTACACGTGCAACGCCGACACATTTTAGGAGGAGAAGATCCCCATAAATGCTCCCAATTCCCGAACAAATTGATATTCAAATAGCTATGAACTTGCTTGTAAACCTTGCTGATAGTTTTTATTACACTTGAATAATACTATAATCAATATTTTTCTGGCTTAGAATTAAGGTTCCTGTGAAAGGATACTTTAGCATCAATGCAGTGTCAATGATTATTTAAACCATTAGTTTTACTAATTTATTCAAATTCAATTATATTAGAAAATATCGAATGTAGAAAATACCTGTGAAACCCCTTATTGTGTTTATAAAAAACAAGAATATTAAAAAAACAAAAAACAAGAAGAAGAAGAAGAAGAAGAAGAAGAAGTCCAGATGCCATCAATATATATATATATATATATGAACAAATTAAATTTACTGTACACGATTCTTATCTATAAAGAAAAAAAAGAATTCGTGTATATATAAACAGCAGTTCAAGAGGACAATAAGGTGGAGTTGTATGTATCCACTATGCAACAACAGAAAAAAGCTAGGTAGCTAGAGCAAGCAAAGGGGGCATAGTTTTAAATAATGGATATTATACAGGGTAACGATTTTTATCTAATGGAATCGGGCACTCTTTTACCTTTATAGACCATTATTCTGCAAACAATGGATGAACAAATTATTAACCTAAAATTTAACCCTCAATGAAAGCCGGACAACCTGGCCGGACACAGGCCGAGAGTACTACTAGAGTCCGATCCCAACCTTCACTTTCACCCGAAACCTCGCATGTTTATTCTTTCAGAGTTCTTCTCCGCTCACGTCTAATTAAGCTCTCAAGGACTCGGATTAGTCAACAGGAATGAAATCTAAGGTAGCTGGAAGCTCCAGCGAGAAGCGGAGTTTGCGATAAAAGAGCCCCTGCTGCCGGGTTTTTTTTTTATATATATTTTAAGTTCATATTTTTTATATTTCACTCTTTTTTAGTTACAATAAGTTTTTCATATGTTTTTTTTTATCTAATATAAATGCTGTTAATATTGTAAATTTATGACAAGAAAAACTATGTATTATTAATAATAACTAATAATTAAATTAATGACAATAGTAGTTGAACTATTTTTTAGAACTTAAGATTTAAATCCATGATTATTTGGTCAAGAAGACTTTGATATTATATATAAAAAATAATCTCAAAATAATAACTTAAATTATTAAATAAAATTATTAAATATAATTTATATTATTTTCTATGTATAAATATTGATTTTGTTTGTTGGAATTAATCTTAAAGAGCATTTCTCTATTTTTAAAAAGATGTTTGAAAAATTCCATGAATTATTACAATTTATTTGAAACATAAGCCGGTTTATATAAATAAGGTAACGTTTAATATTAAGAGAAAAAAAAGGTTAAAAAGATACATATAAATCATTATATTAGTGGGATCTATTATCGAGTCTATCTCGCATTAACATCACAATTCAATGATTCCTAATATTATTAAAAACTTTATCGTTTCCCCCCTTAATGTTTAGCATATATATATTCTTTATGATTTTAAAATAAAAATAAAATAATGATAAAACATAACTCTTCATTAAAAAATCGAAAAGATATAATTTATAAATACTTAATATATAAAGGGTATTTTAAATATATATATATATATATATATATATATATTATCTTGTTTTAAAAAACAAATGCCATTAATTATAACCGTGTAGAAAGAATGGAATGGACAGGAGTGAAGATAAATTATCTCAGAACATGCAAGAAATATCTCAAGGAATCCATGGCCATATGGCTTATCCTTGCCTTTAATTATTCTTTAGTGCTAGCTAGTGTAATCACGTCAGTATTATATTAGTTTATTTCTGATAATAAAGAATTAAGTACGTGAGGATGATCTCACTGTGCCGGGATGGGAGCCTCGTGTTTCTCCATACAAAAATCATCTGACTCCTAGCCTAGCTATTTGTAAACATGCTCACACACGCACGCATAATAAAAATCTCTGCAACCACTCTAAAATTTGGGGTCTGCAACCCTATTCCTTCGTGCCACAAAATGTTTAATCAAGTCCTACTGCAAGGAAAAATGACTGATTGAATCCTTCTATGGTGGTGGATCTACAGTAGGAAAGGTAAACGTGGAATTTGCAATGTTCAAGATATTGATTCAAAGATTTATAGTTTGGATTATTGATTTAATTAAAAGCATGCCTCTCAATACAGACAATGGATATATGTTGGTTAGAGGCGAGCAAAATAATTGAATTATTTAAAATATTTGTAAAAATGAACTAAAATTTAATAATAATAAAAAAACCAACGAGGAATTACTATCAATATGAAAAATGGATACTTGTTGCTAGAAGCGAGCAAAATAAACTGAATTATTCAGAATAATTATAAAACTAGCATTGTTAATGTTCTTCACTAATGAATACTAACTAAGAAATAAGAATAATCTATATTAAGGACATTATTATTGACATAGAAGGGATTTAGTCACAATTTTCCTTATAAGAGGGATTTGATTAAACATTTTGTAGTAATATAGGGACTAATAGGGTCTTCAGCCCCACAAAATTTACTACCCTTTACCCACACACGCATACACAAAAAAAAAAATTAAAAAAAATACCCAACGTAATCTTTGCTGATCAGTCATTAAAAAACTTTCGAAAATTTTGCCTGATTGGGAAGCTTTTCAGGTGCAGTTCTGTACTCCCCCACTTAGCTTTTGTGTCCAAATCCATCTCTTTCTGCTTCACTCTCTCCCTCACAGTTTCCCAACCTCCTTCCGTTTCATTCCTTTCAACGAAATCTCTATAAATTGCATGCCACTACGAACCATTTTCCCTCATCCGCTTCCAAATCCCATTTTTACAGCCTTAATTAAACCCCCCCCCCCTCTCTCTCTCTCTCTCTCTCTCTCTCTCCCTCCTTGGCTTTGTGTGAAGATGTTGGCAATGGAAGAGCTTCTGTGTGAACTAACTTGTGAAGATATAAACGAGCAAGGGTTGCCTCCAGGGTTTAGATTCCACCCAACAGATGAAGAGCTTATAACCTTCTATCTCGCTTCAAAGGTGTTTAATGGAAGTTTTTGCGGTGTAGATATTGCTGAGGTTGATCTTAACAGATGTGAACCCTGGGAGCTTCCAGGTACACACACACACTAGCCTATTGCTTCTCGATTTCAAACGAATGCGCTACGTTTACATGTATGATTCATTTTTTCTTCATGTCAAGATGCGTGGCAACACCAAAAGAAACTGATCAGAATATTCCCTTTACCTTTAATTTGATGCTATAACTTAGCTTGCTTGATATATATATGCTAGTAGTGGTAGTTTCCAAAAATATTATGTCCCTTTTCTTTGCTTTTCTACTTGAAGATGCTTCTCTCTTTTCAGGTGAAGCTAGGCTAGCTATAATTAACTATATGAGTTTAAGCTGGATCATCCTATCTGTTAAGAAATGCCCCTTCTTTTATTGGAAGGGAACCCGATTTTTTATATGTGATATACTTTTTATTTATAAATTAATGTGTACACACATAGCTTTTAAGCCATTCACTTATGACAAAATCTATATTTCATTAATATGAGTTTGAGTGGTGGTGTTGGTTTTCTTGTTGTTTAATCAGATGTAGCAAAGATGGGAGAAAGAGAATGGTACTTTTTTAGCTTGAGGGACAGGAAGTACCCAACAGGCCTGAGAACAAATCGGGCCACCGGAGCTGGCTACTGGAAAGCCACAGGCAAAGATAGAGAAGTATACAGTGCCTCAACTGGTGCCTTGCTTGGCATGAAAAAGACCCTTGTTTTTTACAAAGGCAGAGCTCCTAGAGGTGAAAAAACCAAGTGGGTGATGCATGAGTACCGCTTGGACGGTGACTTTTCCTACCGTCACTCGTGTAAGGTAATGTGGACCCTTTCTCCCCCACTCGTGCGCCGTGGGAAACCAAGCTAGCTTGCTGTTATATTTTGTCTGGTTCTGAGTTGACTTGTTGTTCTTGATCTGAAATGGGTTTGCTGTCCACTACGATTAGACAATTTTCATTTTGTTTATTCACCTTTGGAGGGTAGAATTTGATGTGATTGTTTTGATTTAACAACTCACTGTCAATGGCCTAACATTTATTTATTATTCTGACTGGTTCAAAAATGTTACTATTGGCTTATGCCGTCTGCATTGCTAATAACAATTAATTAGTTATGTTCTTAATCTCATGTTCCATGGAAATTATACTGAGATTGTTTAATTTGCAGGAGGAATGGGTGATTTGTAGGATATTTCACAAAAAAGGAGAGAAGAAAAATGTGTTTCTCCAAGCTGGACAAGGCTATCACCTCATGGAAGCCTCTTCACCAGCAAATTCAGGTTCATTGCCTCCACTGCTTGAAGCATCAGCATCAATATTTGATCAGTGTCAATCCAAGAACACAGTTGTTGAGGCCTTCCAAAACACTTTTCTGATTCATGAACACCAAGAAAATGACCTCAAAAGCCTACTCAACCCACTTGTTTCCCAGTCCAATGCCATGTCATTAAATGGCTTCCAACCATGTTTTTCACCTACCTCCATCTCCATCAACAGCACCACCACGTCAACAAATAAAAACACAGACACGAACATCAACAACCAGTCACCATCGATGCTCTTCAAGTCCATCCTCTCATATCAAGATTGCGCATTGAAGGAACAATCCAGTACTCTTTACAAACAGTGCAACACAGAGGCCAACTTTTCCCATTTTCAGCTACATGATGCTCACTTGGGTTGCGTGGATAAGATCATTCACCCAAATCCATACCAAAATAATCCCTTGTTTTTTGAGATGGATTGTAGTAGTAACATTTTGGGGTTCTCAGAATCTGCTTCTGCTGCAGACACCATAGCCCATGACATGTCTACTTCAATTGGTTTTAGCAGAGCCGGCTTGCAGATGATGTTAGATACTCCCATCAGACTTCCTGCAGAATCTTGGCCATTTGATCCTTAACGATTTTCCAAGTCCCCAAAAACCATTATTGCTGCAATCGACCATATATATATTATAAATTTGCGATCTTGATGCTGTGTAGATTTGTAGTGTAGCTCCTCTAGCCATTGCGATTGGCCAGTCCATCCATGCACGTATCTAAGCAAAGATTGAGGTGTACTTACAGTTATTGTACAAGGATTGCTTTGTTTTCGAGATTTGTTGGCTGCTTTATGGGTGTTTGGAGATTCTCAACTTTTTATTGCAATGAGGTGGAGTGATCAGCAACAGTTTCTGTTTGATATGACCCCATGGATGGGATTGGAGGTTGTAGATACACTAGAGTACAAGATTTTTAATTATTTCAATTTATGATTGATGATGATTGGGTCCCTCATCCTGCCATGCCATGCGCAGAAGTACCTTGCTAGCTTGGTCCCTACACCCTCAAAAAATTCTGTTTAAAGGCATAAAGTCGATGGCAAACGGCATAAAGGGGGTGTCCGATAATCATAACGTAGCATATGAGTTATCTACATTGGAAACATCTGCATGTAAAAAGAGGCAAAAATAGGTGTAATATAAGCACAACACTCGCAACCATTAGATAGACTACAACTATACTAAGCACACTTAGGTAGTGAGAATGAGGTTGAATTTGTATTTTTAAAATAAATTAGAAAAAAACAGTTTTTACTTAAAAAATTAATTTATATAAATGAATGACCCCATCTTGGATATCTATGATGTGTTCGGATCTGTTGGGTCACCAAGGCTCTTAGTAGCTTAAATAAATCATGACCCCATCTTGGATATGATGTGTTCGGGTCTAAAGGGAAAATGAAATGAATGCAACAACGTCTCTATTTGAACCTTGAATATATATATCAAATTAAGTGAACTTTGCGATCCATCAAGTCTTAATTTGGATCACCTATGTCTTCCACACATGCATCTAATTTCAAGTATGAATTGGGACATATATAAGCCGTGTTCAAAAGATATAATTAACCCGATCGAGGCCAACGTACCACTATCAAACACAAAATCTTCTACCCCTAGTTAAGTACTGGAACTCAAAGTAAATTACAACGACTTGTTCGTAGAGATCTTAATTAATTAGAGCTATTGTTGGATAAACATGAAATGAACAACGGATCTTCGAGTTCAAGAAGCACGAATCCTTAAACTAGCTAAAGGTCTTCAAGCTCAAGAAGTACGTACGAGTCATCCTAAAACCAACCATCAGAAACACCAAGAAAAGCAACTAGGCAAATTAATATGATTAGGGAGAATCCAATATGCAGCGGGAGCGGAAGAACAGAGTCTACAACAGACTAGTAATATGAACCCCAATGACTCTCTCAAATCTTTCTTGTATTCCGAAAACTCTTTTCTAACACCCTGGAGTTGGAGTCCTTGAGGAGTTGGGATTCTCAATCTAATTCATTTTATTAATCTTTGTGTTATAAAGACCACCCAAATGGCCTAAAGAGGATTATGATCCGAG
>Ga0325414_1009799_pt1 | contig 10062 bp, 8 predicted proteins | sample PopdelMetagenome_8_FD_206183 | JGI IMG/M metagenome (GOLD analysis project Ga0325414, IMG submission 206183) | Populus deltoides microbial communities from Bellville, Georgia, United States - Leaf-PdKOR-R3 | ecosystem: Host-associated > Plants > Phyllosphere > Phylloplane/Leaf | place: USA...
GCTCTTTTAAAATAAGGATTATTGATTTGGGCTTTTAAAATGGCCCAACAAAGTCCAAAGCACTCACCTTTAAATTGAACTCGATGTGTTCTTAGAACCCAACATGACAACACCCGCCAAATAAAAGACTTATTAAGATCTCATGGACTAACCAAACTCTAGACAGGGTTAATACACCCAGGATTGATTACTACATTTGAATGCAGAATTCTCTAGTCAAACATGATTTACTCTTCACCGACCACTATATATATATATATATATATATATATATATGCTTTTTGATTACGCATTCTTAGAGGTGGTCAAGTTATTGTCATTAAGAATTTATAACCTATAAAATATATAACTATGACAAATTTTGTAGTGATCCATTATCACTTTAGACTTTTATCTCCAAGTAGTCCGTAGTATACATGGCAAGTTCATTGATCATCATTCTATTGCATCAATAGATACATCCATTGCATCAATAGATACATCCACATGAGTTCAAAAGGCTATATAAATAGTCTTGAACTCCAAAATAAAACGACTTTATTTTTTTCTTCTTACTTAAATTTGAATATTCTCTGCAACCAAACATGCATATACACAACCTCACAAGGCTTTCATCTCTTACCTAAGATTTAGGTATCAGAAGATTCCCAACCCTTTAAAGGAACTTGATTAGTAGGTGTCCCGGTTATCCAAGCTCAACCTTTTACGCTTTCCAAACCACAACAATTTTGGAAAGAACATAACTTTTAGAAGAATTTGTTGGCGCCCAGTTCTTGCTGGGCATGGAGACAAATGAAATTATAAACAAAGAGTACTGGGGTAGTATTTTCTTGTGGTGTAATTCAACAATCCATCTCATAGCTCGCCGACGAATTAGATGAATCTTCACACTTAGCCGACTTCGCATGAGAATAAATAGAAGTTAATTAGGAGCCTCACTTGATTCGGTCATAATAGTAACAAATAATAAAACCCAAGTAGTGATCTGCATGAGCATAATTATTGACTTGCACAGTCGCTCTATCGTGGTCTGAATGTGGCCTTGGGCGGAAAAGTAAGCACACAGGACACCCACACACACACACGCACGCACGCACGCACGCACAAAAGCATGCTTTGATTTACATCATTAAATTGAAGTAATAGTAGTTAATATGAATAGAGTATGAAAATAAATAAAAAGGGGGGGTCAAGGCAATGGTGGACGCGCAAACCGCAACCAATGACTCACCACTCACCAACAATAGATTATTACAGACTAATGCCCAACCGACCAAAACAAATTAAGGATTTTGTCCATAATCATGATTAAACAAAACCCAAGTTGATGTCAATGTCTCTGCCTTGTCGTATTAGAGAATAATTTCAAAACATAAACAGCTAATTTACAATGGACAGTCCATAAAAAGACAATGGACAACCAGTGCTAATCTGAGCAACTAAAGCGGGGGGAAAAATATATGCGGGGAAATTTTGGTGGGATTGACAGAAGCAACTATGAGCTTATTATATTTTCAAAGCAAAGGCACAGAAAGTCAATTAAAGACAGGGTTCTGTGTCCTTATCCAAGCTTTAGCTTGTTTCTACCATTGAAATTTTAAAGCAGTCCGCAGCAGCTGAATTTTTTTTATTATTATTATTTTCAAGAGAAATGAGTGTAAAGACTAAAAGAGGGCTTCGAGAGTGGTGTTTTCTCTTTCTTTCTCTCTTTCCTCTTTTTTTTTTTTAATACATTGTTAGAAGTGGTCCCTCGTAATACATCCAAAATTTCCAACCACTGGTAGATGAGTTTCCTCCTGTCAAACGAAAGCCATATTCCTGTTTTTTTCTGGCTTACTATCCCAAGTTCCAAACAAAGCCCAACCACAATGTGCCATCAGGAGCTGACAAGAAATAATCAAGTTTTGACGTCGAAAAGTTGCGATATCCAATATCCATGATTGAGACCTTATGTCCAATCACTGCATTTGCCCAGAATTTCGATACCCTTTTTGGTGGACGGGGTTTTGTGCCACGCCATTGCCACACGCCCTTGTTTGCCAATTTTTCAAGGTGATTTGGTTGAGGGAGAAGATTTCTTTTTCTCGCTGTGCAAAGTAAAATTGTGGATTAAAATCCTTGATGGGAAACAAAGAAAGTGGAGGTTGATATGCGTTGGTCAATGGTGATTTATTTTCTTTTATTTTTTTGACAACAATGATAATTAGCAAAGGTCCCTACAAAATCTGCACTGACATCGGATCTAAGTTGTTCTATTCTCATATGTTCAACAAATTGCCAAGGCTAGAAAGTTCGAGTAACGAAAGCAACGATGAGCAACAAGATTGATAGATAGATAGATAGATAGATAGGTAAAAATTAAAATGCAAGCAGACATTTTATAAATATATAATTCTAGAAGACCTGCGTAACATACAAGTTCTTAACAAGATGGATATGTTCAAGTCTATGTTCAGAAATTAGTGCTTATATGATATAATAAATTGCCGAAACAATTTCATCAACCACAAAAAATTACCCCCATGCTTGCTTCTACCTCCCCTAGTACTGTGGCTGGAAGCTGCTCGGGGTAAGTTTAGAATTCGGTGGTTCAGCTGATTCATGTAAACCAAGTTCAAATCCTCTTAACCGCCGGAACTGGTCCTCTTGAACACCTTGCTTTTATGCCATCCAGATAGAAGACATAAGCAGTACTCTCTCCAGACCAAGGCCAACTGGTTCACGATGATGCAGAACTCATGTCACCACCACCAAGTGGTAACATGATAAGGAGTAATGCTACACAATATTCTTATGATTACACGCCATCAATGGAAGAAGGGGTAAAAAAGATATAACCCAAGCGAAATGTCAAGGTTCTGTTATGTATGGCTGCCTGCAGGTAAGGTTACGTAGTCTATTAACAGTTAGAATTCACAAACGTTTTTATCTCCTCCATGAGACAATAGAAGTGATCATTATTTGGCAGGAAGTAGAACCCTATAGTGGCCTGTTTTAGATAGAGAAGCTTCACTTCATGGCCAGCTCTCTGGAGTCCTTCAACATAAGCCAATTGCCAGTCTTGAACAAGATCGAAACCAGCCACAACAACTAGACTCTTAGGGAACTCCAGTCCTTCAAGCTTTTTCCCCCTTGGACCAAATATATTACATGCTGGATGGTCCCTATCTTCTCCTTCAGGTAGATACGCTCTCCAATACCAGTCGCGGTCTTGAATTGTAACAAAGTACTTGCCATCTAATATCTTCTCTGATTCTGTTCTCTGTTGACCACCAAACATTGGGTGAAGAAGAATATTACCCAACACATCGATTTCTTCCTCCGCCGCTCTCGCGGCAACATGGTGAGCTATATTACCACCTGAACTATCGCCAGCCAAATAGACATGAACCTTAGAATCCTTTCCACTTTGAAGCCAAGTTCTAGATTTAACCCACTTAAGAGCCGTCCAGCCATCATCATACGCGCAAGGGTATCGATACTCAGGTGATCGACGATAATTAACAGACACCACAACAGCCTTGCAAGCGCTGACAAGGCGGCGACAAAAGGTGTCGTAAATAGCACTATTAGCAGAGGAATGAGTAAAGCTTCCACCATGGAAGAAGATTATGACTGGAACAACCTCCGTAGTGTTCAAGGGCTTTTCAAGATCTACAATGCCCCATTGCGCCTCACTTTCAGGGGCAGGTTGGTAAACCCGGTTAAGGAGGCCCGTGGTTCTGTCAACATGATCAAAGGAGAAAACCCCATCAACTGGGATGGTGTTGGCCTGGACCTTTCGTTCAAGGAACTCTGCCAATTCGCGGTTAAAGGTCCCATCCGGGCGGCGAAGGAGATTATATGCAAGCTTGAAATTGGAAATGAGGACCCATGTGTTCAGCGGAACAACCCTCTGCAAGAAGAAAATAGGATTTTAAGGAATTAGACGTTTTCTTATATAGAAAAACTAAAGGTTTACACGATCTTTGACCTTGGATTGATTGAGAGCCAAGCCAGTCATATATGTACATCTTATATATTAGAGAACGCGTCAGGTTTTTCTTACAGGTAGAAGTAGTTGAATACTGGTAATGCTAAATAAATCATGTGAAGGAAACTAGACAGATTAGAGCTTAAATGAAAGTTTTTTCCAAGAATCTTCAAAATTAGACTTTTGTCAAAAGACACCGTCGAAATAATTAATGCTGAAAATTAAGAACTTGATGAACTACTGAATCAGATGGGAAGAAATTGCAGCAGCAACAAAATTAGCTCTTAAAATGACTCCAACCGAAGTCAAATTCTTCATCTCCCAATTTGAAAATCAAAATAAACCATGAAGAAGAAGGAGAAGAATCATTAATTTAAGCTCCAAAAATCTTCATTAGAGCAATGATAAATACTGAAAAGAAGGTGATTTAAATGAAAGAAAAAAGGGAGAAGGAAAAGGAATGGTTAAGAAATGAAGAGAGCACCTTGGATTCATTTAGGTTGACTTCATTGCTACCAGCCATGAGGGAATGAAGTGAAAAGATATCAAGACGATAAAACCCAGAAGCTAAAAACACTTGAAAGAAACCAAACTCTTCATTGTTGCATTTCTTTCACTAGAAACACTTGAATTCTTCTGTCTCTCTCTCTCTCTCTCTCTCTCTCTCTCTCATTCCTCTTATTGTTACTATATATATACAGCTGCAGCTTATATTAGGGAACAAAGAGACTGACTTTGTGTAAGAGAGAGGGGGGGGTGTGGAGACGTAAATCTTCTTCTCGGGAGAGAGGGTCAAAGGGACAAGCAAAACTAAAAGAGCGACGGAGGTGCACGGAGACGAAAGAGACGACAAAGCGGGCGGCCGAATTAAACTGTTAACGTGGGTCCTCCCATCTCTCATCTCTCCCTATGTTACTCTTTATATAAAAATACTACTCCTGTTCACTACATGCTGTGCTTGTTCTTTCTTGCTTTCGTGTTTGATATATATATATATCCTTCTTTCTTATTTCCATTTCTTGACTATGGGGTGGTTTACATGTGTATATATATATCCTTCTTTCTTATTTCCATTTCTTGACTATGGGGTGGTTTACATGTTTGAAAGTTGAAACTATGGCTATTGCCAGTCTATGATGAGTTGTTTGGCCTCTTTTGCTTCCTTACACGATAAGTTAAACACCATTTGCTAATAAAAATAAATGAATCAATCCATCCCTCCTTTTCCATTTACGTACCCTCAAGGATTTTATATATATTCTCTAAAAAAATCATTCCAACAAATGTCATTTTTTTATAATTTTATAGGCATATTTTTTTATTTCATTGTATTTTAAAATTAGCCTTTGTGTGCTTACATTAAATTGTTTCTCAATTAAATTTTAAACATATTTGTGTGTTTGAATTGTTGTATTCAAAAAACTTTTGACAGCCTCTTTAAATTTGGCCTTTTAATAAACTCATAAGCCAAGCAGCTCCCTAAATTCTTACCATGAACAGTTTGCAATTTTAGTATGAAGTTTTTTTATATAATTATATTTCACAATGGTAGAAAATTACAAGGAAAATATAATATCAGTTTTGTGTGAAAATATCTTCAATGAAAGGCCTGATGAAAGCTGTCATAATTATTACTAGTTTTATCACACACTATGCCAATAGTAGAATTCTAAGTTAATTTTTAACGTGTTATATAAACCATTAAATCTCATGCATTAACTCATGCTCTTATTAATATTAAATATATTTCAGATAATTTCCTGAATGTATTAACATAAATATCTTCTAAAAGATATTTAATTAAAATTATGCTAATTTTTTCTGATTTTTTAGATCAGGTCACAGGTTTCCAACCAATATACTAATTTTGTGAAAAGAACAAAGAAATAAACGCAAGCAAATATAAACAGATTTCTGATGTGAATGAACAAGGCAAGACCAACAATGTCAGGATCCTTGATCAAATATAGAGCATACTTAAATATACAGAAATATAAAATATAGCAAGAATGTAAATAATGAAAATAAAATCTTACTTAAATTTGTAATGTAAATCAATACAGGAGATATTGGTTACAGAGGAGAATGGATATGGGTTATAGAGGAGAGTAAAATCTTCTGAGAAAAAAATAATAGTTCGCCTTCTAAGGATATACCAAAACCTGTTTATACAAACTTTGAGCAACCATCTCCTCCAACTTTACCAACCTTTTCAGCTGTTACCGAAAATATCCAAAACGAGCTGAATGTTTTGACTTCAAAAATGCATTTTATCACAAACAAAACTCTTTTCAGAAGAGATTTTTATGGTGACCATAATTTTGAAAAATGATCTTGGTTTTTCCAGCACTTCCTCCAATAGAAAAAAGATATCTAAAAACAATTTTATGCTTACATTGAGACCCATAAGGTACAAATTTTATTCTTTGATTGGTTTGAATTTCATTATGCACCAGCACAGCATATTACATATCCATTTGCATCCATTAAATATGCATGTCCGATTACAATCCATTCCAAAACTCCTACATGGAACCTCATTATCGGACCTCCAATTGAGTATGACCATCCACCTTTGCACAAAATACAACTTATTCTCAAAGACCAAACAGTTGATGCAGCTCCATACAAATTACCTGGAGAGGAAATCTTCACAAATACCAAACATATCATCCAACAAAAAAATTTCACAAATACCAACCTCAATACCATAGATAAACAGCTTACCAGATTGGAAAAACAAATACAAAAAAACCCAGTCCATTTCAAAATTCTGCATTGTTTACATAGACGTTGTACTTATTTTTTCACATTCCATAGATCAACATTTCAAACATCTACATACATTCTTTCATACTACACAACAAAATGGTTTAGTTGTTTCCAAAAAAAAATTTCTCTCTTTCATTCCAATCTCAAAAGGGAGAAACACTCCTTCTACAAACAAATTTATCCCGCTCAAACACTGTTGTTCCAAAAGCAATCCAATGGAAAGATATATCCCTTCCAGAAGATTGGATCCTTTAAGGTGCAGCACCATCAGAATTACCCCAACCACCACAACCCAATGTCCAAATTAAAAACATTACCGAGTACACAGATGGCAAAGTCAAATTGTCTTTCCATCGACACTCTACAATTTCCAGATTCTCAGAAGACTCTTCCACTTCCAGTGCAATAGATTTGGAAAGAATTTCCAAAATCCCTTCTCTTATCAATATCCCTTATCATGCAAACCCTCCTAGAAAATCTACATCTGATATCCCTTCTACTAGTTTTAAAATGCAAACTATACTACAAGAAACACCATCCAAGATGTTGTGTCCACCCTTATCCTTACCATATCCTTATATTTTATCGGAGATCCTTCTACTAATTTCCAAAAGGCTTGGGGCTCTCTGGTTTTGTAGGCTGGGTTTGGGGGGCTTTCCCTTTGTCCTTGGATTTTGCTTTAAGAGGCATCAGGACCTGTTTTGAAAGAATTCTTGGGTTAGGAAATTAGGGATGGAATTTGAATCTCCTTTAATGTAGACAATATCGAAATAAAAAATGCTTAAAATAGCTTGCCATCAGGCAAAAATTTGTTTTGAAGCAAGATTTTTGACATCTTTTTGTAAAACTTCTTTTGCAGATTTGCAATCAACACATAAAAGAAATTTTTGATTTAATAAATCACTTTGAAATTTTATAATGCAAAGAACAACTGAAAGGATCTCCTTTTTTATAGTGGAGTAATTTTTTTGACAATCATTCTAGTGGGTAGATGTGTACTGGAGTATTTGTTCTTTGTTATCTTGTACTTGTTTAAGAATCTCACCATATCTTAGGTCAGAGGCATCGGTCTCGACGATCTTAGAAGCTAACGGGTTAGCTACATGGAGGAGAGCTGTTTCAAAAAGGATCTTAAGAATCCAAAGATATATTTTGGTATCAGAGCCTCCGCTACAGATACTTTTCAAGAACAACCTCTCCCACCATACTCCTATGGGGTTTGGTAAATTTTTTGTAGGGCTTTTTGTAGTAAGGTTGTTCTGGTTTGGAGTAAAATTGTTGCGGGTATTTATGGGCTGATCGTTTATAGGAGGTTTTTTGCTCAAATAGTTTTTGGGTTTTGAACAGGTTCCACTACAGGAGGATTTTTTGGTGGAAAGGTCAAACTGGTGACAGAAACTACCAAGTTCTTGCCTAGTACATTTCATTTTCCACTTTAGGTGTTTTTGGAGTTTGAGGTCCTGACAGATCTTAAGGCCTTCTTTTTGGGTGAAGCTCACAAGTTCACCGTATGTAAGCTGGTCATATAGTATAGTTTTGGTTGTAAAGGTATCTTTGATTTTGTTTCGTACTTTTTCTTCTAAAAGAATCGGTAAGCCTGCAAGAAATTTTTCTTTTCAAAAAGGCTGGTTTGAATCTTCTCGAAGCATAACACGAGTAAGGAAGGTATGTTTATATCACTGAAATTCACTGAGCTTCTTGCACCGAAGGTTGGAGAGAAGTTCAGCATTTTTGTCTTTTAGATGGGAAGGATCTTCGATAAAATATAAGGAGATGGTAAGGATAAGGGTGGACACAACATCTCCTCCAACTTCATCAACCTTTTTAGCTGTTGCAGTATGAAAGAATGTATGTAGATATTTGAAATGTTGATCTATGGAATGTGAAAAAATAAGTACATCGTCAATGTAAACAATACAGAATTTTGAAGTGGACTGGGTTCTTTTGTATTTGTTTTTCCAATCTGGTAAGCTGTTTACCTATGGTATTGAGGTTGGTATTTGTGAAATTGTTTTGTTGGATGATATGTTTGATATTTGTGAGGGTTACCTCTCTGGGTAACTTGTATGGAGCTGCATCAACTGTTTGATCTTTATGAGTAAGTTGTATGTTACGCAAAGGTGGATGGTCAGACTTAATTGTAAGTCCACTGGTGAGGTTCCATGTAGGAGTTTTGGAATGGGTTGTAATTGGACATGCATGTTTAATGGATACAAATGGATATGTAATATGATGTGCTGGTGTATAATGAAATTCAAACCAATCAAAGAATAAAATTTGTACCTTATGGGTCTCAATGTAAGCATAAAATTGTTTTTGGATATCATTTCTCTATTGAAAGAAGTGTTGGAAAAACCAATATCATTTTTCAAAATTATGGTCACCATAAAAATCTCTTCTGAAAAGAGTTTTGTTTATGACAAAATGCTTTTCTGAAGTCAAAACATTCAATTCGTTTTGGATGTTTTCGATAACAGCTGAAAGGGTTAGTGAAGTTGGAGGAGGTGGTTGTTCAAGGTCTGTATAAACAGGTTTTGGTATATTTGTAGTATAGTCTGTATTTTGGAAACTAGTAGAAGGGATATCAGATATAGATTTTCTAGGAGGCTTTGCGTGATAAGGGATATTGATAACAGAAGGGATTTTGGAAATTCTTCCCAAATCTATTACACTGGAAGTAGAAGAGTCTTCTGAGAATCTAGAACTTGTTGAGTGTCGATGGAAAGACAATTTGACTTTGCTATCTGTGTACTGGGTAATGTTTTTAATTTGGACATTGGGTTGTGGTGGTTGGGGTAATTCTGGTGGTGTTGCACCTTCGAGGATCCAATCTTCTAGAAGGGATATATCTTTCCATTGGATTGCTTTTGGAACAACAGTGTTTGAGCGAGATAAATCTGTTTGTAGAAGGAGTGTTTCTCCTTTTTGAGATTGGAATTTGTGTTTACTGGCAAAGGCTGAGAATATGACTTTATAGTGAACTTTGAATATGAGAGCAACAGGGATTGATCCTTCTAGCATGTCATAATTATGGGTCTTTATTTGTAGTAGCATACTTTGCAAAAAAAATTTTGTCTTTGAGGGATATGGTTATGTTTGGATAACAGTCAAATGATACCGGGCCACTGCAAAGGCTAGACTCAATAGAACTTAAGAGTGAGTCTTGGAAGTTTTGGAATCTAGCATCTCGGAGGACAGCTAGAATGGAGCTATTTAAACCTTCTTTTGTAAGGGGTTTTATCCCAACTTGGACAAGGCCAACATGGATATATTTATAGTTTCGGGCTAGATGTTTTTGTAAGGATTTTTTAGAAAAG
>Ga0325414_1009802_pt1 | contig 10060 bp, 10 predicted proteins | sample PopdelMetagenome_8_FD_206183 | JGI IMG/M metagenome (GOLD analysis project Ga0325414, IMG submission 206183) | Populus deltoides microbial communities from Bellville, Georgia, United States - Leaf-PdKOR-R3 | ecosystem: Host-associated > Plants > Phyllosphere > Phylloplane/Leaf | place: USA...
AAGGGCAATAACTTTTGATCCTACCGTTGGATCGTGCTCAAATTTTTACCGGAAGTCGTTTTCATTGGAGTACATGTGGAATCGCTACTCGGTGAGGCGGAGGTCTCGTTGCTCGAGACCAGAGTACTGGTTCGAAAGGGGAATAACTTTTGATCCTACCGTTGGATCGCCCTCAAATTTTTACAGGAAGCCGTTTTCATTGGAGTACATGTGGAATCGCTACTCGGTGAGGCGGAGTTCTCGTCGCTCGAGACTAGAGTACCGGTTTGAAAGGGCAATAACTTTTGATCCTACCGTTGGATCGCCCTCAAATTTTTATAGGATGCCGTTTTCCTTGCAGTAGATGTGGAATCGTTAATCGATGAGTCGGAGTTATCGTCGCTCGAGACCAGCGTACCGGTTCGAAAGGTCCACAACTTTTGATCCGACAGGTTGATCGCCCCCAAATTTTTACATGAGTTTCCGGAAGCTGTTTTGCTTGGAGTACATGTGGAATCGCTTCTCGGAGAGGCGGAGGTCTCGTCGCTCGAGACCAAAGTACCGGTTCGAAAGGGCAATAACTTTTGATCCTACCGTTGGATCGTCCTCAAATTTTTACCGGAAGTCGTTTTCATTGGAGTACATGTGGAATCGCTACTCGGTGAGGCGGAGGTCTCGTTGCTCGAGACCAGAGTACTGGTTCGAAAGGGGAATAACTTTTTATCCTACCGTTGGATCGCCCTCAAATTTTTACAGGAAGCCGTTTTCATTGGAGTACATGTGGAATCGCTACTCGGTGAGGCGGAGGTCTCGTCGCTACGGACTAGAGTACCTGTTCGAAAGGGCTAGAACTTTTGATCCGACCGTTGGATCGCCCTCAAATATTTACAGGAGTTTCCGGAAGCTGTTTTTCTTGGAGTACATGTGGAATTGCTACTCGGTGAGTCGGAGGTCTCGTCGCTCGAGACCAGAGTACCGGTTCGAAAGGGCCATAACTTTTGATCCGACCGTTGGATCGCCCTCAAATTTTTACATGAGTTTCCGGAAGCTGCTTTGCTTGGAGTACATGTGGAATTGCTACTCGGCGAGTCGGAGGTATCGTCGCTCGAGACCAGAGTACCGGTTCGAAAAGGCCAATAACTTTTGATCCTACCGTTGGATCGCCCTCAAATTTTTACAGGAAGCCGTTTTCATTGGAGTACATGTGGAATCGCTCCTCGGTGAGGCGGAGGTCTCGTCGCTCGAGACCAGAGAACCGGTTCGAAAGGGCCATAACTTTTGATCCGACAGTTGGATCGCTCCCAAATTTTTACATGAGTTTCCGGAAGTTGTTTTGCTTGGAGTATATGTGGAATCGCTTCTCGGAGAGGCGGAGGTCTCGTCGCTCGAGACCAGAGTACCGGTTCGAAAGGGCAATAACTATTGATCCTACCGTTGGATCGCCCTCAAATTTTTACCGAAAGCCGTTTTCATTGGAGTACATGTGGAATCGCTACTCGGTGAGGCGGAGGTCTCGTTGCTCGAGACCAGAGTACTGGTTCGAAAGGGGAATAACTTTTTATCCTACCGTTGGATCGCCCTCAAATTTTTACAGGAAGCCGTTTTCATTGGAGTACATGTGGAATCGCTACTCGGTGAGGCGGAGGTCTCGTCGCTACGGACTAGAGTACCTGTTCGAAAGGGCTAGAACTTTTGATCCGACCGTTGGATCGCCCTCAAATATTTACAGGAGTTTCCGGAAGCTGTTTTTCTTGGAGTACATGTGGAATTGCTACTCGGTGAGTCGGAGGTCTCGTCGCTCGAGACCAGAGTACCGGTTCGAAAGGGCCATAACTTTTGATCCGACCGTTGGATCGCCCTCAAATTTTTACATGAGTTTCCGGAAGCTGTTTTTCTTGGAGTACATGTGGAATTGCTACTCGGTGAGTCGGAGGTATCGTCGCTCGAGACCAGAGTATCGATTCGAAAGGGCCATAACTTTTGATCCGACCGTTGGATCGCCCTCAAATTTTTCCATGAGTTTCCGGAAGCTGTTTTGCTTGGAGTACATGGGGAATCGCTACTCGGTGAGGCGGAGGTATCGTCGCTCGAGAACAGAGTACCGGTTCGAAAAGGCCATAACTTTTGATCCGACCGTTGGATCGCCCTCAAATTTTTACATGAGTTTCCGGAAGCTGTTTTGCTTGGAGTACATGTGGAATGGCTACTCGGCGAGTCGGAGGTATCGTCGCTCGAGACCAGAGTACCGGTTCCAAAGGCCAATAACTTTTGATCCTACCGTTGGATCGCCCTCAAATTTTTACAGGAAGCCGTTTTCATTGGACTACATGTGGAATCGCTACTCGGTGAGGCGGAGGTCTCTTCGCTCGAGACTAGAGTACCGGTTCGAAAGGTCCATAACTTTTGATCCGACCGTTGGATCCCCCTCAAATTTTTACAGGAGTTTCCGGGAGCTGTTTTTCTTGGACTACATGTGGAATCGCTACTCGGTGAGGTGGAGGTCTCGTCGCTCGAGACCAGAGTACCGGTTCGAAAGGGCCATAACTTTTGATCCGACCGTTGGATCGCCCTCAAATTTTTATAGGAGTTTCCGGAAGCTGTTTTTCTTGGAGTACTTGTGGAATCGCTACTCGGTGAGGCGGAGGTCTCGTCGCTGGAGACCAGAGTACCAATTTGAAAGGGCAATAACTTTTGATCCGACGGTTGGATCGCCCTCAAATTTTTACAGGAGTTTGCGGAAGCTATTATCATTGGAGTGAATGTGGAATCGCTACTCGGTGAGATGGAGGTCTTGTCGCTTCAAACTAGAGTACCGGTTCGAAAGGGCCATAACTGTTGATGCGACCGTTGGATCGCCCTCAAATATTTACAGGAGTTTCCGGAAGCTGTTTTTCTTGGAGTACATGTGGAATTGCTACTCGGTGAGTTGGAGGTATCGTCGCTCGAGACCAGAGTACCGGTTCGAAAGGGCCATAACTTTTGATCCGACCGTTGGATCGCCCTCAAATTTTTACATGAGTTTCCGGATGCTGTTTTGCCTGGAGTAGATGTGGAATCGCTACTCGGTGAGGCGGAGGTCTCCTCGCTCGAGACCACAGTACCGGTTCGAAAGAGCCATAACTTTTGATCCGACTGTTGGCTCGCCCTCAAATTTTTACAGGAGTTTCGGGAAGCTGTTTTCCTTGGAGTACATGTGGAATCGCTACTCGGTGAGGCGGAGGGCTCGTCGCTTTAGACTAGAGTACCGGTTTGAAAGGGCCATAACTGTTGATCCGACCGTTGGCTCGCCCTCAAATGTTTACAGGATTTTCCGGAAGATGTTTTCCTTGGATTAAATGTGGAATCGCTAGTGGGTGAGCCAGAGGTCTCGTCGCTCGAGACCTGAGTACCGGTTCGAAAGGGCCATAACTTTTGATCCGACCGTTGGATCGCCCTCAAATTTTTACAGGAGTTTCCGGAAGCCGTTTTCCTTGTAGTGAATGTGGAATTGCTACTCGGAGAGGCGGAGGTATCGTCGCTAGAGACCAGAGTACCTGTTCGAAAGGGCCATAACTTTTGATCCGAGCATTGGATCGACCTCAAATTTTTACAGGAGTTTCTGGAAGCCGTTTTCCTTATAATAGATGTGGAATCGCTACTTGGTGAGGAGGAGGTATCGTCGCTCGAGACTATAGTACCGGGTCGAAAGGGCCATAACTTTTGATCCGACTGTTGGATCGACCTCAAATTTTTACAGGAGTTTCCGGAAGCCGTTTTCCTTGTAGTGGATGTGGAATTGCTACTCGGAGAGGCGGAGGTATCGTCGCTAGAGACCAGAGTACCGGTCCGAAAGGGCCATAACTTTTGATCCGACCGTTGATCGCCCTCAAATTTTTACATGAGTTTTCGGAAGCCGTTTTCATTGGAGTAAATGTGGAATCGCTATTCGGTGAGGCGGAGGTCTCGTCGCTTCAAACTAGAGTACCGGTTCGAAAGGGCCATAACTTTTGATCCGACCGTTGGATCGCCCTCAAATTTTTACAGGAGTTTCCGGAAGCTGTTTTTCTTAAAGTACATGTGGAATCGCTACTCGGTGAGGCGGAGGTCTCTTCGCTCGAGACCGGAGTACCGGTTCGAAAGGTCCATAACTTTTGATCCGACCGTTGGATCTCCCTCAAATTTTTACATGAGTTTCCGGAAGCCGTTATCATTGGAGTGAATGTGGAATCGCTACTCGTTGAGACGGAGGTCTCGTCGCTTCAAACTAGAGTACCGGTTCGAAAGGGCCATAACTTTTGATCCGACCGTTGGATCGCCCTCAAATTTTTACAGGAGTTTCCGGAAGCTGTTTTTCTTGAAGTACATGTGGAATCGCTACTCGGTGAGGCGGAGGTCTCTTCGCTCGAGACCGGAGTACCGGTTCGAAAGGTCCATAACTTTTGATCTGACCGTTGGATCGCCCTCAAATTTTTACAGCAGTTTCCGGAAGCTGTTTTCCTTGTAGTAGATGTGGAATCGCTACTCGGTGAGACGGAGGTCTCGTCGCTCGAGACCAGAGTACGGGTTCGAAAGGGCCATAACTTTTGATCCAACCGTTGGATCGCCCTCAAATTTTTACAGGAGTTTTCGGAAGCGGATTTCCTTTGAGTACATGTGGAATCGCCACTCGGTGAGGCGGATGTCTCGTCGCTCGAGACCAGATTACCGGTTCGAAAGAGCCATAACTTTTGATCCGACTGTTGGATCGCCCTCAAATTTTTACAGGAGTTTCGGGAAGCTGTTTTCCTTGGAGTACATGTGGAATCGCTACTCGGTGAGGCGGAGGGCTCGTCGCTTTAGACTAGAGTACCGGTTTGAAAGGGCCATAACTGTTGATCCGACCGTTGGCTCGCCCTCAAATGTTTACAGGATTTTCCGGAAGATGTTTTCCTTGGATTAAATGTGGAATCGCTAGTGGGTGAGCCAGAGGTCTCGTCGCTCGAGACCTGAGTACCGGTTCGAAAGGGCCATAACTTTTGATCCGACCGTTGGATCGCCCTCAAATTTTTACAGGAGTTTCCGGAAGCCGTTTTCCTTGTAGTGAATGTGGAATTGCTACTCGGAGAGGCGGAGGTATCGTCGCTAGAGACCAGAGTACCTGTTCGAAAGGGCCATAACTTTTGATCCGAGCATTGGATCGACCTCAAATTTTTACAGGAGTTTCTGGAAGCCGTTTTCCTTATAATAGATGTGGAATCGCTACTTGGTGAGGAGGAGGTATCGTCGCTCGAGACTATAGTACCGGGTCGAAAGGGCCATAACTTTTGATCCGACTGTTGGATCGACCTCAAATTTTTACAGGAGTTTCCGGAAGCCGTTTTCCTTGTAGTGGATGTGGAATTGCTACTCGGAGAGGCGGAGGTATCGTCGCTAGAGACCAGAGTACCGGTCCGAAAGGGCCATAACTTTTGATCCGACCGTTGATCGCCCTCAAATTTTTACATGAGTTTTCGGAAGCCGTTTTCATTGGAGTAAATGTGGAATCGCTATTCGGTGAGGCGGAGGTCTCGTCGCTTCAAACTAGAGTACCGGTTCGAAAGGGCCATAACTTTTGATCCGACCGTTGGATCGCCCTCAAATTTTTACAGGAGTTTCCGGAAGCTGTTTTTCTTAAAGTACATGTGGAATCGCTACTCGGTGAGGCGGAGGTCTCTTCGCTCGAGACCGGAGTACCGGTTCGAAAGGTCCATAACTTTTGATCCGACCGTTGGATCGCCCTCAAATTTTTACAGCAGTTTCCGGAAGCTGTTTTCCTTGTAGTAGATGTGGAATCGCTACTCGGTGAGGCGGAGGTCTTGTCGCTCGAGACCAGAGTACCGGTTCGAAAGGGCATTAACTTGTGATTCGACCGTTGGATCGCCTTCAAATTTTTACTAGAGTTTCCGGAAGCTGTTTTGCTTGGAGTACATGTGGAATCGCTACTCGGTGATGCGGAGGTCTCGTCGCTTTAGACTAGAGTACCGGTTCGAAAGGGCCATAACTGTTGATCCGACCGTTGGCTCGCCCTCAAAATTTTACAGCAGTTTCCGGAAGCTGTTTTCCTTTGAGTACATGTGGAATCGCCACTCGTTGAGGCGGATGTCTCGTCGCTCGAGACCAGATTACCGGTTCGAAAGAGCCATAACTTTTGATCCGACTGTTGGATCGCCCTCAAATTTTTACAGCAGTTTCCGGAAGCTGTTTTCCTTTGAGTACATGTGGAATCACCACTCGGTGAGGCGGATGTCTCGTCGCTCGAGACCAGATTACCGGTTCGAAAGAGCCATAACTTTTGATCCGACTGTTGGAATGCCTTCAAATTTTTACTAGAGTTTCCGGAAGCTGTTTTGCTTGGAGTACATGGGGAATCGCTACTCGGTGATGCGGAGGTCTCGTCGCTTTAGACTAGAGTACCGGTTCGAAAGGGCCATAACTGTTGATCCGACCGTTGGCTCGCCCTCAAATTTTTACAGGAGTTTCCGGAAGCTGTTTTCCTTTGAGTACATGTGGAATCGCCACTCGGTGAGGTGGATGTCTCGTCGCTTGAGACCAGATTACCGGTTTGAAAGAGCCATAACTTTTGATCCGACTGTTGGATCGCCCTCAAATTTTTACAGCAGTTTCCGGAAGCTGTTTTCCTTTGAGTACATGTGGAATCGCCACTCGGTGAGGCGGATGTCTCGTCGCTTTAGACTAGAGTACCGGTTCGAAAGGGTCATAACTGTTGATCCGACCGTTGGCTCGCCCTCAAATTTTTACAGCAGTTTCCGGAAGCTGTTTTCCTTGTAGTAGATGTTGAATCGCTACTCAGTGAGACGGAGGTCTTGTCGCTCGAGACCTGAGTACCGGTTCGAAAGGGCCATAACTTTTGATCCGACCGTTGGATCGCCCTCAAATTTTTACAGGAGTTTCTGGAAGCCATTTTTCTTGGATTAGATGTAGAATCGCTACTCGGTGAGGCGGAGATCTCGTTGGTCGAGACCAGAGTACCGGTTCGAAAGGGCCATAACTTTTGATCCGAGCATTGGATCGACCTCAAATTTTTACAGGAGTTTCTGGAAGCCATTTTCCTTATAATAGATGTGGAATCGCTACTCGGTGAGGCGGAGGTATCGTCGCTCGAGACCATAGTACCGGGTCGAAAGGGCCATAACTTTTGATCCGAGCGTTGGATCGACCTTAAATTTTTATAGGAGTTTCCGGAAGCCGTTTTCCTTGTAGTGGATGTGGAATTGCTACTCGGAGAGTCGGAGGTATCGTCGCTCGAGACCAGAGTACCGGTCCGAAAGGGCCATAACTTTTGATTCGACCGTTGGATCGCCCTTAAATTTTTACAGGAGTTTCTGGAAGCCATTTTTCTTGGATTAGATGTAGAATCGCTACTCGGTGAGGCGGAGATCTCGTTGCTCGAGACCAGAGTACCGGTTCGAAAGGGCCATAACTTTTGATCCGACCGTTGGATCGCCCTCAAATTTTTACACGAGTTTCCGGAAGCAGTTTTTCTTGAAGTACATGTGGAATCGCTACTCGGTGAGGCGGAGGTCTCTTCGCTCGAGACCGGAGTACCGGTTTGAAAGGTCCATAACTTTTGATCCGACTGTTGGATCGCCCTCAAATTTTTACAGGAGTTTCTGGAAGCCATTTTTCTTGGAGTAGATGTAGAATCGCTACTCGGTGAGGCGGAGATCTCGTTGCTCGAGACCAGAGTACAGGTTCGAAAAGGCCATAATTTTTGATCCGAGCATTGGATCGACCTCAAATTTTTACAGGAGTTTCCGGAAGCCGTTTTCCTTATAATAGATGTGGAATCGCTACCCGGTGAGGCGGAGGTATCGTCGCTCGAGACCATAGGACCGGGTCTAAAGGATAACTTTTGATCCGAGCGTTGGATCGACCTCAAATTTTTACAAGAGTTTCCGGAAGCCGTTTTCCTTGTAGTGGATGTGGAATTGCTTCTCGGAGAGGCAGAGGTATCGTCGCTAAAGACCGGAGTACCGGTCCGAAAGGGCTATAACTTTTGATCCGACCGTTGGATCGCCCTCAAATTTTTACATGTGTTTCCGGAAGCCATTTTCATTGGAGTAAATGTGGAATCGCTACTCGGTGAGGCGGAGGTCTCGTCGCTTCAAACTAGAGTACCGGTTCGAAAGGGCCATAACTTTTGTTCCGACCGTTGGATCGCCCTCAAATTTTTACAGGAGTTTCTGGAAGCAGTTTTTCTTGAAGTACATGTGGAATCGCTACTCGGTGAGGCGGAGGTCTCTTCGCTCGAGACCGGAGTACCGGTTGGAAAGGTCCATAACTTTTGATCCGACCGTTGGATCTCCCTCAAATTTTTACATGAGTTTCCGGAAGCCGTTTTCATTGGAGTAAATGTGGAATCGCTACTCAGTGAGGCGGAGGTCTCGTCGCTTCAAACTAGAGTACCGGTTCGAAAGGGCCATAACTTTTGATCCGACCGTTGGATCGCCCTCAAATTTTTATAGGAGTTTTCGGAAGCTGTTTTTCTTGAAGTACATGTGGAATCGCTACTCGGTGAGGCGGAGGTCTCTTCGCTCGAGACCGGACTACCGGTTCAAAATGTCCATAACTTTTGATCCGACCGTTGGATCGCCCTCAAATTTTTACAGCAGTTTCCGGAAGCAGTTTTCCTTGTAGTAGATGTGGAATCGCTACTCGGTGAGGCGGATGTCTCGTCGCTCGAGACTAGAGTACTGGTTCGAAAGGGCAATAACTTGTGATGCGACCGTTGGATCGCCTTCAAATTTTTACTAGAGTTTCCGGAAGCTGTTTTTCTTAGAGTACATGTGGAATCGCTACTCGGTGAGGCGGAGGTCTCGTCGCTTTAGACTAGAGTACCGGTTCGAAAGGGCCATAACTGTTGATCCGACCGTTGGCTCGCCCTCAAATATTTACAGCAGTTTCCGGAAGCTGTTTTCCTTGTAGTAGATGTGGAATCGCTACTCGGTGAGACGGAGGTCTCGTCGCTCGAGACTAGAGTACCGGTTCGAAAGGGCCATAACTTCTGATCCGACCGTTGGATCGCCCTCAAATTTTTACAGGAGTTTCTAGAAGCCATTTTTCTTGGAGTAGATGTAGAATCGCTACTCGGTGAGGCGGAGATCTCGTTGCTCGAGACCAGAGTACCGGTTCGAAAGGGCCATAACTTTTGATCCGAGCGTTGGATCGACCTCAAATTTTTACAGGAGTTTCCGGAAGCTGTTTTCCTTATACTAGATGTGGAATCTCTACTCGGTGAGGCGGAGGTATCGTCGCTCGAGACCATAGTACCGGGTCGAAAGGGCCATAACTTTTGATCCGAGCGTTGGATCGACCTCAAATTTTTACACGAGTTTCCGGAAGCCGTTTTCCTTGTAGTGGATGTGGAATTGCTACTCGGAGAGGCGGAGGTATCGTCGCTAGAGACCAGAGTACCGGTCCGAAAGGGCCATAACTTTTGATCCGACCGTTGGATCGCCCTCAAATTTTTACATGAGTTTCCGGAAGCCGTTTTCAATGGAGTAAATGTGGAATCGCTACTCGGTGAGGCGGAGCTCTCGTCACTTCAAACTAGAGTACCGGTTCGAAAAGGCCATAACTTTTGATCCGACCGTTGGATCGCCCTCAAATTTTTACAGCAGTTTCCTGAAGCTGTTTTCCTTGTAGTCGATGTGGAATCGCTACTCGGTGAGACGAAGGTCTCGTCGCTCAAGACCAGAGTATCGGTTCGAAAGGGCCATAACTTTTGATGCGACCGTTGGATCGACCTCAAATTTTTACACGAGTTTCCGGAAGCCGTTTTCCTTGTAGTGGATGTGGAATTGCTACTCGGAGAGGCGGAGGTATCGTCGCTAGAGACCAGAGTACCGGTCCGAAAGGGCCATAACTTTTGATCCGACCGTTGGATCGCCCTCAAATTTTTACAGGAGTATCCGGAAGCTGTTTTTCTTGGAGTACATGTGGAATCGCTACTCGGTGAGGCGGAGGACTCGTCGCTCGAGACCAGAGTACCGGTTCGAAAGGGCAATAACTTGTGATTCGACCGTTGGATCGCCTTCAAATTTTTACTAGAGTTTCCGGAAGC
>Ga0325414_1009803_pt1 | contig 10058 bp, 4 predicted proteins | sample PopdelMetagenome_8_FD_206183 | JGI IMG/M metagenome (GOLD analysis project Ga0325414, IMG submission 206183) | Populus deltoides microbial communities from Bellville, Georgia, United States - Leaf-PdKOR-R3 | ecosystem: Host-associated > Plants > Phyllosphere > Phylloplane/Leaf | place: USA...
GTGATGATATTATATATTACCTTATAATATATATTTAACCACATTCTCGTGTTATCTTACCATTATTTTTTTATTTTAATTCTTAAATCAAAATATTGGATCATTAGAGTACTGTACGTGGTTAATTTTGTTTACAGCAGGCATCATCCCCCGTCATGCAATTGTGGAAGGGATGCAGATGCAAGATGATTCCATGTACGTAGAACTAAGTGAATTACTCTCATGTTTCATGAGTAATTGATCATGATATGGAAAACTATGTGAGATTTTGCTTAAAATCAGCATTTTACTTGAAATTCAGTAACAAGGTCACGGTGCTTCAAGGTATTGTAAACTCCCCCAGCCTGCACTTCATCTTTTTGCTACCCTGCGGCCGTGCAGTACACTTTGCTTTGCCGCTGTGTTTTCACTTTCAGTCATTCAACTTGTGATGCAGGCAACACTTAGAAGAGTTTACTTTGTTTGTTTTTATGTGAAGATCTTGTCAGGTGGTTATAACGTACGGATTCACACTGTACCACACAGACACGTATTGCCGATCGTGATTCGTCTCCGAAGGGGATAAGACGCCGTCTAATAACAGCACGGGTTTATGAAGTCGGAAGGTGGAGCAGAACTCCTTATGCTCAACTGCTGCCCTTCTCCGATGGGAACCAATCACTGAATTCTCTAAACGTCAATTCCTGTTAATTAGTTCTTGGAGACGGGACTTAAAAATTCATTATCGGGAACTTTTTTAGGTGTATAAAAAAAATTAATATACACGTAGATCGATAATTATACCTCTTATACAAATTAAATACTGTGTTATTTGTTTTATCCATGCACTTCCTGTGCTAACTCATTTCATTACTAACAGCGCTAAAAGATAATATAATTAAGTAAATAATATTTTAGAAAACAGAAAAAAATAAGAAAAAAATAGAATTATTAAACTTAGTGAGTCTATATTCAAAATCACAGATTTAATGGGTTAAGTCATGACAAAATTTAAATCAATTTAATATGTTGTTGTCTTAATATAAAAAAAAATATCATCTTGATTTTTTAAAAAAGTCAGTTTTTACCAGTTCATTCATATAATATTTGGACCCGTCAAGTCAATTAGCTCATGTTAAGGTAAAAAAACAATTTAATAAAAACATATTTATTTATCCTAGAAGAGTTTTTGACCTGAGTTGTAAGTTTGAAGGATTAAACTATGAAATCTGAATTAATTTAATATATTATTATTTTAATATTAAAAAAATATATTATTTTTTTATATTTCAAACTTATGTTGTTACAATTCTTACCGGATTTAATTTAAAATGCAGGGAGGACAAGAAATCAAGCATGGAGGTTTCAAAATTAAATAGCAAGGTAAAATTAAATAATAAAATCAAGTAACTCCCTGTAACCTCTATATTTTTTTCTTTCAATTTTTTTTTGTAACAACCCGCAGAGTTTGCGCCATGAGTAAATTATTATATCTATATTAGAATTAAGAAGGAAATATATATATCTTTACCAACGAAACTAATAAAATATAAATGTTTTAATTTTTAAAAAAATATTATGAGCTGTTGTTGCTTTTCTTCTCCATGTTGTCTTAAAGTCATTGAAATGGACAGTAGATTGCCACTTCGGTAGTAAAAAGTTTCGGTGGAAAAAATAATATTAGATTGCCATTTGATTTTGTATTTTTTTAAAAAATTATTTTTTATTTACTTTAAATTAAGTTTTTTTAGTATTTTTAGATAGTTTTAATATACTAATATAAAAAATAATTTTAAAAAAATAAAAAATATTTTTTTTTAATATTTTTTTTAAAAAAAATACTTTAAAAAATTAACAATTAACTACCAAACAACATCTAAATAGATGATGGAGCAGCCATTTATGCGACCATATATAGTACATGGGTGATACAGCATGCACATGGAAAAAAATTAATGTTTCGATGATTCAACCATACAAAGTTGACTGAATTCCTGGATGGAGCACTTGTAACCCATTGTGACAGTAGAAAACACCTTAATTGTATGCATTTTAATTCTATGCTTCATCATGGTAAGCATTAAGTTTACTTAGTTATTAATCCCTCTGTCCTCGCCATGCTCGTACAGAGAAAGAGTAATTTTCTCCTCTCAAACTTGCTTTCTGCGCTGAGAAACACAAAAATCATCTTGGAGTGGCGATAATAAGTACCTGCTAGAACCTGTTATGGATGTTAACACGTTAACTCATAAGAAGAACAGAAAAAAAAGCTTCCATTCGCAAAAGGTGAGGGAACAAAAAGGGGAAGGGACAAACTAAAAATTGAGAATTTGACTACTATAATTAAGAGATCCAAAATAAAAATTTTATAATGTAGCCACCCAAAAAGGCTCCCAGTTTAACAATCCTTTGTTCTCTACTTCGCCTTCTTTGCACCTTCTTGGTCTTTGAAACTCCTCCGTTCCAGGTTCAGTATCAATGTCCGAATCATCACCTCCCACCTCTTCTTCAAAGGACGCAACATTTCCTTCCCCAACATCAAAGTCATCTACATCATAATCCGTGTCATTTTCAATCTCATCTTCTTTGTTATTGCCTTTATTTTCTTCAGTGGAGGCTACGCCTATGAAGTCAAAATCAGAAGAGGAATCTTTGACAAAGCTTAATCGAAGGCGGCCATCCTTTCTTTCAGCATGTAAGCAACTGTGTCTTGATGGAGCCTCGACGGCTCTGATTATCAACCTTCCATCTTCGCGGTGGGGCCTAACTTGTAGAGATTTTGATCCACGCATCGTTGTCAATGGAGGTGGAAAACTACGAGAATTCGCTTTCTTAGCTCCCAAAAGTCGATGCGATTTCTGTTGCTCCCTTGCTGGAGAATTTCCTACTCTTGAGTCTGATGAAGACAGTGAGAAAATGCTGCTTTCAATGATATCACTTCCACTTTCGCTACCTAAATTCTCCGTACATAATTCCAGGCTCTTTTCACTGAGCACTGAAGAGGAACGATTCAATAGAGGATGGACGTATATATTTTCTTTCTCCATTGATTCTTTGGGACCTTCAGGACTGGTGGATAGAGCTTGGAGGAAGCTCCAGCCACCCAAATCAGGATTTGAAGATGTGTGCTTATCATGAAGGAAGCTACTTTTGTGGCTAGTTTCCTCGTAGTGGGATTTGTCACTGACTTCTTTGGTGTCAGAATCTAACAAAAAAGGCTTTAAGGCCAGTTCAAGGGATTGGGAGAAGTTAGGATTTGGTGAAGATAATCTAAGTCTTAGTGTTCTTGACTCAACAATAGAGGACTCGAGGCAAGACTGCAAACCCTGGCAGACCATAGTTGCCATTGCATAAGCTAGCTATACGAGTTTTATCGCAGATACAAACAAGAAGTTGCAGGAAACCCGCCAAGAATAGAATAAATGGAGGCAGAGCAAAGACAGAAGAGTTTAGGCTTTGGGTTTAGAGGTTCTTGTTTGCGAAGAGAAAGAGAAGAGGGGAGATGATACTGAACATGAGGGATAACTGAGGCGTGGGGTGTGAATTTGTAGTCTCCAAAAGGCGCCAGGAGGTACAGTGGACAGAGGTGGGGAGGGGACTTTTAAGGCCACTTGAAATATAACAAATCTTAATGATTTGCCACACTGAAAAAGAGAGGAGAGAGATAAAAAAGTGGTGGGTGTTGTAGGAGGGAGAAGGTGGGGGTCTTTAAAGTTTAAAGACGAGGAACTAATCGTTGGTTTTGACTTGTAAATGGGTTTTTTAGGATTTATTTGTATGATTATGCAATGAGACTCGAGTTTAAGACCTCTATCCTTCTTGTTTGTGTGATAATACCACTCAAGCATATAAGCTCACTAGTAACATAATGCGATGTAACAACGACTCCAAAAATTACCTGTTTTTCTATTCCCTTTTATCTCCTTCCAAAAGAAAGCCGACAAAAAAAGCTACGAAACAAAGGATTCTCTCAAATATTTCTTGATACTTTGATGGAGATTGGTTTTCCCGTCCTTGTTTTTTTCTTCTTAAAATGTATTTTATCAGGACAGAAACCACACTATATATCCTTTCTTTTATAGATGGTGATTCATGTCTTGAGGGTCAAGTTGATTGCATTCTCAGTGAATAAAAGCAGAAGAAAACATCAGCACAGACCCTTTGAGATTTGAAGCTAAAGTGTCAAATTACTTATATAAACGCTCATGATCCATGCCGACCAGATATGTAAAATTGATCAAAATCCTAAACTTTCCCTGATTTAGACCAGCAGAACTAGCAACAAAATCATGCCCGACAGCAAAATGAAGACAATAATATTTTCACCTTTAAAAAAATCAATGCTTGGTTTGATTGGCATTGAGAATCCGTGCTTCGTGGATCAATAATTCTGTTTCATGTACGGGAAAAAGAATACAAGAAGAGGGGCAGTAGAGTTAGGGCAACCGGCCTGGCCGAATCAAGACCTCCATACCCCACCATGAATGTAAAGAGAGGCTTTGTGATGGTGAGACCCCACTGGCATGATAAATTGCCATTTATTCAAACATGGCCATCATATTGTGCACTGTAAATTGCAACTAATTGAGATTCAGAGAATTTAAGACTTGCTATGTGATTTAAAGTGTGTTGGGTTGATAATACGAAGCAGATGAAACTCATTAAATTATTGCTTTTCAAGAATTTATCTTAACATCTTTCAAAAATCTAAAAAACATTTATATATGGTTGAAGCACATTTTAAAAACACATTTTCAAATACACAAATACTGCTTTTCCCAAAGGTGATTTATGTTAACATATATTCACTTCATAATTAATTCATATTTTGCCCAGCTATCACAAATCGTACGGATTGCTTATGCAATCCTTTGAAAAAGATATAAAGGATCCCCCACTGAGACTCCTTTTCATTGTCTACTACGTGCTAACCTATGAACCCTAGTATGCTTTTCTCTCTGAACCCTAATCCATGTGGACAGACAACAAAAATGACCTTACCTACTGGATTAAAGGAACCCCAGGGCCCCGTTGGCCTCACCAAAAGTTGCTGCTACGGCTCTTTGCCACTTGAGCTTGTGGGTGAGACCTCCAAGTTTGGAAATCAGGGGAGGACTCATCGAACCATTTACGGTAAAAAAAGTGAGCAAATGGCATCAGTGAACACATCACATGTAACTGTACGGTACGCTTTCACATGTTGCCTTTCTGTGGCCACACATGCATGAACCAGGCAGATTTTCTTTTATATAACGTGCATGTTAATAAAGCACGATCAAGTACATTCTTTCTTATTTCTACTTGTATTCTACATAAATGGTTATGTACTTCCTTTTTTGTTTCAATATTTTGGTTAATGAATCTAAGAATGTCACAAAATGGGAAAAACACAACCTACGAGTATGAGCATTCCTTGAAAGGAATGCCCGTGTAAGGAGAATAGAACACAAAAGAAATAACTGATAGCTAGGATCATTATTATACTTTGCATCCCAGCTAAATTAGATATTTATGATTATTACGTAACTTCCCAACTAAGCTAATCAATAATGGAGTAGAAGGCTAAGGTTGAAGCTCTATGATTACTTATATAATGACCACTAGAAGTTTACATGGTCGTTAATTTCAGGGCCAGTGAAATTAGTCGAGGTACGCGTAAGCTGGCCTGGACACCAACATTAAACTAAAAAAAATAATGGAGTAGAAGGATATGCATAGAAAAGCATATGCCATGCTGTTGTATACGTTTGAATAACTGTCTATTTTCTAATCCACCATTTTCCTTCATGTTTTCTAGTTTCTTTGTACTTACAAGAGCATATGGCCATTGTTCACGCGGACGCGGACTTGGTCAAGTTGTACACATGTCTCCTTCTTCTTTTTTTCTTTCTTTCCCACTTATGATGCTCCACATCGTCCAAGAAGGTAAAGCTTGTTTTTTTCGGAATATCCGTTAATTCTTTAGTTCTAATAATCTAATATATTCTTTTTTATCTTAGTGTTTAATTTCTGATACTTATAAAATATTTTCTTTAATGAATTTAAAGACTTTACAAAACTTAAATAAATATTTTTTTTAAGGAGAAGAAAACTATATTTTAGAAATTGAGAATGTTATGTCAATTAAACTCTCCTTTAAAAAAGGAGATCCTCCTCGTATTTATAGTACACCTTTCTCTTTATTAAGAGGAGCTAAAGAAAAAAATATTTATAACTCATCAAAAAATAAATTATTGTAGATTCATTTGAGATAAAATATATCTAATTTATCAAGAAAAAAATATTATTAATGTGTTAAAGGGTAAAATATGTCTTAATCCAAACATAAAGCCTAAGATTTTTAGAGTTAAATGTATTTAAAGTCGGTGCTTAACTAAACTCAAAGATAATAAACCTAGCAACTCACTATATCCACATATACAAGCACTTAGCTCAAAGATAATAGATTTGATAGCTTTATATATATATATATGCATGCTTGAATTCAGCACTGACTAAGCTTAGAAAGATTGGATTATCACCCTCGGCCTTGATCCCTTTAAAAAATATATTAAATAAGATATAACATGTTAATCCATCACCGACAATATGATTACATGTTTCACAAATTTTACAGGATTCAGCGCATAAGTAACAGGGCAAAAAAACCACATTTTATATTATCAATTTTTTTGTATTACATGTCTACTCGTCAAAGAAAGAAATGATGATAACATAAATAATCGATAATGAACAATTGAGGAGCTGTTCTAGGTCAAAAATTTGAACCAATATGGTGTGGTTTTCTAAAAACTACGGCCATATTCAATGTATCACCAATCTTCAAAATAATAGAATTGAAATAAAATAAAATAAAATAAAATAGTACAAAACTGAAGATTGCTATGAATTGAAAAGAGAGTGTGTACGAATATCTCATCTGTGCAAATATTCGTGCTTCCATGTCGCTTCCCAGAACTTTAATAGAAGTTTAGGCTCCTATTCAGTTTAGTAACCTTTGGTAGCTCCAAACGAGCATACTTTTCAAGCCTTTCCTAGTACAAAGATTCTTTATCTGTGACTAATAATAGTTGTGTGCGACAGAGAGAGAGAGAGAGAGAGAGAGAGCGCATTAATTTTGCTCCAGAACCCATCTGCGTTTCTTTGATTTTTTTTTAGCGCCTAGGCCCATTTTGACTTGGAGATAGAGAAAGAGATACTGAAATTTGCATCAGAATCCATCAAAATTTGTTTGATCTTATATCAAGTAATGGAGAATCTTTAACTTAGAAGACGTCATGTCCCTTTGGCCTTCAGTGAAGCCAAAAGTTGGCCCCTTGATTTTTTCCCATGATGCATATTTAATTAAGACTTTGTTAAGAAAGACAAGTGCAGTTCATGGCTCACATTACACTAGCATGTAAACAAATCACTCTGCCTGCCTTTTTGACCATGTTAGTGCCACCTTTCCCCTTCACTACATACTTTGTTGCATTAATTTTTATTTTAACTTCCAAAAGAACACTGGAAACGATACTCAAGGAATGCCTACGTAATCCATGCAAACATGCAATGCAACTAATGGTCATGTTATTGCTAAAGCACTTTCTGCATAGAGCCCATGAAAGACCTTTAGAAGCAACATGTAAATGGCGCAGTTGAAGGATAGGTTAGCACACAGTGACTAGACATACGAGTCTGATCTCAACTGGCATGCATGATTAGTATCGATGCAGTCCTGTTGCTCTGACAATTAACTATTAATATAATGGGCAATCTATCATTTCATGCTCTAGAGAAGACTGATACAGAGAGTTTCTGATTTTGGCCTGCAAGTTGTTATAAATATGTTAATTGTTAATTTTAAAGTAATAACTATTTACATCACTATTGTGGAAAAATGCTACGTACAAAGAGAGTAAATCTTTCAGGATTAGTTTAGAAAACTTACAGGCAGTCATATGACCATCTTAGATGATTTGCTACTTAAGTTTCAAGAAAAGATGACGATGCCTGTTCATGGGCCAGCAGAATCTATACCATTGGTTGTGGCTTCAATCCTCCCCAAACTTGAACATAGTTTCAACTTATCGAAAAAGAGGACTTGGAAACAGAAACAACGTATTTATTACAGATCTGATATAAAATAGGAATTTCCAAGTCAAAGCAATCAAATGTAGAACAGAGTCACAGAAAATTTGGTAAAAGCATCCACTTTAGATGTTTGTTGAAATTATAAACAGTCCATTTATTAATATATTCTTATCAAGAGTAATAAAAGTACAAAATCAAAGAAAAAACTGAATCAACAAATTGCATTCCACCAACCAGGTACCAAACATTATTCCAGGGTAGTGTTGCTAAAAAAAAAGCTTTTAAAAGTAATGTTTTCCAAAGCAGCCATACAAGGAACATCAAATACAGTTCCCCAGTTGGAAATTAAAAAAAAAAATAAACTGGTAAAATAGAAATTAAAGTGCACAAAGTTAGTTCAAATATCTATCTCTAGGACGACCTGCTTTTAACCAAATTATCAAACTCAAAACTATGAATTCAACACCATGAAGCTCTTGTCAGTGATTTTGGCGGGTTCACTATTTATGTTCTCAAAAGATCCACTTGCAAATAACACTACTATAATCAAGACCGTTATAGCAGTAAGCCCATCATCTAAAAACAAGGACATGCAATAAGGTTTTAAGGAACATCATGCAGAATACAAAACACAAATCATTCTTGGCACACATTAATGCGACATCATGGCCAAAGTGATAATATCACATGCCAATTATTGAGGGCGCTAATAAGGATGTCTTAAATTCTCAACCATTCCTAGAAGGTGCCAACTAAAGTCACTCAAATAAAGATGAGAGGTATCAAGAGATTGGAAATTTACTTTCTGTTTGGAATCCAACCATTGGATCCAACAAAAAGAAAAGGACTCAAGAAATGTCACTAACTATATAACTCCAAACACATTCATCTTGCAGTCTCTGACTTTGATAGATAACTCTCCAAAACAAGTACACAATGTTGCGTAAATGAGCAGAAGTAAAATCTTAATATATGATCGATCTAGATGGTTGTCCCAAAAATGGTACAAGAAATGAATACTCCACGTAGCTCGTCGCAGCTTCAAACCCTCTCTATCATCTCGCAGATTCAAACCCTTTCTATCATCTTGCAATTCTACAGTATCATGCATGCAAGCAAAAATGAAATATTTATCACCTTTTTTAATTCGTATCCTTTCCAAAAATGATGCAAGAGCCCCAAGCTTCAAAATTCCACATCCATGGTTCGGATCCTAGCCAATTATCAGGGAGATTTGTTCTCAAAATCACTCCACGTCTACCATCCATCCAAAGTTAAATGACTAAAAACCCATCAATCATCAAAGTGAACCATAATTATTTATACCTGCCACTTATAGGTTTCTAATGATATGGCAACATATTAACTGAAAATCAGTCTCTTAGGTATGAATTAATGACCAGACTGAATTAAGAATTTAAGAGATATATTCGAGCAGAAACAGGCAGGAAACCTCTCAGCTACAGATCTAGCTCTCATGGGTCCTTTACATTTTAAAAATTGTGATTTTGACTCCTTGAATTGTCAAATATTTTAGTAAAACAACAGCCATATGTTTCAATCAATTCAGTATCTTAGAGATAACAACAATGTATCACTTGCAATCACATTGTTTTTCAGAACACATGTTCAGCTCAAGAATGAACAAACACGATCAGCTAATTACAGGGAAAAAAAGAGACAGTTTTGAGACTACTTCATATCAACTCATAATTTAGGGATTTCAACATTCTTTACTCTAATTTTTTTCTTTTTACCAAATTTACAATATACAAATCCAAATCTACATATTGAAATTCAAATTACATTTTCACGTCAAATTACTAGATGAAATTAACAATTACATTCCAAATTATAATAACAAATCATCAGCATTTAATAATGCTCTTCAATTACCGATAATAGCAGCATTAATGAATAAAAACGAGAGACAAATCACTTACAATAACACAGGGAAGCTAAGTGACGAACGCAGTGATCAATCTGAACAGCATCAATGGGAGCAA
>Ga0325414_1009805_pt1 | contig 10058 bp, 10 predicted proteins | sample PopdelMetagenome_8_FD_206183 | JGI IMG/M metagenome (GOLD analysis project Ga0325414, IMG submission 206183) | Populus deltoides microbial communities from Bellville, Georgia, United States - Leaf-PdKOR-R3 | ecosystem: Host-associated > Plants > Phyllosphere > Phylloplane/Leaf | place: USA...
GTTTTTTTATACAATCCGATGATCAAAGGAATTGATGGGGCTGGAGTTTGGCTCTTTGGCTGATAAAAAGTGCCATAGAGATGAATGCAGCTACCTATAACAAACAGCCCTTTCTCACCCTTTTTCGCCTTTTTTTTTTTCTGGCGGATTTCTGTAGAAAGGCTGATACATCCTTGATTCTTTATTTTATTTTATCTGGTTCTTTATCGAGTAGTAATTCAGGCAGCCTCTTTGCTGAAAAGAAGATAGCAAAGAAGGTGTTAAACTGCTCGTACATTAATTTGTCTTATGCTCTTCAGACTCGCTGAGACTTCTCTTGTCTTTGAAGCTGGTCTAGTAAGCCTAAGCACATCATCTTTTCTTTTTATCCTTAATTTTTCCGAAAACTAACCCTTCATTTTATTTTTTGAAGGTGAAATATAATCTCCAGTGAGAATTTGTTCTATATTTATGTATAAAAATAGAATAATTTTCCTTTTGAATTATCAAATACTAAAAGATTATGATTAGATTTATCGAAGTTACTCGTAATAAAACTTTGTACAAACCACTGGGAAGAAGTTAAGGGCATTCCTTTGAGTGGATATGGTCAATGGCGGTATCATTTAGCCAATCGGATGGGGAGGAATGGAAGTTGCTGTACCTTATAATGATCGATTCATGGGATTGAAATGGATCTTATGGTGTACAAAGGATTACTTGCCATTACCGTATACTTTGAGAGAGAATCAGCGAGTACTTTCAGTCTTGAGTTATGGACAATGAGTGGACACGTACGGTCATTCATATATATGCAGAAACCTCTTTGAATCTATTGGGAATTTGGAATGATAAAGAAATAATGGTGCTCAACAGAAATGGATCTTGGATTTCTTTTGTATATTACGGAGGTGGTAGAAACAAAAATATTCCCACCGTTTGACTTTTTTTTTTGCCAGCAGCTCCCATCAGCTTACTTGGTTCCATCTTCTGGAAACTGCTGAGTATGTTTATGAGGAGGGACAGAATGCAACCTCTCCCTGTGTTAATTATGTGAAGACGCAGACTCTGAGCTACTATCAGCCTCATCTATCTTGTTGTTAGTTACTAGTAATCACCGACGGAGTCTGCTAATTCTCATCTTGTCCTGTGACGATGGTGATGGCGGGCTGTGAGATCGTAGCAGCAGTTAATTTGGAAGAAAGAAAAAGAAAAGGGCTATAGACTATCTTTATTAAAAAGGGCATAGGGGAAACCGACTTTGAACTACAAAACAGGAATTGTTTCTCTTTTTGCTATGATTTGAAATAGGAAAGATCTTAACGTCCCCTCATGTATTTAGTTTGGAAGAGGAAACAAACAAAAAGCTTTTGCAGGTGGCCGACCTTCATAGAATAGGAGAAAATCTCCCTTTTTTTTCTTAAGCACGCAAAAGCTCACATGCAATTGGCTACAAAAAGCTCACATGCAATTGGGCAAGGCCTTTTCTTTTCCAGGAGATTTTGCCCAAGAATTCTTCCTTTGAATCAGTTTCTCCTCTTTGCCGATTGTAATTGAGACCGTAGGACACCCTTTTCCCTTTCAAAATTACATGTACGTGGATACCTAAATTATGCATGTAAAGAAATATTTATCTTTTAAGTCCAGGTTTACAAGGGACTTTCTTTCTGAGAAGAGTAATATAATGTAAGAGTTCCCTTTCTTTTTCCCTGCTTCTTTCTAACATGATATTAGAGCATGCATGTATTAGATCATCAATATAAAGGCAGATCATCACAAAATCTTCTTCTTTTTTCTTCACATAAAGTGATGGTTTAATTAGATTGACATCTTTCGAAACAATTTTGATCAAAATAAGAATCAATCTTGTTGTTCCGTTCTCTTGGTGCTTGCTTTAAACTGTAAAAAGCCTTATAAAGTCTAGAGACTTTGTCTTCTTTTTCCTTTCATCACACAACTGAGGTTACTCTACATAAACCTCTTCCTATAATTTTCTACTGAGAAAAGCTTATTTGATAATAAGTTGACAAACTTGTAATTGTATTTGTGTTGCCAAAGCAAGAACAATTTTGATGGTTTCCATTCTAGGAATAGGTGCAAGTGTTTTTGTGAAGTCTACTCCAAGCTGAGACGTATAGCCTTTAGCAACAAATCCTGCTTTATATTTTTGTACATTGCCATCTTCATTATATTTAGTCTTGTAGATCCATTTTAATATAACTGCTTTCTTTTTCTTTGGTGGTGCCACTAACTCTCATGTATGATTTTTCTCAATATTTCTTCATTCATAACCTTTCTCCATTCTTCCCTTCTTGCTACTTCTTCATGATTCTGAGGTTCACCAGAAAAAAATGCAACATGACAAGAATTATAAATATCAATTAATGACCAATACTTTATTGAAGAGCCAAATCTTGAAAAGAGATGTTTGGATAGAGAATTGTTGCGACAACCACAAGAGTAGAAAAATAGCCAGGAGGAGCCATGTTCAGACAAACCATTTAAGGAAAGGAAGATTGAAGAGATGGAGTTTTTTAGTTCTCCTTCGAGCCTCTTAAATATATACATGTAACTATTAAAGATGCATTTATCTTTTAAGTCTCTTGAATTACCTTAGACTAGTATAAATATGTGTTTAGAGTATTGTAAGTCTAAGTCAAGGTCTACAGGGGCATTCTCTTTTAGGAGATTAACGTAATGTAAAAGTTCCATTTCTTTCCCCTAACACACACTTCATCTGTTAGAAGACCGACCTTTGAATGCTTTGATGCCCTTTCTTTCTTTGATTGAACACGTACTTCAAATAGTTGGCTCAATGTAAGTTCATATAACTTTTACATAGTTTCAACACTTTTTATAACTTGTCATAATTGATGTTGCAGCTTTTCTTTTAAATTCTCTAATGTTTTCTTGTTCGCTTCAACCAAACTATAGTGTGTGGTCTCCCTAATTTCATTGACTTTTTAAAAGAAACAGTTGTTCTCGGAGATGCAAAAACCACAAAGTTCCAACCACTTGGACTTTTTAATGGTTGGTTATTGGACCTATATGATGACATGCTCTGTTGATTTTCCTAAGAACTTGGAATACTTTTAGTATTTGATCTTGTATTAGTAGAATAGGTACCTTTTCCATAAAAATGACTGCCTTCCATAACTATTTTTCGCATGAGGCTCCTATCATATAAAGCATAACTTATTAAGCCAAATCATTAAAGAAGAAAATTAAAATGAGAGCTTAACTGGCAGTATAATATTCCTTGCTCTTCAATACATCCAATCCCATGACATGTTTTTCCTTTACTTTACTTGTAAACCCCATATAAAGATTAAAATCTTATAAATGATAATAAATGTAACAGTGATAATTATTTAGAAATAAATTTTTTGAGGACTAAAACCCTTGAACATGATTTATTTTTAAGTACGTTGATGAGATAAATAACCGGTTAAAAAGGAAAACACTTAAAATTTTAAAATGAAGCCAAGGGAAAACACTTGGTAAATATGGAATGGTGGGGTGTATAAATGTACTCTTGGCTTCTAAAAAAAAAAGGAGGGGAGATGTTTTGTATTATGGAAAAGTTGGATTAGAGGAATTGATTGTATTAATGGTTTGTTTAATGCTTGAAATTTGATTATTATGGTAGTATAAGATTGGGTAAAGCTTCAGTTGAGGAGAAAAGAAGAAAAAAAACTTGCCCCCACCTTAACTATAGGGTCGACCACATGTAATGCATGAATAGAAAAAATAGTTTTTAAATTTTGTATTTTTTATTGTATTGTGAATTGTATTAATATCTAAACTTTAATAATTAGTGAGTAAGAATCGAAATAGAATGAAAAGGGACTCATGATTTCCTTTATTGAACATGCTGACTAATAGGCCAAAAAAATAGGGTAAAAGAGGAAAGGTATATAGATGACATATGAAATTATCGTAGAAAATTCGTTTGAATTAATCTGGATTTAATCGATATAGAATTTTGATAATTGAAACAAAAATATATAGGGTATGTATGATTTTGGGAAATAAAAGTTGAGTGTTAATTTAAAAAAAAGTTGTGTAGTGATTCAATGATTTTGAGGGAAAATAACAATGATTAGTGATGATGAAATTATTCTTTGATTGAAGGGAATACTACTACTGTAAGCAGGCTACATACCAGAGCAGGAGTTAGGACATCAAACACTGTCTATTTATGAAATACAAATTATTACAATTGTATTTAATATCAAGAGTAATTGGTTTAGAGATGATGAAAGGAATAAAAAAAAAAAAGAGAAGGAGAGAATTGAAGGAGATCCAAACTTAATTAGTCATTCCTGAAATTTGAGAGACTAATGATATTGATATAATTAATTGATATTGACACTTTCCAACTTGCTTAGTTGGTCCCAGAATAATTTCCATGGTTTTGACAATTCAATGAACAAGATATCTTCATCAGGTAGGTCTTCAGAGAACTTTATTAATTGAGAACAAGATAATCAACAAAAAAAATTAGCTAGTGCTTGCTCATTGATCATCTTTTCTGAAACATAGACAATTTCAAATTCTTGAAACAATAAAACCTATTTCATTAATCTTCACACTAGTACTGGCCTTGAGATGACGTGTTTAAAATGGTAAACTCGAGAGATTAGTCATCTTCATATGCTTAGAGGTAATGCCTTAAATTCTTTATCGTGAACATCAAATCTATATATGTCTTTTTTATTGAAGAATAATTCAGTTAAGCCTCATTTAACATCTTACTAAGGTAGCAAATAACATTTTCCTTGAGCTGCATTATAGAGGATAAATAGGTGTCCTGATATTGGTTCTTGTAAGACATGTGGATTAAACAAATACTCTTTAATCTTTAAAGGGAGTAATATAAGCTTCATCCCAATAAAATGATGTATCATTCTCTATCAAGTGAGTGAATGGTTGATATTGATTAGCTAAGTTAGAAATGAATCTCTATATATAAGCCAACTTTCCTTGGAGACTTATTAACTCGTGGATATTTCTTAGTTTTAGCATTTTTAAGATGACATCAATCTCAATTTCTCAATGTCAAACTATAAATCCTAGGAATTTACTTGAGGACACACCAAACATGCATTTTAGTGGGTTCATCTTTAGTTAGAATTGACGTAACATTTCAAATACCAAATGAATATCTTGCAAATGATTTTCTTTTTCCTTTGGCTTCACCACAAGGTCATCAATGTAGCATTCAACATGTTGGTAAAACATATCATAAAAAATATTATACATCGTTTTTTGATAAGTGGCACCTGTATTCTTCAAGCTAAAAGGCATGATCTTATAACAACATATCTTTTTCAAAGTCTGAAAGGTTGTCATCTCCTCATCTATGAGCGCCATTCAAATATGATTATAGCTAGATGAATCATCCATGAAGGTTAGTCTCCCGTGGAATCTTGTAGCATCAACCATAATCTCAATGATTAGAAGTGGAAAGTTATCTTTGGGAAAAACATTGTAAGGTCTTGAAAATCCACACAAACAAAGATCTGACCATTTTTATTTTTCACTGGCATGATATTTAAGATCCATGTAGGATACTTCGCTTCACAAATGAAACCCACTTAGATAATTCTGTTGACTTTACCTCAATTTATGAGATGAGTTTATAACGAAAGAGAAGCTGAGCTTGTTTTATAAGTCTAACCTTAATTTTTATTGCTAATTGATGGACAACAACACTCAATTTTAAACCTAACATTTCATTGTAGTACCAAGCAAAGATATCTCAATACTTTATCAAAAGTTTCATGTAATCCCTTTCTTCTTTAAGTGATAAGTTTGTATTGATGAAGCTTGGACGTGGGTTTTTAATGATGCTTAAGTTAACCATTTTAAGTTCATCCATCAAAGACTTATTTTCTGATTCTAAGATGGGTAAAGCCTCCTCAGCATCTTCTTCGATGAGAAACTCATCATTATCATCATCTTCAATATCGGTGTGATTTGAAATGAGATACATCATTTCCTCTTATTTCTCTTCATCAGAAAGGTTTGTGATCACTATCGTGCATATCCCTATTTCAATGTCACCTCAACACTTACCACCCATTTGCATTGTCTCTTCATGCATGAAGGTATTTTGCCAGGAAGATCTTTTAAACCCTTCACCAAAGTTGGTCGATGATCGAGTACATGCTTATGATCTTTTTATTTGGATGGTCCAAGTCTTGTGAATACTAACATCTCATTTAGAGTCCTTCCACTCCTTTTGGTTTCAATCCTATCAACGACTGAAGCACGAGTCGTAGTCACACCAAGGCAATCCCAAATTAAAGCCCTTAGATGTGGAGGTTGAATTTGTTTTTTTTTTTCCTTCACTTTTTCCACACTTAAGTATCTTGAGGCCTTTTTATTAATCTTAAAATGAAGTAGTGTAGAAGATTTTTATCCAATACCAACCTTTGAAGTTTTGCTATAAGTTTTCTTCTCTCTCCAAGCCTTCTTAGTCTTTGTAGAAACTTGTTTACCTTTGACTCGAGCCATATCCCTATCCTTTGCTAATTTATTGACATCTTCATGGCTATAACCAACCATAGATAAAAGCTTATAATCATTGGGATCGAAGCCATTAACTCGTTTATTAGTGAGTTCTTCAAGATTTATAACTTCCGACTTAATTTGATGAATAAACATTTTCGATAAAGGTTTTGAGACCTTGGTCAATGTAAGATTAGTAGGTAGAAAGGTTAATTTTTTAGCCCCTTTGTGATCTTCTCTTCTTCCTTAGGAAAAGAATATTGACCCTCTTTTTTTGCTCACACTAGAATATATCGTAGTACCATAGCTTTACATGATACCTTATTATTGACAAAGTCTTCTACTACCTTTTCTTTTTCTTTGTTCTTCATTGGACGAGTTATTTCTTTATTTGTAGATGACTTATGCATTTTTAAGCTCTTAGAGTCAACTTATCCCTCTTCTTGGTAGTTAGGTAGGGATTGTAGTTCTTCCATCATAGCTAACATAAAATAAAACTTTACGTTGGCAAAATGGGCTTCAGTTATGGTAAAGAGGTCATATCCTCCACTCTCAATATCACTTGTCCATATCGACAATACTTAAAGCATTAGTGAAATGTTGAGGAGACAATATAAGTTTTATGTATCCATGGTTGTCCAAGTAGCATGTTGTAAGTAGTTTTGACATCTATAATGTGAAAAAATAATTTAAACTCTATATCTTTCATATGTATCACAAGTCTTATATTTCCTATGATATTTTTCCCTCATTGATTAAAGCTTTGAATCGTTAGATGAATTGAGAATAGTTCATCTCTAGGAATCCCAATCTCGTTCATGGTTTTAAGAGGTAGTATATTGACAGTCAAACCATCATCCATCAAAATACAATTCACCACCTTTTCAATGATGTATCCTTCAATAAAAAAAGGGTAATTGTAAAGTTTTGATCAAAGCAACAAGTCTTCATCATTAATGTAATATCCCACATCGACAAGTGAGGAGCTGGTAGCTAGCTTTATTAGTAGTGTTGGTTGCTAACTTGTCAGACGCGTTTTGGGACCATACATGGTCACCAAGAACAAATATGTGAGGGCGGTAAGGCCCAAAACGGATAATATCTGGCAGGTTAGACTGAGCTATGACATTTGGTTTCAGAGCTGACCTCACTAGCTATCTGGTTGTGTTGACGGGGTCATCAGGCTCCTTAAGGAGGTGGATTGTAATATCCCACATCGACGGGTGAGGAGTTGGTAGCTGGCCTTATTAGTAGTGCTGGTTGCTAACTTGTTAGACACGTTTTAGGGTCACGTGTGGTCACCAAGAACAAATTCGCAAGGGCAGTAAGGCCCAAAGCGAACAATATCTGGCAGGTTGGATCGGGCTATGACAATTAAAGAATATCTTCATGATGCATATATCATGAGGCGAGTTTATAGAGTCATTATGGCTTTCTTTCACGGCTTTTTTAGTAAAAGTTCTCTCAATCAACTTGATAACAAGTGGCAGATACATTTTTCATCCTTCTCAACTTTCTTAACATGTAATCATTCAGTGTAATGAGCTTTTTTTCATACATTAAGCTTTGACCTGGAAAAACTTCATCTTTAACTAGTATAGACATTTTTTGAATTTTTTGGTGCATTGGCTCATCAATAGCCTTATTCACCATCGAGATTCATATTATAGCCGGTTTTATCATACGTGTGTGTTTCTTATTTCCTCTTTTATGAGTGACTAAAGTTTATATTATAGCCGGTTTTATCATACGTGTGTGTTTCTTATTTCCTCTTTTATGAGTGACTAAAGTTTATCTTTTGTTGTTGTAATTCCTAAATGATTCGAGCTTCAAGTTGCTAACTTGCGGTACAAGGGTTATACGCGAAGCTTAACTTGAGCATGTAGTGAAGCTTATATGCATAAGAACATTAAGTTTCATAGGTTCAAATTAGCCAAAACTTATTACTATGAGGGGAACGATTGGTGCGAACCTAAAGTCACTATGGTCGTGATATTATAAGTTATTTCATCATTGAAAATGATATCCCCATTCTTATGTGGCCTCATGATCTTGTCTTTCAGCATAAAACACTTCTATATAAAATGGTTGATCAAACAATGATATTTATAATAATTTGGGTTGTCCACTTGGTTTGCTTTTTCAGGACGTCTCAACTCTAGTAGCTCAATGAGATTTGCTTTGAGCTAATCATATAGAATTCTAGATATGTATGAGTTAGGGAATGAATACTTTTTTTTCTTGTTGCTCTTTCAAGGATGACTTCTTTCTTTCATCCTTTTGAAAAGTAGTTAATGTTGCAAAATCATTCCTCTTAACTCTAGTTGGTACTTTTATGGTAGTAAAGTTAATCACTAAGATTATTTTCCATTAACTTTTAGAGCGCTCTTTTCAAATCTACGACCTTTATATCTTGGGCTCTTGCATAGGTAATGATGAGTTTTTTTGTTGTAGCAATGCTAAGTTTCATATCATGTGCTTGAGTAGCCAATTTTTTAAAAGAATTTGGTTTGATGTCTTGTAAAATGTAGCATGGTCCCTAATGCATCCATTGAATACATATATCTAGCATGAATAAAACGTTGGAAGACTAAATTGAATTTTGACCAAAATCCTAATTCAAGGCAAAACAACACCGTTTTTTTTTAAAGAACCAGACGATGCGTCACCTAGTTATTGTTCATTGTTTTCTTCTTTTACTTGAAAAAGTTGCTTAGGTCACCTACTTTGCACGTGAATTTAATACCTTTAACCTTCACCAAATTTGACAAAACTTGCACGAAAATGATCACCTGACATTTCCCTTCAGCCCGGTATGGTCCATTCAGGCCGATTGACAATACAATGGTCACGACGCTACCAAATCCACCAAAGGTAGCTAGCCCAACCACCAGCCGGTCACTAGGAGCCACTGCTAGTCCCTCACTCTCTCCTGTAGATTCTTTTTCTTCTTCTTCCTTCTCTGCCATCCGCCACCAACTCCATCGTTGCAACCGCTAGCTGCACGTCATCCTCCACGACCAGACCACCATCGCACCAGGTGAGCTCCCCTTCCCCTTCTTATTCACTCTCTGTTCATGCAATGGATGTCGAGCTGGGCCAATTCTGGCCCAACTCAAATGGATGGGCCAAGTCCGGCCCAAACAAAAAAAAAAGAAAAAAAGATATGTTGGGTCAAGATTAGCTTAACCTTTTCTTGGGCTAAGCCAAGCTAGTTAGTTGGGTCAGCCTAGCACATATATTTAATAATATTTAATTATAATAATATAATAATATATTATAATACTATATATTATATATTATATAAAAAATAAATAATAAAATAAAATAAAAAATCCTTTCAGAAAAATGTAATAAAATATAAAAATGCTACTTTACCCCTATGTGTGTTCAATCCTTCGGTTTTTAAAGGACAAAGTAATTATTTTACTCACAGTCAACAACAGTAAAACATGAGTAGAATTATTGTTATGTATATATAATAATATAAATATGGGTCTTATCGTTAAAATTATATATAAGTTCCATTGTTTATGTCATAGGAGAGTACAGTTCCCATGATT
>Ga0325414_1009807_pt1 | contig 10057 bp, 7 predicted proteins | sample PopdelMetagenome_8_FD_206183 | JGI IMG/M metagenome (GOLD analysis project Ga0325414, IMG submission 206183) | Populus deltoides microbial communities from Bellville, Georgia, United States - Leaf-PdKOR-R3 | ecosystem: Host-associated > Plants > Phyllosphere > Phylloplane/Leaf | place: USA...
TGATGAAGGACCCTTGTCACTGTGGCAAACCCTTTTTTTCTCAAAGGCCCAGAAAAATTAAATCAGTCGAGCGAGCATGCGTAGATCCAATCAGATCAAGTACAAAGTCAGATATAAATCCAACGGTGGGTCACTGAGCACCGATCAACAGGGTTTTTAGTTAATTCAAAACTAGTTAACCACTCTTTGACTTTACAAATGTGTGTATATTGCACGTTAACTTTCTATTCGCTAGCCAATAATTAAGACTGTTAATTTCGTTTTGCTTCATTTAAAATAACTAAAATATTTTATATTAATTTAAAAAATAAAACAAATTTCATCTCATTTTAAATCTTGGTCTGTTCTGGATTTTTTAGCTAAATTTCATCTGAAATGTTTCGGTTTCATTCCATATATTCTGTTCCGCTCTTGAAAAACCATTGAATCAAATTAAACCTTGTTCAATTTAATTAATTAAACCACCCAATTATAAAAAGTTATTTTTCATTACTATTTTCAATAACAATGTATTAATAATAATATTAAAAATTATTATTACTATTTTCAATAACAGTGATATTAATTTTTTAAAATTAGATTTATCATTAATATATATAGTTTATATTCATGTTATTTTTTCATATTTATACTTTGTAGGAATTTGAGCAAAATAAGAGATGCTTTAGATTCCATTTATATTTAAAATATTTATTTTAAAACATTTTATTTTTATAATATTTTGATATTTTGTTTAAGTTAAATTACTTTAAGTTAAAGATCTATTTAATCTTGACTATTTAGAAATATTTTAAATTTTAAAATTATATTTATTTGGCATTATGTTTGTATTGCATAATTTATAATTAATTTATCTTGAATTTGAATTATGTTTGTTGTGTTTCAAGATAAATTAATTATAAATTATATATATATATATATATATATAAACAGTACAATCCCGAAACGGCACGCCGAAACACTTCAAAACTAAAACATTTCATTTCAATTGAAAAAACAAAACACCTATCAAAACAAAATTGACAACCTTGCCAATAACCCCTGGCTCGGGTAATCAAAACGTTATTTGCATCAACTGTTACTGTATTCTTTCGAAGCCTTAGCCCCATGAAAGTAAGACAAACAATATTAATTAAAATTCTATACCGTATGGGTTGAATTGGTTTTATGATTTTTTTTTTGATTTGGTAATTCTGTTTTTAATTGTAATTATTTTATTTATATTGATTGCTTCTAACTGAATTTTATTTTTAATTTCATTCTTAATTGTTTGATGTTATTAATTTTTTTTTATCAAATTTAGTCTACATTCTCTTAATTATTATTATTTTGATCTTCAATCATTTTCTTGATTTATTTATTTTTTATTGATTCTATCCTTGATCATTTATTTTCATTAAACTTTTATGTCAAGTTTAGTGTCAATTTTTTAATTGTTATTTTTAAAATTATTTTTAATTGATTTTTTTCAATTACATCTCTAAACATTTAAGTTCATTTAAATTTTCCCTTCACATTTAATTTTAGTTGGTTTTTATGTGAATTAGTCCTCGTTATTTTAATTGTTATTTATTTTGTTTCGTTTTGTATTGTTTTTTTTATTGACTATTTCTTTAATTTCATCCCTCGATGTTTGCTTGGTCAAGAATCTTGCTTCTTTGTTTTTTCAAAATTTTTTTAATTAGGTCACCTTGATCTCACGACCTAGGTCATGGATTTAAAAAATTAGCCTAAGTTGACTTTGATCCTTTTTTTAAAGCATTTTTTCAAAAAAAATTGTCATTATTTTTTTGCTTTGCTATTTATGGGGTTATCTCAATTTCATTTTCTAGATCATGTGTTTGATTTGGTCACCTGGGTTGGCTGTTGGGTTTACTCGAGGCTTTCTTTTATATTTTTTTATATGTTTCCATCATGTTGGCATGTGTCCATTCCTTGTATTTTTTTTGATGTGTTTGGCATTTCATAATATTTTTTATGGCATTGGTTTATTCAGACATTTTTGTTTGTATTTATCATTTAAGCCATGAGATTTTAGAGTGAATTTATCTTTATTTATTTAAATAAATTAAATTAGTAAATTTAGTAAGGTAAATATCTAATCTTTATATTTTCTTTTTTGGTTAGTGTTAACAACTTTTTTTACTTACATAAATAGTTAATGATTTATTTAGTTAGATGATTACACAAGCTTTTCAGATGACACATTTAATTTTTCATGTAAAAAAATACATTGGAGCACCTTGCATACCAAGTATATTTTTCAAGAAAAAATGCAACTTGCATGCCATGTTCATGAATTTAATGTTTTTTTTAGTTTTTATTTACACTTTTTTTCTAGAAAAAATATTATTTCGTTTCCTTTTTCACTTCGCCTATTTATATCATTTTTTGTTCATTTTTTTATTTTTTGTAATTTGTTTTTTAATGTTGTTTCCTTTACATTTTTATTTTTAGGAATTTATTCACATACAAGAAAAATGATGTTTCACTTTAGCAATTACAAAATCGTTCGTTTTTTTGGATATGTTAAAAATTAGTTTGAGATCTTATATATATTTATTAATACATATAATCTTTATTATATTTTATTATATGTAAACATCGATTTTGTGATTCACTGTTATATTTTTTACTCGATATAAAAAAATATGTTGATAACACCTACACATTAATTCTTTTGCGTTGGAAAAAAATCATTCAACCTGCAGCTAGACGAGTTGAATAAACACGTCAACACTTTGTTTTTTTTTTTTTTTGCATTTATTGATACAAATAATTCTCACATGCCTTTTGATTTATAATTAAAAAAATTAAAAATTTACATACTTATTTTTTATTTTATACCAAAAAAATTTATCAAACCCGTGACGCGAACACATAACTAAAATGGGTCAAGTGGGCTAGCTTGCCAGGCTCACCACACCTGACATTTGCTTTTTTTTTTCAAAATTGTGTATTTTTCATAAAAAAATTATTTTTTTTAATGGTTTCCTCTCTAAATAGTTTTAATATATTAAAATTAGCATCTATTCTTTTTTTTATTTTGTTTGGAAAGCTTATTTTAAATAAAGCTATGCATTTACATTTATAGATTTTTTTTTTAAATTTTTCTAGATTTTTTTATCTTCTGTATAGATAAAATTTATTTTTGAAAATAAAAAAATATTTTTAGATAATATTTATAATATATGCAGCATTGCATGACGATTTTTTCTTTTTATTTTATTCGATCAATTTAATTTGTGTTTCTATTTCTATTATCATTTACTTGAATGAGAAAATTATTTTAATAAACAGATTTAACAAACATAACCAGATAAATATCTCGTATTTTGAGATCAAATGTCTTGATCTAAATATATTTTTTGAAATTTTTAAGTTTTATTTTTAGATATCGTTAATGACTTTTTACTTATTTATTCATACACATAATTTTTAATTTATTTAATTATATATTTACATTTTTTTATTTAAATTTAATTTTTTTAAATTAAAAAAACCTATATACATAATTTTTTATAAAAAATAAAAATATCTAATTCGCACTACGTAAGTGGTTGAATCCTATTGCGTGTTACGTCGTCGTTGCTATGCGAAAACATGAATTATCATCTGGGGGGATTTCTGTCATTTCAAGTTAAACTTACCAAATTAAAAGAAATGGAAGTCACGCATAATTCATGACCCGATGCCACGCTGAGACGCACAGCATCGAATCATCATCACTGCACGCATTACCACTTTCCACATCAACGTCGATTAATCGCCGATTCTAAAACACCTCCACTCCCTCGTGAGCGCTCCCTTTTTCTAGAACCCCCCGTCTTCTTTCTCTCAGTAGAGAACACCAATTCTCTCCATAGCGCGTGAAGCACCTCACGCTTCACTCCCTTCAAATTCTGTTGCGTGTGGGTCAGACGAGAAACCAGCGACTGAATTCAGGCCCTTTTAGTATCTAAAATTCGTAGAAAGGCAGAGAATTTATACAGTATATTTCTTTTTCTTACAGTAGAAACAGACTGATCGCTCGTACGGACATACTGCAGTGCCTCGTGTCTATTGTATTTGACCTTTTCACAGTAACCGTTGATCGATGAATCAAAAGTCTCATTTTTCAGTGAATCAGGTGCGTTGATTATTTGATCGAGGAACCTTCAATTTAGCCCCTAATTGTTACCCTCATTATCTGCCGATCCCTAAATCTTTTTATATTGTCAATATTTCCCCAAAACCAATCAAATTACAAATACTAGACCATATTACCTCTTCAATAGTCATTCAAATGAAATTCATGACTCTTCCACTCTACATTTTTCACTCAATGTATACTTCAAATGGCTTATGACTTAGAGAAAAGTGTTTTTTTCTTTCGCATCTCGTATATTTAGGAGCTGAATTCTCGACTTCTTATAAACTCTTTTAAAATGTTATGGCTCAAAAGAATAGTAATTTTAAGTAATTTAGTCTAGTTTACATGAAATTTAAATTTTATAATTAAATATTTTCATCAAAGATATCAAAATTAACCTAATCATTAATAATTTAAAAACTTTGGGGACTAAATTAAGGTTTTCCGTAGCCTTAGAGAATAAAGTTACAGAGTGTCACGGAGCGACTAGAAAACGATGGGGGCATATTAAATCCGATGTGGCAGACACGTGTAAGTAGCCCAAGTCTACTGATCGGACGGTTTCGGATGAGTAGAGAATAGAAACCGTTGAGATTGGGAATTACAAGAGAATTGGGAGTGTGTATAAAGGAATGCTGGAAGTAAGAGAAGACGTTTTCTCGAGTGAAGCTTTAACGAAGAGGATTTTAGTGTGCCCAAAGCTTCGATTTTCCTTCGAATTTAAAGGTTGTTACTTGTTACTCGCATTTCCCATTTCTTTCTTTTATGGCTTGAGTGAAAGGAGTGATGATTTTTGAAATGGAGGCTAGGTAGGATATTGTGCGTAGAGTAGTGTAGGAGAGATTGATGGCATTGATGGGCTAATGTTAATTGTAATGAAGGAGAAGTTTTAGGAGTGAGATCCACCCACTCTTTAAAATTTTCAAGAGCTTTGCCTTTTGCTTGCTCTGCTCCTTCTTTCTGCTTTGAGACTCTTTTTTGGTGTCCCATTTTTTCTCTTTCTTTGTTCGTGTCTTGTGTGCGCTTTATTTCACGAAGAAGAACCTGATTCTCTAAACACGAGGAAACGAATTACTTTTCTGTTTCTTCTTCTTCTTCTTCTTTTTATTTTTATTTTTATTTTTTTATTTGGCTTTTCTTGCTTTTTGTCTCGGCTATATTTCTCTCTATCTCTTATCTTCATCTCCATCTTCTCCGAGAGAAACAGAGATCCTCTGCTCTTCAAGATAAAGAGAGACAGAGAGAAGCGGAGAGATATCTGGCTACTAAATTGATTACCTTTCTCTTTCTTTGGAACAAAAACAAAAAACCCAAATGCCATTTTTTCGATTATTTCAGCCTTGCATTTCGCTTACTAACTAATACACCAAAAACTCCCTCCCCCTCCCCTTCAGTATTCCTCTCAATAGTCAATGTTATCTAACTTGTATTTGTTCCATTGAAGAAGCTTAAATTGTGAAGAGAAAGACAGTAGCAACGATAAGAAAAGATCTGGGTTTGGCTTATTCTGGCTGGATTTTTTTGGTTTTTGAGGAAGCAGAAGTAGAGCTGGTGGTGGTGGTGGTGGTGGTGGTGGTGTGTTAAAATGATTAAAAGATGATAGAAATGGACAAGAGTAAAGACGTGAGGCCAAGAGCCAGTCGGTTCTCAAGACAACAGATTAAGCAATCTGGACACAAGCTTCTCTCTGGTGATTTCTTTTTCTAAATTTCAAATTTAATTATTTCTGGTCCCCAAGGAAAAAAAAAATTCATGTCTTTTACTTGAAAACAAATAAACAAAACCCCAAATGAAGATTTGTCGTTATCTGTTTTATTCATATTCTGATTTTGTGATAAGAGTTCCACTGATAATGCGTGTCTATGATTCCATGCTCTCTGCTTTGTTAGCTATTCCTAGTAGAAGTATCTGGTCTCTTATTTCTTATGATTTTTTCAAGGTTCGAATGGTGGTGACTTTGTTGTTTCTTTGGAGAAATCGAAGAGAATTAAAAGATTGAGTGCTGTTAATAATAATATTAATAAAGGGAGTTGTAGTTACGAGGTGGAGAAAGAAAAGAAGTGTGAGATGGGTGGTGGTGGTGGTGGTTGTGAGGAGTCTGACAAAGAAGTTCAAGCACCGTCTACTTTTATTGGTGTTGTTAGTACAAGCAACAAAAGATTCAAGCTTCCCAGAAAGGTAAGTCCATTAATTATGAGTTAGTTGCTTTTCATTAATTAGTTTCCTGTTTGAAGTTTACTTTATTTTTTTTTGGTGTACGGATTTTACTTGTTAATTTCGTTTTTTTTCTTTTCATTAATTAGATTCCTGTTTGAATTTTACTTTTTTTTTTGCTGTACGAATTTCACTTCATAATTTCGTTTTCTTTTCTAATGTTTTGGTTGAATTCCAAAGCAGTTTTTGGATGACTGCGATGGTGTTGATCATGCAACTGTTCCAAGGAAGCTACGGTCAGGTGTGTGCTGTTTCGTTTGTCAATTCAGAAATTGAATGCTTTTTCATTTTTCTTGGTGGGGTTTTTGGCTATTTGGTTGGATGTCTGGTTTTTGATATCAAGTGTTTTTTGGTGGTGGGTATTTCTTGGAAGTTTCTTCTTTTTTGTTTTGTTTTTTTTTTTTTTTTTCCGGATGGTTTTGTTTTGTTTTTGGCATAGTGAATTTTGGATTAGAGCTGAAGCAAAACTGGAGCTTTTTGCCTTTTCTTTTCTTTTTATGGAAGCAAGATTCTCTGTGTTGTCCTTTTTAATTCTATTTATTATGTTGATGCTTCCACTTTCATGGTGTATCGAATCTTTTCAAGTAATTTTTTATATTATTGTGTTTGGGATTTTCTTTTTGTTCTTTAATATTCTCAAGCTTGCTTTTCCGAGGGAGATACTTTCACAGCTTTTTTATGAATCAGAAAAGTTTCTTTCATTTCTCTTTACCTGAATAAGCAATAAATTAAATATCAGTTCTTCACGATATTGGTGGCATTAATTCTGTGGATATATGACCATTTTCATTCTCAGCCATGAAGAAGCGCAATCGCGAATCTATCTCTGCACATGTTCCTGATTCAAAGAAGCTGAAGCACCCTAACAGTGGAGTGGAATCACCCAAAAGGGATGGTTTAAAGAAATCGAGACTGAATGTGGTTATATCTAGATCCCAGTTTCAGTTCTTAAGTTCCAGTTCCTTTTGCATTAAGCACTTCAATTTATATAAAGCAAAAAATGCTTTTGTAGAAACAACCAAGCCCAGACTGGTCCAGAGAACAGAGTGTCTGTGGGCCAATAACCAAAGACGAGGAAGAAGTTGTGGAGACCTTATATTCTTTGGCAGGAATGTTCGCTGACAACGAAGAACCTAAAAATGACTGTAAATTGGATAATACTTCTTTGGATGCAAGTCCTTCAACATTGCAAGAGCCCAGTGAGACTAATTCCCCTGATTTTGAAGATTCTTTTTGTTATTTTTCTCCATTTTTTGTTGTTGTACTTTTTGTGTTGTAAGTATGTTGTTTACGGAATTCTGTAGCTGTAAAAGAGGACTTGAATCTAATTTCCCTCCCGAGAATTGACGAGGCTGCTGAGAAAACATTGCTTGACGAAACTCCTGAAGTTGATTATTTGAACAAGCCTAGTGCTCAAGAACGACCTTATCTGCCCACTGATAAAATCCAAGGTGAATTAGGCAGTCGTGCTACTCAAATGAATCTGCCCCCTATTTTGGCTAAACAGGAGGAGCTAAAGTCATTGTGCAATTCTATCAATCTTTTCATTGCCCCTGAGCAATACCGAAATACTCCGTATGCTTTTCTTTTTCCTTTTTCATTTGGTGGTTATGTTAAATACATTGCTTTATTTATAGCTTCAAGGCATTTGTTTATTTATTCGTTACATTTTTTGGGCAGCAGCAAAGTGAAGCACTCCACACGGTTGGAGACCTCACTTGAGAGAAAGCCAGACATTGCATTGGGGCTGACAACAACTGTAAGTCAACTAGATCAACGGCATACAATCTGTCAATCCAAGAACAATGGTAAAACTTCTGCTCCTGGGAAATTATCATCTCATATGTACTTGAAATAGCTTTGATATTAGATTATTTTTTTCATGTTTATGACTACATTAAATAATTGATTTTTTTTTTCATTTGAAGGTCCAGCATTGTGGCCAGGTTTGTCTTCAACTGTATCAAGTGGTGCTTGCAATCATGGTTCTTCATCACAGTAATTTTCTTCCATGCCTTTGATCTTGTACATTTACAGCATCCATGCCTTTGCAATTTGTCATTCAGTTTTCCCTATCTCAGATCCTCTGCCACCAAATTTCCTTCTTGGATGGATACTGCTCTTGGTGCTACCAGGCCCAATTCATTCCAGAATTGTTCGTCTATTGGAAAGGTGATGGAAGACTTGAGTCTAATGATTATTTCTCTTGCCCACATGAATTGGTTGCTCCAAACTTAATGACCGGTTTATCTTACGGACTATGACTTGTACAGGTTTCTAAAGTCAGCACCGATAAAAGATCATTGAAGAGGTCCACAACTCATGTTTACATAAGTCATCTCATTCGGGTTTTACAAATTCCAGAGAGCAAAGACAGCTTGCCACTGCATCTGAATCAACCGAGGCCACAGGATATATTAAGGCAAGGTGCATTCATGACAATGAACGACTTCAATGGCAACAGGAATGGTTTGAATGGAGCTACATCTGCTAGAGCCATAATTAACATGGTCGACAAGAATTCAAATCAAGTTGAAATGGGTACTCTTCTACAGAGAACACTCCAAGATCAGCCACAGACTTCATCAGCATCTGGGGTGCACAATTCTCAGAAGCAGGTAAATTTAGCTATGTCGATTTAGCTATGGTTTAATATTTTCTAACTGGTTTTCATCAATTTGTACTCTCTTGCAGACTTTCAATTTCTTGTCCTTGTCAACTGATGGGAGCGGCTTAGAAGCTAATAACAGTTCCAGTGGGGTTGGAAAGAGGTCTGAACAATCGGCTCAGCTGCAATTTCCTTACCTGCACTCACATTTGCAACAACAACATTCCACACTCGTGCCTTTCCCTATGTCCCAAACATATTACTCATCCTCATCTCAACCTGATCAGCCTGCAGCAGCACAGCAGGTTTTTATCCTTGCCTCTTAGATTGCATGTATGCATTTACATTGATGACGCAACAACAAATTGAACAGATGGTTTTGAAACTCTCCCTCAATTCTAGTCAATATTGCATCCATTAAATGGGGATGCCGTGGAAGTGTAGTTTTAGTGAACGTAGGGAGCCAGCCAATCGGTGATCTTATTTTCAACATGATCTTATTTTTTCCTTACCCTTTTCTGAGTTATCTGTGGTCTCCAAATTCACACTAAATTCTACTACATCTATACATGATTTAGTCAAATCCTGATTGAGTTACTGAGTTGCCTTTCGAGTCATATGCCAACTTATGGCGCAATTCTTGATCTAGGCCCAGATTCAACAACCCTCCTACCTTGGCCACCTGTACTGTGGTACTCGTGCAAGTCCTACGGGCTTCACAAAGCAGCAACAGAAACAGAGCCAACAGCAGCAGCAGCTGCAGCACCAACAAAACCGGCTTTGGGCAGCTCAGTTAGTAGCAGCTCAATATAGGACACTTGGAAATTCCACTGCTACGACTCAACTTCCAAACTGGCAAAATGGAAGGCAAGGCTCGCCTGCACAGATATCATTCGCCCAAACCATCATCCCTACTTCGTCATCTCAAGAAGCAATTGGTCCCAAGCACGCTCAAATCTCTCAGCAGCAGCAGCAGCAGCAGCAGCAGCTTATGACCATTACTACATTGCCTCATGCTAGGGTCAGAAGACAAGACCACCATCTCTCTTCTGTTTATGAAGAAACTGGAGGTGGGTTTCGAACTGGTGGTGCACTGCCATTGC
>Ga0325414_1009819_pt1 | contig 10050 bp, 7 predicted proteins | sample PopdelMetagenome_8_FD_206183 | JGI IMG/M metagenome (GOLD analysis project Ga0325414, IMG submission 206183) | Populus deltoides microbial communities from Bellville, Georgia, United States - Leaf-PdKOR-R3 | ecosystem: Host-associated > Plants > Phyllosphere > Phylloplane/Leaf | place: USA...
CTGATGCGATTGACGTCCCTGTCTCATGATGTGTTTCTCTCATTAATACAAACAAGTTTACAACTATCCTTCTTGCCTTTAAAATCATCAGCGCTCCTTTGACAATTTTCACAATTCCATTATTTGTTCGAATCTTACAACTAAAACTATCAAATTGTCCCACGAATAAAAGATTCTTCTTTAAGCCTTTCACATGTTGTACTTTTAAAATAATATGAATTGACCCATCATACATCTTCAATTTGATGGTGTCAATTCTAACAATCTCTAAAGCCTAATCATTACCCATGAACACTAAGCCTTCAAAGATGGGTTCATATATATGGAACCAATCTCGATGGGGAGTCATATATTATGTTGCTTTTAAATCCATTAACCAAACCTCAATGAGCTCTTATCTATCTATAGAGATTGTCGCTACTTCATTATATAAAACCTCCCTATCTTTTTGAGGTGTTTGCAACACATCCTTAAGGTTTTGATAACTCTGCAGTGTTCTCTATACCCTTTTTAAACCAACAATCCCTTTTGAAGTGCCCTTTTCTGCTACAGTTGTAGCATTTCACAGTCTTTTTATTTCTTGATTTGGACCTCCCTTGCATTTGACTCCCACTAGAGCCACATTCCATTGATTTTTCTCTTAACATCAACAATGCCTCTACTTAGTTTGAACTATTTCTGTCTTTTTTATTTTTGCGCCTATTTTCTTCTTCCAAGATTGCGACTGCAATATCATTGAAGACTAAATAGTCTGAAAGGATATTATTGGTTAAGTTGATAATGAGTTGATCATATGAATCAGGAAGAGTTTTAAGTAGAAGCTTTGCACATTCATTTTCCTTTATTTGTTGACCCAACATAGTGAGTTGTGAAAATATAGTTCTTATTGTGTTGATGTGGTCAATTACCAATGTGATTTTTGCCATTCAAAGGGTATAAAGTCTCCGCTTTAAGAAAATCTTATTGTACAAAAACTTGGACTCGTACAACTTTATCAGAGTATCTCATATCTCCTTAGCTGTTTTCTTCTCCACCACACTTGATAATACTTCATCAGCTAATGCTAAATATATGTTAGCAATGGCATTGCCATCCATCTCATTCTATTTTGCATCATCAGTAATCTTCGCAAGTCTATCTCCAATTGCTGTCAAGCAATTGTTTTTTCTTAAGATTGTCTTGATTCTCATTTTCGACAGTGAGAAATTACTCCCCTTGAACCTCTCAATCTCTTACTTTACTGCCATTTTATCCACTGTGATCTATTTAGCCATCACCGTTTCATTGATCTGTAACATATACAAAAATAATATCGTGTGAATAATACTTCATTAAGTAAGTTCCCATAAAAGATTGAAGGGGTCACAAATGGTCCCGCTTAAAACCTAGTCTCCTTAGACAGAACTTCCTAAGTTGTATTTAGTCACCGCACTGACTTTCTTTATATGCCATCAGTAATGTATGTGAACAGTATCGTATGGATTAATAGTATCATAGACGTGAATAGTAACCATATACACGAATAGCTTTTGTGTGTTAACAACACCAACCCAAAGTCTGTAATACCATTGTTAGGATATTGGCATGCAAACCCAACAAGACAAAAAGCAAGGGACATGATAAAATGAGAAATGAGACACAAGAATTTATATGATTCACCCAAATTTAGCTACATCCACGGGTAAGTATAGAAGAATTTTACTAAGTAATGTGAGAAATACAATCTTTCTCTACTAATAGGAGAACAGTTAGGAATCTCTCTATTAATAGAAGAAAATACCTCACTTACTCTCTCGCAGATTCCTCACAACTTTGTGGGATCACTTTCCTTTTACTCTCCTCTTATTTCTCTCTTGTGATGCATCTTAAGGCTTGAATGCATTGCCTATTTATAGACAAGCATCCATGCCTTTGTCTTGCAAAAGACACGAGGCATTAACTGAATTGGTGCCGCAAGTAGCACTGAATTGGTGCCTAACATTGTTGACTTAGGCAACACCAATTAATGCCCAACTAACTTTACATTTGAACTATTTGGGAGTTAGGTTTTTGTGCATATGAACTATTTGAACTAACTTTACATTTGAAGCATCCATGCCTTTGTCTTGCAAAAGACACGAGGCATTAACTGAATTGGTGCCGCAAGTAGCACTGAATTGGTGCCTAACATTGTTGACTTAGGCAACACCAATTAATGCCCAACTAACTTTACATTTGAACTATTTGGGAGTTAGGTTTTTGTGCATATGAGGAGAAAAGAGAAGTTGTTATCCTATGATGGAAGTTGGTTTGGCTGATTTGTGGTGAAGGAGATGTTTTAATGTAGGGAGATCGTGAGAGGGGTGTCTTTGAATGATTTGAGAGTTAGGGTTTGTGGATGGGGAGAGAAGAGAAGTTTTTATACTTGTTTTTTTTTTATAGTAGAGTTTTATTTTGGTTGCATCATTTTGGTTCGATTCGGTTCAATTGGTTTTATACTTGTTTTCTTTTTATAGTAGAGTTTTATTTTGGTTGCATCATTTTGGTTCGATTCGGTTCAATTGGTTTTATACTTGTTTTCTTTTTATAGTAGAGTTTTATTTTGGTTGAATCATTTTGGTTCGATTCAGTTCAATCGGTTTCATAATTTTGAAACCAAAACCAAACTAGACCAATTTTTTTAAAATTTTCTGATTGATCTATTTGGTTTTTTTATTAATTTTTTTTCTTTCTTGATTTAGTTAGTTAGTTATTTAATTTTTTTTTTCACCTGGTTTAAAGTTTAAACAAAATGAAAACAAGAGATTTTTAATCTTGACATAGAAAAACTGCCTCGATATTTTGTTTGTATCTTTTCCAGAGTCTAAATTCTATAATTGATTGCCAAAACTATTGTCTTTTTCCTTGTGCACATACATGCATTTATTGTATTCTGATGAACACCAGCAATCCTCTTATTATTTAATTAAATTTAACATTTAACCCGTATCATCAATTAGTTCCAGCTAGGTTTCATCCATTTCATTACTTAGATGTATACCAAGTAATGATGCACGCATTTCTCCTCAGCAATGTAAAGGTGTAGGGTAAGAAAAAGCAATGTCCATTTAATCTTATAAACTTATAATAATATAAATCACAAAAACTTTAATGTAAAATACGAATTGGACCGAGTTTAATATAAGGTGGGTCATATATGTAATGCAAAAGTGTTCTTACAAATTAATATTTAACCTTTATGAACACATGCAATGAACGTGGAATTACCTAATTAATTGCTGAGAAAAAAAAAAGCAGGTGTTTTTGTACTTGAAATTGTGAATTAAGGAGCTAAATTAAGTCGTATAGTAATTTGATAAAGATTGAGCTATGATGATTTCATATGGTGAGGCCTTGTGGCTTCCCTCATTATCATTTCCACCACTACTTTCTTCTGGGTCTGTTAACATGAAACTACATTTATTTAGGGGAAAGGACTCCATTGTTGAGCTAGATGTGCCCAATGAAAAGCTATTGGGCTGCACCAAATCCTTCAAGAACATTATCAGTTGGGATTTATACTGCAATTAAGTTTGGAACAATGTTGTGCGGACTGAACATGAGTCGTGTTTTTTCTATATATTTCTTGTTTAGAAAGATAAAAAAAATTAAAAATTTATATTCCCGTTTGTATTTCTTAAAAGAAAAAACTTAATGCATGTACTTATACAAACCTTTAATCAAGTGTTTTTACTTTTATTTTTTATATTAGAGTATCCATTTCTCTGTTTTTATTAATAAAAAAAATTATTTTTATTTTTCTATTTGAGACTATGTATCTCCACTTATTTCTTTAATTGTATAGCTCTGAATTAATTTATGTTTTTTTTTTTTTAATGTAGTATTGATCGGGTCAACCTGTCTGTTAACATACCGAGCCGGTCCAAATTTTATTTTAACTGTGGTAAGAACACCTTAACCCTAAACTACACACAGAGGAAAAGAAACCCTCACTTCCCTCCTTCGTCACTGGCCACAAACTCTCTCTCTCTCTCCTGATTCTTTCTGCGTGCCAAAAGAGCAACACTTTCCTCTGCACAACAAAGCTACAAATAAGATTTAGAAAAGTATTGAATTCTTGTTTTCGGTCAGAGAGTTGTCTATTTTTCTTTAATTATGCAAATACCCAGATGGAGAAACGTGTTGATTCTCAAGAATTCATTGGTACCAGATTTATCACAATCAATAACTACAAAGACCCATTTTGCTTCAATTCATTCTACACCTATTACATGTGATAAACGGAAGAGCAAACGGGACGGCGTGAGTGTAAATTTCTTTTCTGTTTTGCTGCTTTGCTTCTATGTGATAAAAGTTTAGATTTTTCAATGAATGGTGGGAATTTTTTGTGTGTTTTTGTGATTCAAGTAAAGGGTAGCTGTGATGATGATGATGAATGATGAGCTACATGGTGTTAGTTTTTGTGCCCTTTCTGAATTTCAAGATTGAGACTTATATGTTTAGCTTGTCGCTTTTTACTCACAATTCATTAGCTGAATTCTACTGATAGACACCTATTTGTATTGGATTAGAACCCATCTTTGTTGTATTGTGAACCAATGTCTTGAATGTTGGAATTTGGGAGCTATGGGACTGCAGAAAGGTCATCATGATCTAAGTCGTCTTGTTCTATGTCATGAAGTGTTGCTCTTTTTATTTGGATTTAAAGAGGTGAAATGAGAGGAAAGTTAGAGTCTGAGATTGAGGAGGAATAAAAAAGAGATGAAGCTACTTCAAGGTATCGCATTCACTGGTAGTGAAGGGATTAATAGTAAGGAGGGTTACATGGGATTATGCTTCTTGAACCTGTATTATCAAGCGCAACAGACTTGTAGTGTCTTGTTAGTGTTAAGCCGTATTAGCCATGATCTATGGCTGTTTTGTTTTTTCTTTTTGGTTGAAAGGACCCCCATTTGATGCTTTGGCTAATTGCAGATGGAGGCAACACTTGATGCTCTGAAAGAATTATTAAGTGCAACAGAGATGTCTTTTTTCCTTTTCCGAGTTACCTTTTCCGATTTAGTACCAAAAGAAGTAGAAAACATTTTTCAAATATAGCAACCAAGGGATGTTTGCAGAGTTTGGAACAAGCAACTGCAACAACCATAAGCAAGCTTTAATTTTTTTAATTGGCTGTGAGGAAAGTTGCTTTTCTAAAACTAACATATAGTGCCAGAGAGTACTACATAATTTACTAATTGGATGAGGTTAGATTATATTCTAAGAAAAGTGATACATGAGAGGTTAGATTTGCTTTTGTATAATAGCCTCTGAAGTCTGAACCACACATCATTGGGTGGGGAGAAAACATGAAGTTTGGCAATTCAATAAAATGAATCGTATATGACTTATGACCTTGAGTTGAAATTTGGAAATGAAAAGTTTTCCTTGAGTTGTATTTGATTTAGTGGAAAATTTCTAGCAGTACAGAATTTTCTTTGAGTTGATTATATCTAAGGTGGAAAAATTTCTAGCAGTGCTAACTTGTACTCAAAAAATAAATCTTGAACTCTTCAGCTGCTCTAGACTTGAATGAAATTTCCAGAATTCCAATGGATTGTTGTGAGATGTTGACAATAGTATAGCAGCATTCTGCTCTCCAACAATAACTGTTGCCTACGACTTCCACTTGTTGCACGGATTTCAATAGCGCAAGTCTTTCATCATGCATACTTTAGATAACTCTTTCAAGAGATATGTTAATCCCCATGAAAGATACATAGTGTGTTCTTATTTTTCCCTGTGGAAGTTATGAGAGTTGCCCATGCCTCTAATAAGCTGCTAGAAGTATATTTAGGTTTCTCTAGTTAGGGAGCATCAGCTGGACAAAACAAATATTTTGTATAAGAAACCATTTTAAATCAGAATGTTCCTTTTCTAGTTTTGTAAACATATTGGCCCACATGAAACAGAGAGATGATTAGTTTTTGGTGTGCTATTTCTCTTTGTATTTAATTTCTTTATTAGATGTAAGTTAGAGATTCATCATTGTTTTGTCAATAATTTTTTTATATCCTATTGTTTATTTTCTTACAGCTCTCTGGATACTAATGTTTGCTGATGAGAAAGACTAACATTTTTCCTTGCCCAGGATGAAAGAGGATCTCAACAACCATCTAAGGTGAAACTTGTTTGCCACATCTGGTCAACAACATATGTTACCTTTTATTTCCCAAGAAAAATATCTAGATATTGAAAGTTTACATTTTACATAAATTTCGAAGGTCATAAAACCTTTCCATTGTCTCCTATCTTAACAAGATTTGCTTTTTACTCTTTATGCCCTCCCCATCCCCTATCAGTTTATTGTTTATACATTTACTGCTCTTTTTGAAAAATAAAGTTTGTGACATGCAAATATAACCTCAGGCTTACATAAGATATTCAATACGCCAAAAACCCTCTGCTGCAAAGAGAGCATTGCAAGGCCTTCTGTACAATAGTGGAGTTTCTAGAAGTTCATTTCAGGTAAAAAAAATTGTTGCTTTTACTGAATTAATACAACTCCTAGGTGCAAACAACATTATTGCATTGACATCCTATGCTGTATCTTAGTTAAAAACTCTATAAACATACATTCAATCAATCTCAATAACTTAGTTTCCACAGTTAGCCTAGATTGTTCTAAGAAGTCTTTGGTCTGACTGTATATTGCATCCAGTTAATGGATTTGCTGAAAGGATTTTACTTGATAATTTGACAACAAGTGGATGGACCTGCTTTTCTAGTTTCACATCTAAGTCTAACTCAAATTCACCTAGTCAGTTAATGAAAGGTACGGCATTATCATATCGGTATGTTTTGTTGGAATGACAAGCCAAATCATGAATCTGATTCTCCGTTATTCTTGACCAGAAACAAAAGCCATGAAATGCTCCCTGTTCATTTAGTTTTAAAGCATATGCATTTTCACTGAGATGGGGGCATAGACTTCAACCTTTAATTCACATTTTGTTCTCTATTTTGCTGGTCAAAAGTTTCAATTTAGTTATTTTGGAAGGGATACACTCACTGATTTGTGTTTTTATCCAGCATATAGAACCAATACAGTCATTTGATGCAGAGCCATCAGTTGGTTCCAGAAAAAAGAAATTGAAGGCTAATGCTCAACGTGCTAAGAAATATCACCAAGACAGAATGAGAAGTGAGCCTTTTCTCATTCTTTTACTTTTTTTTCCTTTTGTTTATTATTTGTAGCCATAGTATAATGTGACTTCCACGCTTGTCACAGAAGGATGAGAAGGAAAGTGGGCAGTGTTCTCCCAAATACTTCTCAAATGCTGTCACTCTTCCATTCCTTTTATGTTACCACATGGAAGTTCTAACTGGCTTCATATAAATTGGAGAATGAAGAAAATACTTACCAAAATGCCCAAATCATCCTACGTGGTGAACTATCTGAAGTAAGCGTACAGGAGTTTTATATTGTAATTTAATATGACTAAAAAGCTGCAAATTTTCATGATGTCAGTTAAGGTTTGCATTAAAACCTTTGTTGGTTTTTGATCATCTTAGGATTCATGATTCATCCATCCACAACCCTCGTGGACTGTAATGAAACAATTTGATTTGGTTGAGCTTACCTGGTTGCATTCTGCATTTGTGAATATCATTGTAGTTTATTAGATCTAATACTAAAGTTTGATCTTCACCTGTATGCACAGCCTCGACTATTTACCATGATTATGGGCATTCAAAAGTTTATATTTTTGTATAAATGGGAAAATACAGACTGGAAATTCATGTTACGTTTCTCATTTAATCCTTCTAGTCCTAGAGGTGAGACCAGGCAATGGAGAAGATCACGGTTGAAACAGTTGAAATCGAGCTGTTATAGGTTCAATGTGTTAGTTACGCACAGAATTATGGCTTTTTCCTGCATATGCATTTTACAAACTGGACTGCTGACTTCATCAAATGTTCAGGTAAGCTAAGAAGAGAGAGTTTCTCAGATGACTTTGGTGACCCCGAGACACTTTCTCGAGCTACATTCAAAAACAAACAGTATACAAGGTCTAATAAGTCTTTCGGAAGTGAACCATATGGATTTGAGTGGAGAGAACCTCCGAAGTGGAAGAATCGAAGATACAAAGGATGGGATGCTACTAGTGAAACAGAGTATGACAATACTTCATATTCTGTAGGATCACATTCTGACAGAACAATACTTGGTCTGCCTCCAACTGGACCTCTAAAGATTGAAGATGTTAAGAATGCGTAAGTGCTTCAGTGCTTTTCTTGACCATAAAAGGAAGCATCCTTTCGACATTTGATTTTCATCAAGTTTTCTTCATTGCACCATTATTGATCATTTATATCTTTTTAATTATGTTTGCAGTTTCCGCCTCTCAGCTTTAAAATGGCATCCTGATAAGCATCAAGATGCTTCACTGGTCAGTTGAATTCATGTTTAGTTTTTGTCCCCCATTACACCTTGTCGTTTCTTGATCAAGCAGGATCATTGCCCTTCTAGAAGCAGGATATGTTATCATATCCTCATCGCCCCACTTTCTGATGATTATAAGGCATACCTTTATTTATTATTTTGATTTATATGCGGTGTGTTTAGAAATGCTAGGGTTTTTATTTTTATAAAAAAAGAAGAAAAACTAGAAAGGTTCGAGTTTCTCAAATTGAAAATAGAATAACATTAAATGCCTTAAGGCTCAGTTGTTTTCATTTCTCATTTTTTGGGGTTCTCCTCAAAAGTTATTGAATTAGCCAGTAATCAAACAAAAACATGCTATATCATCAACCAAGCAAGACAGTTTGCAGAGAGCCAAATTTTTGGAACATCTTGAAACGTGTATCTGGCTCAACCATGAGTGGTATTTGTTAGCTTATAACGTTGGTTTCTTTTTTGTCTTTTTTTTTTTTTCCCCCTTGAGCACATTTCTTTTCATGAATATTTGCAGGCAGTCGCTGAAGAGAAATTCAAACTTTGTGTTGACGCATACAAATCAATATGTGAAGCTCTCGCCTGAGTTAAAGCACCAGGCTGCTACTGGAATCCTTACTGTTTCTTAGTCGCTGAGCAGCAATGATGGAGAAGAGGTGTACTATATCATTTATTTATATTTTGTTTCACAATATGGGCACTAAATCCTCTCTTTTTTGTCACTCTACTGATCAATTCCTTAACCCTTTTTCAATAGTAAGGGTTCAATTTGAGATTTCGATCGCATTAGATTAGTGGATGCTGGTGGGTTTTGGTTTTACTTTAATCCATTATTAAAAAAAGAAGGTAGGGTTTGGATTGCTTGGACCAGATTGGACATTACACTGTTTAAAATGACTTAAACATACAATGAAACTCACATAATAATTCTTTTCATATCATTTTCTTTTGCTAGTTCCTGCAGTTCAAAAAGCTGTGGGAAATTTATTCATTTATCTACTATTGAGCAAGAGTAGTTATAACTGGTTTGGTTTGGAGATAATTCACAACTCCCCCCTGAAATGAGCACTATAATAGTTTGAATGTTTAGGCGTGAAACATAAGCATCCGTGAAAGCTTGCCAGCTCTGCCCAAAAATTGCTTCTGCCCTGGATCACATGCTCTGTAAATGGGAACTAAAGAAAGTAGAACTTGAGTTTCAGTCGTCCAATTTTCAAGCCAAATATAGTGCTAAACACATGCAAATCTTGGTCATTAAAGAGACAGGTATCGAGACACAAGTATCATTGTATTGTAGAACTGTTTTCAACCATCCAAGCATGCAAAAGTCACGGTAGCTTGAGTTTTTCAAGCCCTCCTCTTAAAATGCTTTCATTCTCCAGTATCTGGCAGCGCTTGAAGGATTTTTATAGGGACCATCAATGAATCTTTGAGTAACTCGATTTCAAGTTAACTAGATTGTTCAGCCTAGGCTTTCATGCTCGTGCTCTGATCTACCTTGCATGACACAATATGTATACTACGACCGTAGTTGAAATATATAAATTTGGGATGGAGCGGGTAAAATTAATAGATTAGTGGATGATATGTTTCCTAGAAAAAAATCTTGAAGATTCATTTTATTAACGTTAAAA
>Ga0325414_1009824_pt1 | contig 10049 bp, 7 predicted proteins | sample PopdelMetagenome_8_FD_206183 | JGI IMG/M metagenome (GOLD analysis project Ga0325414, IMG submission 206183) | Populus deltoides microbial communities from Bellville, Georgia, United States - Leaf-PdKOR-R3 | ecosystem: Host-associated > Plants > Phyllosphere > Phylloplane/Leaf | place: USA...
TGGTTCAAGCCTTGTTAGTGCTTCTACCTTTAATTTGTTGTTTAAATTCCAGTGAGGAGAAGATAGAATCTGGTGCCGATTCATATTAGATATTTGTTTAGTTTAATAATAATAAGGAAATAAGCATATAGATACTATACACAAAATATCATCTTATCTAACATGTTTGAGCAAAATTACGTAAACAAAATGTAAGCAAATTTGTTAAAAAAACATAGATGAACCATTTGTTCTTAAATATGCCAATTAATTATGGTTTTCAAACAATTTTTTAACACCTTTGGCAAAAACGAAAAGGGAAAGACTTCATTTTGTATAGATATTTTTTTTAAAAAAAAAACTATAATACTAAAGTGTAGAGCTTAATAATTTGATTTTCAATAATGGAGCTTTGAATGGGGTGAGAAAAATAACCAAACAGAGATCAAACCAAAAAATAATTAAAAAATTAAAAAAAATCACTTTAATTTGATTTTAAATTTTAGAGGATCAAACAACACAACATGATTTTTTTTAAATAAAAATAAAAAATAAAGAGTTGACCTGTTGCATTAAAATCTCTAAAAAACAGTCCAATTAAAATATTCATGGACTAATTTAGTTTGATAAATAGAAAACAAATAAAGCCAAACTGATTTAAAAAAAATTAAAAAAAAATCAGCTCATTACATCAAACACCTCTATTTTTAAAAATTAAATCAAAATTTGTTTAACTTATAGGTAGAACATGACTAAAGATATAATCATACTCTACTTTTAGAAAGAGAGTGCCCAAACTTAAAGGTAGAACATGACTAAAGATATAATCAGACTCTACTTTTAGAAAGAGAGTTCCCAAATTGACTTGTTGATGCCACTCTTTTTCGTAAGTTTAGACTTAATGCAAATTATCCATGCTTTTGCTCCCAACTCTTCAGTCTTTTTTCTGAGAAATCGCCATCCCTTGTCTCGAAGAATGGTGACAAGACCACATTCTTCGATGAGGCCGACACGCCATGTCTAATCCCGAGTTGGACTCCTCCTGGACGGGCTTAGCCATTCATTTTTAGCCTGGCTTTTCTATCTTTCCTCTTTATTTGAGCCTCCTTCCTGGCATCATCAACTTGACTTGAATTAAAAAAAAATCGAAAGGGAAAATATAAATAAGATAATTTTTTTAAAAGGTGGAATTATCATTTGGAGCTTATTGAGGCTTATTTTGGCACAGAAGCTCTTAAAGTTCGTGTGCATATTATAATATAAATCGAGGGGTAACGTCATCTAATGTGAATTTAGGAAAATATAAATGTTTAGGACTCAATTGATAATAAAGAAGTACGTTAGGGGCTAAACTTGGATTTACGCAAAAAAAAAAAAAAAACCCTTCGAACACAAAGATCTCCTTTTCTGGGAATCTGATTGTCATGGAAAACATGTAAAGTAAATTTATCAAACAGTACAGAGACTAAATTTATACGTAAAACTCGTACACTTGGGACAAAACATCAACAAATTTAGGCCGATCCTCAATAATTGGATGTGTTTTTTTCCAAGGAGTCGACAGGGTGGCCTGGCATGGCCATAAACAGACAATCAAGCCTTACAAATCACCGCAAAAGATCTGGTTAGTGTTATCTTCAACGAAAAAGCACAGAAAAGTAAAGTAGATGGAAATGGAAGGCACATCAAAATTTTTGTTCACTTGTGTTGCCGACCAATGGTGGAGACACTGTTTAGGCATCAGTCTTCATACATGATCTGACAACTCTGTGGGCATGATGGGTGTGCCCTTCTGTGACTAATTACTTAAAAGTTGGTTTGTATATAAACAGGTCGTGTGTGATCATGCTCCTATACTATTCAAAGGTTCAATGTATCTTGAGTAATGAAAGCATAGAATGATTGAATGTTTATTTTGTGTTTAAATATGTTTTTTAAATTATTTTTTATTTGAAAAAAATATTAAATTGATATTTTTATTGGTGCTTTTTTATTATTATAATTTACTAATATCAAAAATAAAAAAAAATCTGAAAAACTTATTTTGATATATTTTAAACTGAAAAATATTTTAAAAAAAAGAGGTTTACTTTGTATATTTCTAATTCCTGAGTTCATTTCTTATTACTGCTTAATTATTTTCTAAACCTATTTCATATATTTATTTTAAATTAAGAATGTGAAGTTGAAATTAATGAAGAAATTAACTCATCATATTTTATTTGAATTTTGGCCTGTAACCTAAAATTAGCAAGTGAGAAATTCATCCTGTGAATTTATTATTTCTCAAGTTAGTTATCTAATTTGTGTCATAATATTTTTTTTATTACAGCTAGAAAATCAAAATAAAATAAACTCAAATTAATCATTCATTTTAGATAACTAAAGACTCTTGCAATAGTCTTTCAATGATATGTATTCGGCTTGCTTGTATTTCTTGATAATTTACATATAGTAAAAGTTATATCTAGTCTTGTACAATGCATAGCATATAAAAGATTTCCAATGATATTAGTATATTCTTGTTATGCTACCGTTTTATCACATTAATCATTTAACTTCATACTAGAGTCAAATAGGGTATTAGCCTCTTTTATATTGAGATATTTAAACTTATCAATCATTTTCTTAATATAATATGACTGATTAAATGCATAGCAACTACTATGTTTCTTAATTTTAAAACCCAAAATTGTATCTACTTCACCAAGATTTTTCATTTTAAAGATAGAAGTGAGATACCTTTTTTATTTCAACTATTCTAATCACATTGGTTCTAAATATTAAAATGTCATTTACATAGAGACAAATAATCACACCAAAATATTTTGTAAATTTAAAATACATACATTTATTATCACCTTGTGATGAAAACCATTTCACAAAATTGTTTTGTTAAACTTTTCATGCCATTGTTTCAGAGCTTGCCTTAAACCATATAAAAACTTTACCAATTTATAGACTTTTTCTTCATTTCTAGCAAGTATAAATTAAACCTTCAGGTTGCTCTATATACACTTCCTCTTTTAAATCTCCATTTAAGAAAGTCATCTTTACATCCATTTGATGAACATATAATTTATAAATTGATGTTAATGCAAATAAAACTCTAATTGATTTAATTTTTGTCATCGGAAAATAAGTGTCAAAATAATCAACATTTTTTTTTTGAGAAAAACCTATGGCAACTAATATCTTGCCTTAAAGGTTTGTATAGAACCATCAATATTGTATTTTCTTCTAAACACCTACTTATATCCTATTAGTTTAGAACCTAGAGGTAAATCTACTAAGACCCACGTATTATTAGATAATATTGAATTCATTTCATCATTTAGTGCTTGTTTTTAAAAGACAACATCCCTAAAAGACATAGCTTCACGGAATGTCTTTAGATCATCTTCCACATTTAGGATCATAGGTGTCCTTTTTAATACTATATTTTTATCACCTTCTAATAAAAATACAATTGAATTAGTAAAACTAAAATCTGTATCTATGTGTTTTTTCTTTCTAACTCTTTGACTTCTTCAAGGTTCATTTGAACATATTACTTCTAGGTTTTTATGTTTTTCTCTTAACGCTGAGATAGAAGTCATTACTTTTAGATTTGGTTCTTATATATTTGAATCACTTATGAATTTATTTTCAATAAATTCAACATGTACAGATTCAACAATCATATTAGTTTCTAAATCTAAAAGCCTAAGCCTTTGAATTTTATGCATAACTAACAAAAACACTCTTAAGACCTCTAGGTTTTAATTTTGTACTTTGAGTATCAGAAACTTTATAAAAAGTTACACACTCCCACACTTTAAAATAATTCAGATTTGGTTTTCTACCATTCCATGCTTTATAGGGAGAAACATTTAATTTTTTAGATGGTACTCTATTATGAATGTGAAAAGTAACTAAAGCTTCACCCCATAAATTATTTGGTAAATTAGCATTCAAAAGCATGGCGTTGACCATATCTACTAAGGTCTTGTTTTTCTTTTCAATAAGTCCATTATGTTGTGGTGTATAAGGTGTTATCATTTGATGAATTATTCTATTTTCCTCATAAAATGTAGAAAACTCCTTAGAAAAGTAATCACCACCTCTATCACTTCTAAGAATTTTAACTTGGCTTTCTTTTTTATTTTCTACCATTTTCTTGAATTCCTTGAATTTTCCAAAGGCTTCATCTATAGTTTTTAATAAGTAAACATAGGTAAAACGAGAATAATCATAAATAAAAGTTATAAAATATCTTTTCTCACTCTTTGTTAACATACTATTTATTTCATATATATCAGAATGGACCAACTCAAGTAAGTGAGAATTTCTTTCTACTTTAGGAAAATGCTTTTTTTTTCATCTTTTCTCGAATACATACTTCATATTTATCATTATTATCATGTTGATATGAAATATAATCATGCTTACACATATATTTTAAATATCTATAATTTAGATGTTCTAATCTAGCATGATAAAAAAAAAAGTAGATTTAACTATATAAGAAGAAATAACATTGATTTCATTAATACTGAACTTAAACATGTCATCACAAGAATAATCATTTCTCATAAACATCTCACTCTTAGTTACAATAACCTTATTAGACACTAAAACAATTTTGAACCCTTTCTTGCTCAAGAGACTAATAGGTACAAGGTTTTTTCTAATCTCGGGAACATGAAACACATTGACTAAAGATAATTTTTTTTCAGAAGTAAAGTACAACTCAATAGTTCCTTTTCTCAAGACTTTGGGAAAATTATGGTTGCCCATCAAAACCTCTTCAGGTTTCTTCAATTCTTCATAAGTCTTAAACCATGCTTTGTTGTTGCAAACATGAACTATTGCACCAGAATATAACCACCAATCTGAAGTCTTCACAACATTGGTTGTCATATTTAATTCAATAATCATTCCAATTTGAATGTTTGAAACCATGACAACCAACTCCTTGACTTTGTCTTTTTCAACTATATTCACTTTCAAAGAACTACCTTTCTTATTGAAATTTTTGAATATGCACTCTTTTATGTAGTGCCCTTTATTTCTACCATGGAAACAAACCTTATGATTCTTGTTAGCATGTTGTTTCTTGTTGAATCTTTTTTTTTTTGCACTTTCATATTGTTTTGAGTCATTGTCAAACCAGTTTCAATACTCAAATTCACTTTAGAATTTATTGCTTGCAATTCACGCATGCAAGATTGAATCTCAATTTACGAGTGTGTTTGAAACTGTTCAAATGTATAATTGTCTGTAGAATGTAATATTTTTTTATATATTCATTCCAAGATGGAGGAAGTTTTGATAATGATAGCCCTTACTTGAAGTGAATCAGGAACTTTGATATCCAAGTCACTAAGTTTTGATATCAGCATTTAAATTTCATTGACTTGATCCATAATTGGCTTATCGTAGTTATCTCATACTCAAAAAAATTTAAAGCAAAAAAAAATGATTAGAACCTGATTTTTCCTGCTTGTAATGTGTCTTCAAGGCAACCCAAATTTTTTTTTGAGACTTTAATTTTGCGAAAATGTCATAAAGTAGACTAGTCGGAGTATTTAGAATATGCCTTCGACAAAGCACTTCATCTTCCTTACGTTTTAGTCTTTCATTCTTAACAGTAGTAGAATCATCTTTTTATGGTTTAGGTAGTGCAGACAGATTCAAGTCAAGAATGTAGTAAATCTTTAATGAAGTAAGCAGGAACACTATATTATCCACCCATGTTGTGTAATTCATATAATTAAAACGATCAAGTTGAATTTTGACATCCTTAGCAACCCTTATACTTGAATTGATATTTGTCTCCATTAGATTAAACACCTTAAAATTGTTATCGAAATATTTTAAGATGGTCAAAATAAGAAGTTGGCTTAGAGGTGTGAAAACGATGTCTTTAAGGTGTTTATTTGTCTCATACAAAAACAACACCTCCAGGATACAACTAAACCTTCTAAACCTCTAAAAGAATAAGAAGATAAGACAAAAGAAAGAAAATATATTTATTATTGTCTATAGTTTTATGTGTAGTAACAAGTTTTATTAGACTTAAAAAACATTATAATGAAACATTATGTCTTTTAATATTATGATTGTTAATCAAACTATATGACTATTAATAAAACAATTATATTTTAAATTAAATTGAATAGATGTTATTCAGTTTTATCCCAACAATCATAAATGTCAAAATTAATTATGAAAATTAAAAAAAAATTAATTAATCTCATTGACATATTAAGTTTAAAGTTCCAAGTGCCCAAGTGCCATTTTTTAATATTATAAATATCCATATAATAGCATTAGGAAGCCTACTAGAGAAACCTTTCACCATGGCTTTCACTTAATTTACTACACAATAGAAACGCACACTTATAAACCTTAGGAGGGAGTGTTTCTTTTTAATATGGGATTTACATCTTTTTCTTCTTTATTCATTTACAAACTACACCAACAAGTGGTGTAATTTATTGTTACCAGAGGAAGGAGATTGTGGTTGGTTTGTATTCAAGCACCTTTGTTTTTTTCCTCCTCGACATGGTTGTTTGTCATTGTTAATAGGTTTAATATTATTACTATTGTTATCATTTTGGAGTGTTAATGGTTCAACTAGTGTATGGTTGGTGGTGGCTAGTGAGGTTCAATATAGCTTAGTATTGGTTGTTCAACAATGTGGGTTAGGGTTTTGATGAGTGTTGGTGAGTGGTTGGTGGATCATGGGTGTTTAGTGATTTTTAAAGTGTTGTTTCGGAAGGTTCATCAAAGAAATGGGTTATGTTTTGTAGTCATTTATGAAGAAGGATGAATGAATGATTTTTATAGGGAAGTTGATTTAGGCTGATATGATGGCTCGTTGGTTCATTTTATAGGGTTAAATGAAGAAGGTTTGTTGAATTCTAACGAGGAAGATAAAGGACACAACTACTAGTATGGGTTATTATAGTGATGGAGAAGTGGTTGAGTATACTGGTAGAAGAGAAGGACAAAATGAAACGGACATAATAAAAAGAGGAAGGAAAGAAAATAAAATAAATGAGAGAAAAGAAAAGAAATAAAGGGGAAATTAGGAATGGTATTGGTAGCTTGGAGAGAAGATAGAGGAAAATATTTTTAGGGTTTTTTATCTTGATGGTGTATCCTTCCTTTTTTATGTATATAGTGTTGGTCCAGGGATTATTCAATCTAATATTTTAATGAATTGACAAATTAATTAACTAATTTGAGATTATTATACTTAAAAATGCTTAATGTTATATCTAACACAAGTTTAAACTAGGTAAGAATAACATTGGACTGCAGTTGTTGTTGATGAAGATTTCAAGTATAGAGTATAATATTTTATATACATGGAATGAGGTTATCACATCAAGGAATATCATGAATATGTTTTTTTTTCAAGTGTAGGATAACATAATATGTTTAAAAATAATCATGATGTTTATATGCGTATGAGAAAAAACTTTAAAATGACCATTCATAGATACGAGGGTCATATAAATCTTGTTGGGTTAGGAAACCTTGAGAAATATCACGTTGAAAGACAAAAAGATACATTGAAAAATCATATAATTAGCAAAGTAGGCACCAGGATTGGCCAAATAACCTTTAGAACCAACCAAGTAGAAGACTTTTAGAATTGTTATCCATTTTAGAAAGCTTTTGTGCAATAACTACTTCTATACAAGGGATAAAGAATTATTTTTTAAAATCCCTATAAATATTTATTTTTTGTCATAATCCATTTCTAGGTTATTTCTAAAATTTATCTTTATTTTATTCCAAAATAAAATAAAATAATAATAACAAGAAAACTAGTATTTTGAGAAAAGTAAGCTGGAGAGGATTTCAAATATAAAGGAAGATTAAGCTGTAATTTTGAATGAATTGGGAGCCTAATTATATCTCATTGTACCTAGAACTAGAGAGACAATGCAGATTTAAGGTTAAATTAAATCATTATTGGATGAATCTACAAAAACATTAAGTTTAGCGATATAACTAAATTTTTAATAGGTCAATTTAATTTAATTATGGGCCAAATTAAATGTTTAATTATTTTAAAAAATTAATTTGGGTCAAATTAAAATATTTAATTAAGTGCAAGGACTTAATTATACTTTAAATGGGTCAAATCAATTTTATTATGGACTTAATTGGTGAAAATTAAGTATGAGAGCCAATTTGAGCTTAATTGAGAATATTGAAATTTTAGAGGACTAAATTTATTTTTTTACAAAGTTAATTGGTTGAAACTAGGGGTAAAATTGTAAGAAAATCAAAATTTAGGGTCACTTAGGAGTTAAATTGAAGAAATTCATAGTGAAAGACCTTTTTAGAAAAAGCATTAAACTCTGGGAACTAAATTCATTGAAATCAGGGGTCAAATTAAAAAGAATTCAAAGTTTAATAGTTAATTAATGGTTAATTTGTATAAATCCAGGACTAATAACCAAAATGAAAAAGATACTGAAATTTGGGGTTGATGTTAAAATTTGGCAAGGGCAAAATTATATAAAATTAAAAGTTCTAGACCAATTTACGGTGCAATTAAAAGAAATCAAATGCCAAAAAACTAAATTGAATTTTTCAATCAAATCCTTACATTTAAAACCTAAAAGCCAAAATGACATTGTTTTATTTAAATGAAAAGACATATTTTGACCAAACAATACCAAAAAAAAAAAACTCAGACGACTTATAGTCTGGTACTGTTCATCTTCTTCCACCTTTGGCCCGAAAAAAACTACTCAGATGACTATTTTCAAAGCATTTAATGCTTCGTCTCTTCACCAAATTTGATAAAAGATAGACCACCATGATAGCCTGATATTTGACCATATCTCAATATAGTTCTTTCTGGTTGATTGACACCACAGCGGCCATGGTGCTAACCCAAATAGGCCAACTTAGGCAGCCTTTAACTGTCAAAATTTGACAGTTCATGATTGTCACTTTAAACCAGCAGTTGAGATTCTTCCGGATTAAATTAAGAGATAAGATTTGTCCCTAATAAAGAAAAAATATCCCTCTTCCATCCTCTATAAATAGGGGTGAATTCTAGGAATAAAGGGGAAAGAAATCAAAAGCTAAAATTAAAAAAAAAAAAAAAAAAAACAGCCCCTACCCCTGTTTTTTACCACCCAACCTCTTTATTTCCTTTCTCTATACTCCTCCTCATCTACCACGTCCTCGATCACTACAATTTTAACACCACCGTGACCAACCCCTTCCCAACCTCAACCGAAGCCCCCCCTTATAGTGACAAAGATGGTAGCTCACTTCTCTCTGCTTCCACCTTTATCAGCGGCAGCAACTCTAGCAACAAACTCGTGACACCGTGCACCACCAGGAGGACCACCAACCAGCAACACCCTTAGCCCAGGTAAGCTTTTTTATCCATTCCCTTCTGCGCCTGTTCTTCTTTCTTTCTCATACACCCAGAATGTGAATGTATTCATGTCCTACAGAAGGTGACCAAGATGGGCTGGACCCGTGTCAGCCTAGCTCGGATGGCTAGGTTGGGTCCAGCCCAAGAAAAGAGAAAAAGGTTGTTCGGCCGTCAATCAGCCTCGCTCGATTGAGTCGGGTTGGACCCATTTCAGCCTAGACCGGATGGCTGGGCTAGGTCCAGCCTATTTTATGTTTAAAATATAATAATATTAAAAAAAAACTTCAAATTTTTCAAAGAGCATTTTTAAAATATTTGTTATATTATTGCATATTTTTCTATTGTGTTTAAGTTTTTTTTATTTGCTCCCGAGTGAGAATAACCAGTTAGGTTACTAAACTAATCATTATGGAATTGCAATCAATATCATATCAATACTCTTGAATTGGTGGTGCGAGGGATACCAGATCAACACTAGGTTAGCTCATAAGACTAGGTCCTCACTCATGTAGGTATGATCAAATGGTGGATTGGGAGTCCTGGGGACTGAATGTAGACAAGGTTAAACGAGGATAAATAATTGTATTTGATTTCTTTATCTCTACACTTTTTACTTTACTGTGTTGTTTTTATTTTATTCTTCTAATTATTTAGCTTTACTTTTGCTTAA
>Ga0325414_1009825_pt1 | contig 10049 bp, 10 predicted proteins | sample PopdelMetagenome_8_FD_206183 | JGI IMG/M metagenome (GOLD analysis project Ga0325414, IMG submission 206183) | Populus deltoides microbial communities from Bellville, Georgia, United States - Leaf-PdKOR-R3 | ecosystem: Host-associated > Plants > Phyllosphere > Phylloplane/Leaf | place: USA...
TTCTAGTGGAGAAGCCCCTCCCATGATAAGCCCAGTCATTGCTCCAGGAAGTGAAATGAGACCCACAGTTTTGGCATTGTCCAGTACAGGAGAAAGCGCAATAACAAGAGCCCTTTTCACTTGTTGATGTGTGGCTTGACGTGGTGTTGCTCCAAGTGCCAATGCTGTCTCTACCTGCCACAGAAACCACCCAATTCGAATAAGCCATGGAAATTGTAAACAAACAACAAAAATGAATCAGAATTGGACTGGTTACTCTTAGCAATAAATGACATGTTGGGTTCACATAAAAGTTGTAAATATCCTACAACGAAAATGAATGGAGAAATTGAGGTATTTTTATCCAAGATTGACTCTCAACCCCTAACTCTAAGGCTTTTTGGGTCAAAGGTTGTATCCATCTTGCATATAAGAACCCATGTGTAACAGTGTCAAAGGTGCATGGGATGCACGCTTCGACAGGCTGGCCAAAACAGGGCCTAAGGGTGCTGGCAGCTATGCCAACAGTGGAAGAAATTGGCAACGCAGATTTGTGCGGCTGAAGGTTCGTCAAAGGAAAATCGGCAGCGCAGATTGTTGACGAACATTGGCTTGACGATGGAATGTCCAAGCCAGGCGGAAAAACTCGTCAGGGGCATAGGTAGACGAGAACTGGGGCTGTCGAGGAATTCGGCAGCGAAGACATTGGCAGCGTGCACGCAGATGCGAATTCGGCAGCGCAGGAATTGGCAGCCTGCATGCAGATGCGAATTCGGCAGTGTGTAGCGGCTTGTGCAAGTCAGGGGCTCAACTTGGCACGATCTAAAACTTGGACGAAGGACTGTCCAAGGCATACAAATGACTCAACAGCTGACGCAGCAAAACAGGCAGTTGGGATTGCCTTATGGACAGGCAAAACGTGGGTGAAGTGGCAGCCTCATGGGGGCAGAACGTGGGTGAAGTGGCATCATCATGGGGGCAGAACGTGGGAGCATAACTGGGCTCTCCAAGCTGCTGAGATCGTGGGATCATGCCCCATCACTTGCTGGAAAACAGGCCACTAAGATCATGGAGATTATGGGGGAGAAAGTGCCTCACTATGTCCTTAAAAATAGGAGATCATGGGTGAGCCTTGCAGCTCACATGCTTATCTATAAATAGTGGCTGCAGCTCTTGGTAATGTAGGCAATAGAGAGCATACGAGATAGGGAATGCATAGAGAGGAATAACGTGTGTAAGCTTGATTGTGTAGCATGCGAATTCTGTGCATAGCACACATTGTGTAATCCTTTGTTGACGAGATAAATAAAAGTTGAGAGTTCTTCTTGTATTCTTGGTGTGCTTTGTGTTGTGCAATTCTTCTTGTGTATTCCGCTTGTCTTCTAACTTGGGAAAGTGGGGAAACCTCTCGGGTGAGGGAAACACTTAGTTACTAGGCAAACACGAGTGGTATTGGCGAGGGAAGGCTGAGTCTAGCGAGGGACCAGGCTGCCGCACGGGTTTATTCACGGAGCGAAAAATTACCCCGTGACACCGTGCGTGCAATCCTAACACGAAGACCGAGTCCCCTGCATCTCCTCTAAACAAATATGTCCTAACATGGTGAAGTCCTGGTAATGAGTTGTCTTTAACATACCAGGTTCATTTGGACTTTGATATCATCGCGGAGTCTTTTCATTGTAACTCCAGTAACTGTCATTGCATTTCCAACCATCATGCCTGCAACGGGAATGATATACCGTGGAGTGAAGGGGAAAACGTTCAATATAACGAGCAGGAACATTGTCACTGCAGTACCAGCAAGGATAGAAGCACCAGCCACCAATTTTCCTCTAGGAACATGTTTGGCACGTTGTCCTGCTGTATATCCAGCGACAGAGACCTGCAGGGGGTTCAATAATAATGTCAAGAACTAGGAAAAATAATTTGAGAGAAAAGCCTAGTTGAAGGCTTGCATCAGTTGCCAAACTCCTGTAATTATAATCTAGAAAAAAGAATCACAAATTTGAGACGGCTTGTTGGGATTTTCCGGGATAAAAAGCCCATTACAGATCAAGATTTTCTTGACACTTGCAAGTTGTAAAATGCGGGCAGCCAAGTTTATTGACGGTAGAGTTGAAAACCAACATTAAATAGAGTAAATAAGAAAACAGAGAGCCTGTACTCTGTTGCTGTCAGCATGCAGACAATTCTAGGTATGTGGCGAGGATTGTTCGTTGAGAGAAAAATCAAGGCTTAACAAAAATGGTTTAGAAATTCCATGTTTTTTTCTCCAATAATACCTCTTTTCTTCTCTGTCTCTATGTTCTTCTGTATGAGCTAAAATCACATGTCTGCTGTATTATGGAAAGGCCGCTCAAAAAGAAATCAAAACAAATCCGAGACATACAAATAATCAATTGATGCAGAAAAAATATATTCAAACTGAATTAAGCTCTGTTCCTTAATGAGCAAAGGAGTAATAAATGAATAAATATTAAAACAGAAACGAGGAATTCACACAACCCTTTGGCTATTTCCTTCCTGGTTGAACTTTCTTACCAAGCTAACATATACAGAAATTGCAAGTTAAAAATGTTAATCTAGAAGAGAAATAAAAATAAATTAATACGAACCATGAAAATGTAAGCAAGGATGATCCATACAGCGTGGTCCTGACTGAAAATGAACTGCAAAACAAACCCAATAACAGATAGCTGAAGAAAGGCTCTAACGATGGAGTACACCATCTCTCCCCCCAAACCAAGCTTTTGCATACAGGACAGAATCACCGCCACGAGCACCACTGCTGTAGCAGCCAGTGGCTTTATCATACCCTTTAGAAACGTCAACAACCATTCAAAATTATAACTACCAACACCAGAACTCAGCAATTCATCAAGGTCGAAGTCCATTCCAATATTAATTTCTACCGCTCAAACTACAAATTAACTAACTAATTTGAGCTAAAGTCCTCTGTTTGTAGAAAAAAAGAAGAAGTTGAAGGTTCTTTGTTGCATGTGGTGGTTATACATATGGTGGCAGAAACGACCTTCCCCTGATAAAAATGAGATATCTCGTGGAGTCCCTATTAGAGGAATATGTATATGTGGATCATCGAAACTACCTTCTCAAGTGGCAAGTTTCGTTTTTTTCTGAGTACGGCACAGGTACATCCCGTCCAAATCTTTTATTATTTTTTTATTCTTGAGAGAGCCCACAGTCATCTTTCCATCATTATCATTATCATCATTATCATTATTTTTTTATTCTTGAGAGAGCCCACAGTCATCTTTCCATCATTATCATCATCATCATTATCTTTATCAATATATATATATATATATATATATATATATATATATATATATATATATATATATTATTTCTCATTATTTTTTTCTTATATTTTATAATTAAATTAATTTTCTTGAAATGATGTTTGAATAATTATACAATTATTCCATTATTTTCAAATGGTAGCAGCATCTTTTATGGTAATATTACCGATTGTTTTTTGAAAAATTATATATAAATTTAATATGCATGGTTTTCTACATATAGATGAAATATATATTATTTTTTTATCAAGTATATTATTATTATATTTTTCAATATATTCATGCCATAATTATCAATTTATCTTTTTATTATTTTTTTAATATTATGATAAATTTTTGTTCAAAAAAGTACTTCTAATATAAAAAATTGTAAAACAAAAGGAACTAATTAATGAAAAAAGATTTTGATTAAAGAGATATATTTCTTTTTACTTATTTTAAACTGTTAAAACATTTTTGAATATTGATTTTAATTTTAATTGCTTATAGTTTCCATGTAATAAACAATGCAAGATATATTTTTTGTTAAAGAAATATTAATATTAATAGTAAAAAAGACAATTTAAATTAAAAATTAATTTTTTTCTATAGAATTTAAATTTTTACTTTTTTTATAAAAAAATAATTTTTATTATCATATAATTAAATAAAAAAAATTAAAATTGCACCTTCCATTATAAGCGAGATGAAATATTTTAATGAAAATCTATCTTTAAATTTCTAGACTTCATTTATAGGTTTATAATTTTTTTTAATTTTATTTCGTTAAATGAGCTCATCAACTTTTAAATATTTTTATAAGACGAGAAAATATGTTCATAATGTTTATATTAGAAATTAACTTGGAGTCATATTTTGTAACATAGCGCAGTGAGAGTACGTAGCTAATTACAGGGCGACACCAGCCAGGCTCGAACTGGTCGTGCTCTATCCTAATCCTAAGTTGAAACATACACGACAGGTCATTTAACGAAATAATAATTATCACTGATTTTTAAAATGTTTTTTTATTTAAAAATATATTAAAATAATCTGAAAATATAAAAATAAAAATAAAATTAATTTTGTAAAAAACATTTTTAAAATATAAAAACAAACAGCTAAAAGATACCGTGTGCTGAATTTGATAGAACCATGGTTTTCATACAATAATATCGGAGATTTTTTGTATGCATCTCGATGTGCTCTTCAATAAAGTAATTCTGGCACGTGAGAACACGGTGAGTTCGATTCTTTCAGGTGAAGGTATCTGCTTGCCTGCCGGTTTTAGGGGCCGCTGTCCATGGATTTTTGTCTTGGGACGTGGCGCAAACAAGATTCCCCCAGAAGATATGAATTATTGCTGATAAGCGCAAAGCCAGAGACATAAATAAGTAACCTGCGTTATCAATATGGACCTTTGTAATAAAAAAATAAAAATAAAAAAATACCCAATTGCATGTGACGATTACAAGTACAACTATTAGGTGGGGTAGACGTTTCTTGTTGTCCTGCACGCTTGCTTGTTTATATTATAGTTACTGGGGCTATCGCTCTCGACAGGTGATCATCTTGTTATTCATGGTTTTTTAATGCGCTGAAATTATATTTTTAAAAATTTAAATTTTTTTATTTTAAATTAATTTTTTTTTTTATATTTTTTTAAAATTATTTTTGTGTTGATGTTAAAAATAATTTTTAAAAATAAGAATTCTTTAACTGACACTCAAGAGCTTTTTCATATTTTTCTCATAGTTTTTTTTATTACAATCAAGTTGACTTAGAAGAAATCTCGTCATATTAAATACATAAATATTAATAAAAAAATGAATGACATGTGCATCACAGATGTCAGTGCAAGTGTAGTTCTCGCACAATTTGGTAGGCAAGTATGATAGCATTTGGTGGTCGTATAGTGGTTTCCAGGGTGACATTTAAAGAGTCTCGACAACTCCTCTATTCTCAGGCGACACGTGTGGTAAACGGACCACTGATTTAGGATCGATGACTTTTTTTTTTCTCATATTTTTTTTCTCATCCTCAATTTCCACACATGACCCTCTAAATTTTCAAATCAACCATTCAATTTGTTTTTCCTTCATATTTGACCCTTGTTCTTTTGATTACTATTTTTTTTATTTGAAATAATTTATAGAATTCGAGTTTTTTCAATTACACCATCCTTTAATTTTTTTTATTTATCAAATTTGGTCACTGTTCTTTTGATTGCTATTTGTTTTATTTGAAATGTTTTTTAAAATTGAATTTTTCTTATGATTTCATCCTCCTTCAGTTTTTTTTCCTATCATATTTGAACCTCATTCTTTGATTTTTTTTTACTTTAGCAAATTTTTAAATTGATATTTTTTTTCGATTTCATCCTTCAACATTAAGTTGGTAAGAAATTGAGTTTCTTGATTGAGTTCGGGTCTAGGATTTTACAGGTTGTGCGTTTGAAGGATTAACCCAGGTTTACAAAAATCACAAGGGTCTGCTTGTTTTTTTGTTTTCCATTTTATATGTTTTTTTTTTCATCATTTGACAATTATTTAATTAGAGATTGTGCTCCATTATTTTTTTTATTTGCTTTTTATAGGAATTTCACTCGTTTTGAAAATGACTTGGGTTATCTCTAGTCTTTTTATTTGTCATTCTTTGTTAGATTTAGCATTTTTTGGAGAAAATTTATTTTGTTATTAAATTAAATTAATTGATTAAGTATAAGTTTAAGATACTTACTTCATGATATTTTATTTGGTTTGCTTTTCGAGTTGTTGCTTTGACAACGCATACGGCCCTCTTTAGTGATGGTGCACAACCTTTTGTAGTGGTGTTAAAACCCTCTTGGTGAGATCTTTCTAGTGGTGGGGTGGTGTCCATGGTGAAGCAACGGTGAGTCTCCAGTGGGCTTTTCTTTCTTCTCCCCCCGAGTATGATAATGACGACTTATTTTTTATAGTTAATTGTTGCCTAAAAAAATTACCGTTTATTGTCGATGCTTTTTTTATTATATTATTAAATTAACCAAGCTAATAAACCAATCAAGTTAATGACCGAGGTCTTCGATTTTCTTGCTTCTTTAAAAATAATTGCATTACCTTAACATCCTTTTTTCACTATGGATTTTTTCTTCAAGATTATGTATTTTTTTGTATTTTTTTTATTTTTTTATTAATGTTATTTAAATTAGTCGAGCTTATTAAATACAGTCGAGACAATGACTTGAGTCTCGGATTTATTTTGCTTTTTTAGGAGCGCTTGCATTGCCTTTGTCGCAAGGTGACGTTGAATGACGCTCTAATGTCTCCTGAGAAGTATTGAGAAAGGAAATGGTTTTTGATCTAATTATAAAATTATAATTACAAGGTTCATGAATCGCCACCTAATATTATGGTTACTAGGAAATCTATGGTCTACGAGAGTCCAAGTAAGAGACTAGTTGTGTAAGGGGAAGACATATCACCCCTAGTGTACCCTATCTAAGGTAAGTTGCATTGTTGTTTGATTGTTTTTCTAGGTCGTGTTTCTATTTGTTGGTCTCGTCTAAAGTTCAAGACATCTCCCTTTGTGAGGAAGTCTCTACTTTATCCGGCTAAATCTTAATCGTTCTATAGTCTTAGCATCACATTTATTTTGCACTTTATATCTTTAATACCTGAGAGTGTATTCTTGTAAACCCCGGGAAAAATAATAAATAAATAAAAGTGAAGAAATTCAGAAATTTTTGAATATAAATTTTCTGGGCGAAATAATTCGAGATATTATAATAAACCCGGTACTGTTGAGGGTTGGATTTAATTGAAGAGAATAATACACTTAAAGGAAAAGGGGGGCCAAAATGCAAATAAGGGAAAATATAGAGTATAAATACTCTCTCCTCGCCAAAAAAATCTGTAGGAACCATAAGGAGAGAAGATAGGGAGTTTTATACCTATTCTTGAGAAATTAAGAGAGAAACACTAAAATTTCAAGAACCCATCCAAGATTAAGAGCTTATAGATGGGATAAACACTTGAGAGCAAATGATTACCAAGAAATTGAACAAGAAGAAAAGAAATGAGGGAGTTGAAAATCTTCAACTGATTGAAGATCAAAATATTAATTTGTACCAGTTAAGGTATTCTAAACATGATCTTAAAAAAATTCATTTTTAAATTCGATAAAGAATTGATGTCTTGATATTGAATCATAGGTTAGGATTCTTAAACACAAATTGGGGAAAAAGTACGTATTGTTGAGATTAAGTTAATTCATGTGTGTGGTATGTAGTTTATGAAAGTATTGTGTGAAGGGGAGGGGGAGACAAATCTGGACAGACTTGTCTCCTAACTTTCGATGAGATTTCAGGTAGGAGGATGAGAGGATTAGGATCGGGTTTCTCATAGAAATTATAGATTTGAATGTTAGCTAACCAAGGATTAAACCTTGCAAGGTCACCCAGTTTATGCAAGTAAATAAGATTATTTAATTAATAATATACAAATGAGTGTTAACTGGGTTTAAAAAATTTACAAGCAAAATATAAGTTCTTTGTTATAATTATCATGGATTCAATAGAAAGTTAATACTTCATTCGTATTCATTACATGAGTATACATATATTTTTATATCAGCATAATGGTATGTTTATTTATGTAACAGGTTCATCAAACATCCAGGAAGATCATTAGTTTAGGACTCTACTTTGTGAAGCTTATGTAAATATTTAACTTAAAACAAAAGGGAATTAATGTGTTTGTGTAGTATACTTTTGTGCAAACCTTGATGTATTTATAAAGGTTCAGCTTAACATGTAGTATTTTAGTTATCTTGTAATTAACCCTTTTGAAATATTCAAAAACACTTCCTATATTGTAAATACTTTCTTTGCATGTTAGTATTCCTTTACCTTTAAATTTTATGATATAATGTGTTGGACTATGTTCATATTGAACTTACTCGTAGGATATATATATATATATATTGTGTGGATTGTATGAGGTGTGGAATTATGAGGTTTGATATAAGGTCTGGAATTAAGGGACCTTGTGATGATGGATTGATTGAGTAAACTGATAGTAGTCGATAACTTAGGATGTCCTAAATGCAAATGAAACTCTGCCAAATTTTTGGGAAAAAAAAATTTACCCTCAAATAAAGAGGATATGTTGGAATCTTTTAACATTGATCGAGTCGTATAGTCAGACTATTACAACTCTATTGTGTAGTTTTACACCCCCTGAGTATTAAAGTTTATAGTTAAACCCTAACACTTAAATATAAAGTGAACAAAATGATTAGTAAATAATTTTTGATATTTTGGCCAAACCCTAACAGATAATCATAAGCTGGTTATGATATCTATTTTGCATTTTAAAACATGAGAAATATGCAATTTTTTATTTATGAAAATATGGTTGGAAAACTTTTAGGATTTGGTTGTATGCATGTAAACAATTTTTTTTTTGTTTTTTTAAAGGAAATTAATTTAAAAATTTTGAGATTTTTTTTTGAATTTTCAAATTTTTTGAGAAATATTTCGAAGAAAACGTGGTATTTTAATACTAGATCTGTATCTTACAGTGTAAATATACGGCTTAATATTATGCTAAATTATTGGAAAAACATGTGAGAAAATCACAAATATTTTGAAATCACCCTTGGATTTTTTTATATTATTATTATTATTATTATTATTATTATTATTATATTGGGCTGAGCCAAACCTAGCCAAGTTTGATGAGGTCGACTAGCGACCCAACAAACATGTCCCTCCTTTTTTACTAGGTTGGATTGGCCCAACCATTTGTGCTGGGCTGAAACTGGTCCAGCCCATGCAACTTAGTCATTGGCCTGACCTAGTGACCAAGTTGCATTTGTAAACTGCAGAACGTGAATTATAATTCATGTTTTGCTTGTTTACATGCAGTAGTAGGAGGCGACCAAAGGATGGCAGCAAAAATGATTACCTAGCGTGGAGGTGGTTGTCACTGTTGAGCGGCCTGACATGAGGCTAGCGGGGGCTACCACTGCTGGAAGAATTAACAGTTGGCGTTGGTGGAAGAAAAAGCTTGTGGCGGAGGGAGAAGCTCGCGGTGGTTGTCTCTATCACCAGCGAAGAGATGAGTTGATGAAGGAGGTTGTGTCGTGGTGGTTTTGAGACGACCTAATTGGCTTAACGGGTCCAAAGGCAACCTGGATGACCGGTAAAAACATGGTTTGACTTTAAAAAATTTCAAGATATTTTTTTTTAATATTTATGCGACAACATATTGGATTAACCTAGGCTACGCGGCTTAACTTGAAAAACCCGCGACTCGCATGATGGACTCCACTGGGTTTAGAACTATGTTTTTATTTTTTTTTATTTAATGATGTGATTATAAAAACAAACACTTGTAAAAATTAATCACCAACCAAATTCTGGAATGTTTGTTTAAGATAACGATAACCTCATAGAAGAAAATCAAATCAAATTATGATGATCAGTTCAAAATCAATAAAATATTGAAGGATAAAATTGAAAGAAAAAAATAGAAAGGTAGAATTAAAAAAAAAGAAAAAAAAGATTGAAAAAAATTAAGATGATTTACTGTTCATAAAAATAATGAAGCACCATAAACATTTTCAATTATTTAAGGAGAGTAGTAGTACTTTGTTAAACTAATAAAAGACTTTCATTAATTGTGTTAAATCTCAAGTTTCGGTGTTGAACTTAACCATTTGGCAATATATTTTAAACTCGGTTTGAATGGCAAATCCATACCTTTTCACATACAATTTGACACACCA
>Ga0325414_1009827_pt1 | contig 10047 bp, 5 predicted proteins | sample PopdelMetagenome_8_FD_206183 | JGI IMG/M metagenome (GOLD analysis project Ga0325414, IMG submission 206183) | Populus deltoides microbial communities from Bellville, Georgia, United States - Leaf-PdKOR-R3 | ecosystem: Host-associated > Plants > Phyllosphere > Phylloplane/Leaf | place: USA...
TGTGTTTAGAAATGTGATAGCGATTACAGTTTAAAGTGTTTTTCACTCAAAAATACATCAAAATAATATATTTTTTATTTTTAAAAAATTATTTTTAATATCAGCATATCAAAACAATATGAGAATATTAAAAAACTTAATTTTAAATAAATAAAAATTTAAATTTTTTAGAAACACGATTTAAACAGTATTCCCAAACACACACTTATACTAGGAAAAAATGTTCGTTTTACTCTTAGGTCTGATAAGCCGGGCTCTTGGGTTTAGATTTTGGTTCATTATAAAATAATTTTTTGGCATATAAGGAATTATTTTATCCTAGAACATTTTGAACTTGAGTTTGAATTTATTGTAACATAATTTTTTGATTTATAAAAAATTATTTTTTCATCAATCCACTTTATTTATCCCGCTTATGAATGAACAATCTGAATAATTACCTTTCACTTCATAAATAGTTTATTTTAATTAAAAACATCTGATTTTTTAAGCAAAAAATATCAGGTTTTTTTAATTCTTTTATAGCACATAATTAAGACCACCGGCACCACTAGAATTAATTATGTATCAATCTCAACGTGAAAAGAATGCATTGCAAGTTACTTTTCTCGGGTATTTTGGTATTTGGCCAGGGACAATTTGGTAATGAGAGGTAATTGATTCAGAGTTGATGAGATTTTGAACGGCAAAACAAACGTCAAACAATATCTTTATAAAGAATGAATGTCTTAAGGGAAGCACGGTGCAAGCTAAATTAAGTAATGGCTAAGCTTTATCTCAAGATCTTTCCTAAGCTTGTTTCCTCTCTTGCCGTTCTTCTTCTTTGTCAATTTGGCTATGTAGTCTGTAAAGCAAAACATTTCTCTGACAGCTCGCGGTTGCCTGTAGATGAAGGTACACAAGATATACTTTTCCATCTACTTATATATCCTTTTCCTACTATATACAAAAGAAGGAAGAAAATTTGTTTATCTGTGAAATATGAGCTTTTCCTTCAATATCTTCTCCCTATCCTAGCAGATCCTCTTCTCTTTCAGATGAACCAATTAATAATAAGTTATGAACAAAAAGGGCTTTTTTTGTGTGGATTTCATGCATGTCGCGCATTGCAAGCTAAAGTAATGGCTAAGCTTTATCTTAAGCTCTTTCCTAAGCTTGTTTCCTCTCTTGCCGTTCTTCTTCTTTGTCAATTTGGCTATGTAGTCTGTAAAGCAACAAATTTATATATATGACATGCATGCCTTGACTGCCTGAAGATGAAGGTACACACGATTTCATGCTTGTTGTTGACAGTTCAATTTGCATTAGTTCAATTTACATCAATTATGAGATTTTTAATAACAACCTAATTAATGCATATTACCTGTTTGAATTTTGCTAAAAAAAATGATGTTTCATTGTTGAAAACGTTTGGCAGGAAAGGCTTTGGATGACTTCTTGAAAACGTTAGAGTGGGGTTTTCATCCAAATATCTCACGCTCGGCTTGTTCCTCTAATTTTGAATACATCAAATGCGATTGCACTGATGAGAACAGAACAGGTTGTCATGTCACCCGCCTGTAAGTTCCTCATCAACTTCATCCAATTTTCTTTTATTTTTGTAAGGCAATGCATCCTCTTTAAAACTCACTGGTTGCTATGGTTTCTATGTTAACGCCATTTCTGGGTGGTAGAACGCTCCCAGACCAGGACTTAACTGGACAAATAAATGCTGAAGCCTTGGCTAGTCTCGTTTACCTAAAAGCAATGTGAGTATCATATGACATGATGATAATAATTCGAAGTAATTATGCTGACTTCAATTCATTGATAACTATCCTATTACCATAACAGTGATTTGTCCAAGAATCAACTTCATGGTAGCATCCCTGCTCTCACCTTGGGGAACTTGAGTTCACTCACCCGTCTGTAAGTGATCCAGTACCATATATGATCATATACTACTACAGCAGTTTATTTTGTTGCCAATGTTCGATAAAAACTGTTATTTAATTGATTTTTTTATAGTAATCAAGTAAGAATCCTCTACTTGTTCATATGATGTAAGTTAGGCTATTACCTTTGTAGCCTTTTTTCTTAATAAAATTTCGACTATTACCAAAAAAATCAAGTAAGAATATTATTAAGATTTAGTCGGTGCCTCTTAAACTAGGGTTGTAGAATGGGTGTTAATGTCATTGGAGAAAATGGGATGTAAACATTTAATTTCATGAAAATAGGGTTCTAGAATGGATGTTTCTCAATTAGATAGTAGTGATTAAAACCACTATATTTATTTATCTAAAAATACCTACTTGATCAGCAAAAACTATTGAAGAAAAAAGAAGGTATAGTAGTTCTTTTAGGCTAAATCCTAGAAATTATGGTTTTTAATTTAGAATTTGAAAAACTTCAATTTAATCCTTATTCTTCCACTTAAACTCCTGATTTGACCAAACTAACTTTTTAAATATTGTAATTTGACTCCTAGACTTTAAATTCTTCTAATTAGAGCCTAAATATATGCTTACTAGTGTTAAGTGTCTCTTAAACTAGTTTTATTGCAGGAAGACATATTTAAGTTTAGTAGTACATGACAAATGAGAAAGCTAATTGTCTAGCTAGAAGTCTGGCCCTGGCGAGATGTTTTACAAAAGGTGTTATTTCGTAGATAATTTAATGGTTAGAGAATTCTATAATGAAAGGAGTATCAGAGAGAAAATAATTTCACTAATTAAGCTAGTGTTACTTAGTCTTGAGTACTGATAATAAGGATTGCTCATTTGATTAGTCTTTGAAAGATTCTAGATAAAGATACGATTATATAATAGAAAAAATAAAAATTATTTTCTATTTATTATATTTTAATATAAACGTGTCATATAGCTAGCAACTAGAAAATCTTATTTAATCTTAACTAGAAAATCACATAACAATTATTCTATCCAAAAATACCAGCAAAGAAATCAAAGCATTGTTCGGATCAAGCCCGTAAGGGCAATCTCGAAATTGTGATCCATCACAACCTATCAATGGCTGCATCAGATGCTTAGCTTTTGGATCATATACAATAACTAATTTCAGTTTTTAATTAGTGTGTATTCATAAAATTTATATTATTGGTTCTTATTTGAGTAATAATGAACTTATATGGTAATACATATGCTTAGCGATCTCTCCACAAACTTCCTCAATGGCTCCATACCTTCATCCTTGGGGAATTTATCGTCCCTCCAACATCTGTAAGTATCATGCAATCACAGTCTCTTCAGTATCATATTAGTTATAAGTATCATCTTCGGTGTCAATTTAATTCTTTTTCCATTGCTGATGCAAAATTTGTGCTTTTATTCTTGTGGGTGTTTATATGTATTTTATTAATATTAACTTCTATTCAGAAACATTCCATGTCCAATTTTTAAAGATTCTCATTTTCTTCCTAGTCAAGTATTTAGATTTCATGCTTCAAAACTAAATTTATTATTTCTAATATAGTTAAAAGCAAACTATCCATCATCAATTTTTGTTTAAAATGGAACTAACCAAAAAGTTTGACTTGGGTTTCGAAGAACATCCATTTTTATATGAATTATAGGAGAACATCTTGGATATTTGGGTTTGATTTTATAGCATTGCTGTTCTCTTAAAAAATAATATATAATGGTAAGAAAAGAGCATACAATTCGTAACTTCTGTTATCAAGAGTTCTATGAAATTATAGTCTCAGTATGCATTGTCAGAATATATATACAAATCTAACATTTTTGTTTTCTAAAATCACTTCTTTTAAATTATATTCCATTAAAGGTGTTTTTTCTATTGACTAGGACACTTTTTTATATATATTTTTTAGTTGGTTATTAACTATTTTTAAAGTTCAGTATATAAATACTAAAAGAGTGTTTTATTTTTTGAATGTGAGATTTGAAATCTTTTAGTATATATAATCTATGTTTACAAGAAAAAAAGTTAAGTTTTTTCAATGTGGGATAAAAAACCTTTTGAAATAATTTTTTAAACTTCATTATTTATAACATGTATAACTTATATTCACATGAATTGTTTTTTAATTTTTTCATATGAAATATTAAAATTTTAAATATATTTTTTAATTTTTCCGGGTCAATTCGGGTTGACTCGGGTTAACCCGTGTAACCCAGGACCCGGCTTCTTAGTCGGGTCAACCCCGGGTCGGGTCCTATAACTATGGTTAATGGTCACAAAAATTAACTTCTGAGTTCTGTTTGGTTCTTTTCTCTTATGTAATTAGGATAATAGCCTTGTATGGCTAATTGCTTAACTGTGTTGATGCTTGTTTGGCTATCTGCATGGTTATGAGCAAAGAGCTGCTTAGCTTTAGGATCAGATATAATAACTAATTTCAGTTCTTAGTTGTCTTCATAAAATTTATATTATTGGTTCTTATTTGAGTAATAATGAACTTAATTATACGGTAATACATGTATATGCATAGTGATCTCTCCGAAAACGTCCTCTATGGCACCATACCTTCATCCTTGGGGAATTTGTCGTCCCTCCAATATCTGTAAGTATCATGCAATCACAGTCTCTTCAGTATCATGTAGTTATAACTATCATCTTCAGTGTCAATTAAATTCCTTTTCCATTGCTGATGCAAGTTTTGTGCTCTTATTCTTGTGGGTGTTTATATGTATTTTATTTATATTGACTTTTTTTCAGAAACATTTCATGTCCAATTTTTGAGGATTCTAATTTTTTTCCTAATCAAGTATTTAGATTTCGTGCTTCAAAACTAAATTTATTATTTCTAATATAGATAAAAACAAACTATCCATCATCAATTTAAAAAAAAAAACAAAATGGCACTAACCAAAAAGTTTGACTTGGGTATCGAAGAACATCCATTTTTATATGAATTATAAGAGAACATCTTGGATATTTGGTTTTGATTTTATAGCATTGCTGTTTTCTTAAAAAATAATATATAATGGTAAGAAAAGAGCATACAATTCGTAACTTCTGTTATCAAGAGTTCTATGAAATTATAGTCTCAGCATGCATTGTTAGAATATATATATAATTCTAACATTTTTGTTTTCTAAAATCACTTCTTTTAAATTATATTCCATTAAATAATAGTTAAGATCTCATTTTCATTCGGGGAATAAAGTTAAGAACTCAAATTTGCTTCATTAAATTAAAGAAGAAGATACTGAATAGACAATTGATAGATTATACTTGTTGTAATAGTTAAGATTTTTTAATAGAATTTTTGGGGAAACATTTTCAAGTAAAATTAGCTTTGTTAGAAATGAAAATAAGGGCAAGCCGTTTGGGATCTTGATACTTATAAATGTTCATGGCAAGGTGTTAATGGCATAATTATTAAGCCCGGACCGGATCAACGGGTCGATCCGGGACCTAATTGACTCTGTTGTTGGGCCGGTTCTAATAAAACAAAAGACCAGAATGAGTAAAAACCTGGCAAAACGCAGTTGAAATCTATTTTTTTTAATGTGTTTTTTTTCCCCAACTAGAGTCCCCTCTTTTTTTATATTTTTTTAGTTGGTAATTAACCATTTTCAAAGTTCAGTATATAACTACTAAAAGAATATTTTATTTTTTCAATATGGGATTTGAAGTCTTTTAGTGTATATATATATATACTCTATGTTCACAAGAAAAAAATCATGTTTTTTCAATGTGAGATAAAAAAATCTTTTGAAATAATCTTTTAAACTTTATTATTTATAACATGTATAACTTATATTTACATGAATTGTTTTTTTTTTAATTTTTTCATATGAAATATTAAAATTTTAAATATTTTTAAAATTTTTCCGGGTTCGTGTAACTTGGGTCAACCTGTGTAACTCGGGACTGGCTCCTTGGCCGGGTCAACCCCGGGTCGGGTCTGATAATTATGGTTAATGGTCACAAAAATTAACTTCTAAGCTCTGTTTGTCTCTTTTCTCTTATATTTCGGTTCTTTTCTCTTATATAATTAGGATAGTAGCCTTGTTTGGCTGGCTAATTGCTTAACTGTGTTGATGCTTGTTTGGCTATCTGCATGATTATGAGCAAAGAGCTTCTTAGTTTTTGGATCATATTTTAATAACTAATTTCAGCTCTTAGTTTGTCTTCATAAAATTTAAATTATTGGTTCTTATTTTATCTATTGAGTAGTAATGAACTTTTATGGTAATATATATGCATAGCCGTCTCTCGAGAAACTCCCTCAGTGGCTCCATACCTCTATCTTTGGAGAATTTATCGTCCCTCAAATATCTGTACGTGTCATCCAATCACAGTCTTTTCAGTATCATATAATGTCAATTAAATTCTTTTTTCATTGCTGATGCAAATTTTGTGCTCTTATTCTTGTGGGTGTTTTCAGGAGTTTGTCGAATAATATGTTATTAGGTCAAATCCCTAAAGAATTGGGCAACCTCTCGCATCTCCTATATATGTACAGAAACTCGCTCGCTCGCTCGCTCTTTCACTCTCCTTGAATTTCCTTTTAACTTGTTGAGTTTGGTTTGGTTCTTATCTCTTATTTAATTAGGTACTTGGAATTCAATGAACTCAGTGGTCAGCCTCCACCAGAACTTGGAAGATTGGGATCTCTTGGTTATCTGTAAGTTTCAAAAAGAAGAATAATAATGTCATACCACCTTGTAAAACAAAGGAAGATTGTAATAGGAGAAATAAAACAGAAAAAGGGTGGATTACAATCCTTCTGATTTGTTGTTGTAGAGGGTTGAGCTCCAACAATTTGAGTGGAGAACTGCCTGGAAATTATGCCAACTTTACGGGATTGCAGTCGTTGTAAGTGCAACTCATCATATTCTTTCAACCAACAACCTGTTTAATTATTGTTCCAAGGAAAAGCAACTAACTATATATGGCTGCAGTCGCGTAGCTGGGAACCGTTTGACCGGTCAAGTACCAAGTTTCATTGCGAATTGGACTGAACTCAATAGGCTGTAAGAAATTACTTGTACTTTTTGTAATTATACATTTGAATGTAAGCACTATTAGTTGATTGAGCTGATTTCTCAATGCTGAATGTCTACCATTTGATTGAGAAACTGCCGATGATCGATGAATATCATTCAATAATTTGTGTTTTTGTGTACTGATCACAGGTCCCTCTTGGGAAATGATTTTGAAGGAGAGTTTCCTCTTGAAAGTATTTTTAACTTGCAATATCTCCGATACTTGTAAGTGTTCTCTAATTTTCACCGGGTTGAAATAAATGCATGTTTTATTCTGGATTGTTTTTCTTCCAGGTTTGTTAGTGATGTAAATAGCTCCGGTCCCCCTTTCCCAAAAAATGCAAGCATGAAGGGAATAAGATACCTGTGAGTTTTTCCTTCCTTTGCTTTTCTTTAAAGCTCACACTAAGGGCAAAAGCTCACATGCATAACTAACATGAGATTTGTAATTAAAAGGAAAAAAGAAAAGAAAAGAAGAACGCCCGAAACTTCCTTATTACGGCGAACTTTAACATTGCTATAGTACTTAATTTGCATCCTTACCACCTAATCGGTCAACGGATGAGGAGTAAGCCAATGAGCTATGGCATGAATTGAAATTGTGGTCTAAAGATTAATTTCACATTGAATAATAAAAACCATACACACTTAGAATTATATTTGTCTAGGAGCGTTATAGTTGTAGAATTTGGATTATGACCGGTCTTTTACATAAATATTTTTTTAGGCCTATTTTTCTTTATATGATCTTGAGTTTTTTTCATGAGCTATTACATGCAGTGAAGACTAGTTGTATATGGGATTCAGGTTTGAGAATTTTTTTAAAAATATATATTAATTACGACTATAGGCATAACAGAATCGTGAAGTCACAATATTTATGTATGTGACACTTAATGATATGGATGCATTGGATAAATCGAAACACCAACTTCTTCAATGGTTTGTGTAGGATGATAAGGAATTGCTTAATAAGTGGTGAAATCCCCCCGTACATTGGTGATTGGTCATCGTTAAAATACCTGTAAGTTTCATTTCCTCTTTTGTGAAGGATTTGTAGTTCTGTCATGGCTATTTTGTTTCATCAGCTCTATAAATGCTCATTGTTTAGGGCCTTTAGGCCATGCATAGAAGTGTTGATGATTTTGACTATGTGTTTACAGAATCAATTATGCAATAATTGACCATAGCACAACTATATATCAAATATGAAAAAGCTAACGTTTGCTTTCATTTTTTTGATCCTGCAGAGACTTGAGCTTTAACAGCTTAACTGGTGGAATACCAGTTTCCATGAAAAAGCTGAAATTAAGTAAGATGTATGCAAAAGAGATTCTTGAATTCGATGTCTTATAATAAGTTCGTTCTGCCACTCTGTTAAAAAGTACATGGGATGGTTTTCATAGTGGTTTGTTTTGTTTAGGTTTCTCACAAGAAATATGCTTAATGGCACAGTACCTTCCTGGGTTCCTGATACCATTGAAGACAAGGCGTATGTTATGGCTTTGTGCTCTTTGCTCAGATGGGTTGTTTTCCCTTCTGTATATTTCCTCAATAAAATCTTGATATGTAAACAATAATGTTGCAGGGACTTGTCATATAATAATTTTGATGATGGTCCGAAGAACGGAGAACGAAAGCTGAACATGTAATAACGGCAACTTCATTTTCTTCTTCCTTTTGTTTCACTTGCAAGAATATTATTGTCTATGAAATCCCAACTTCTGATCATTTTGTATCATGTGCACCAACTGCTTGCATGTTGTTCCTACTCAAGCAGTCAACCAAACAGGTATGATAATATCCTCCATATGGTGTCATTAATTTAGAACAAATGATCATGAGTTATTTCTTACCAATTTTGTTTGCTATTTCTAGGAATTCTATACGTGATTTGAAAAATAAATGTCGGGGAAAACCAAAGTGTAAGTTCTATTGAGAAGCTCTATAATTTTGCGCAGAACAGATTTTCTGTACTGATTATCATTTTTGCAGACAATTCCTTGTATATAAATTGTGGAGGAAGAGAGACAGTTGTTGATGGGAAAGTGTTTGAAGCAGACAATACAACATCAAATTACTATAAAGCCTCAAAAGAAAATTGGGCTTATTCTTGTTCTGGAGACTTCGGATCGAAAACTTACGATTCCAGTGATTACATAAAAAACGTGGAATGTGAAGTTTGTGATTCTGCTGGGACACAGTTATACAATTCAAGTCGCCTCTGCCCTCTTTCTCTGACATATTACGGCTTCTGTTTATTTAAAGGAAATTACACTGTGAAACTTTACTTCGCTGAAACTGTTTACCAAAGTGATGAAGATTATTCGAATTTAGGGAAACGTGTTTTTGATGTATATATACAGGTAACCGCTATATTTTTCAGCAGCTTCTTTCAATAATTTCCATCGTTCAACATCCACTGTTTGATATAGGGGAAGAGAGCACTAAAGGACTTCAACATAAAAGAAATGGCCAGCGGCACCAATAAGACATGGACTGCAAATTTCACAGCATATGTAGGAGATGATTATCTATTGACTATCGATTTTTTCTGGGCTGGCAAAGGAACTTTCCAGGAGCCAAGTTTTTCCTATGCACCTGCTGCACTGTCTTTAAAGGGACCCCTTGTGTCAGGCATTTCCGTAACTGCAAGTAAAGAGTTGCATTCTCTTAATTTTGTTGAGCAAATATTTCTGTTACACTTTATCTGGATAAATATTTTTTTCTTGTTGTCTTCCACTATCTGTATTCAGACTTCAAAGTTGGCGGCAAGAAACTATCTCCTTCACAAATTGCAGGGATTACTGTAGGTTCAGTATTTGCTCCTCTACTTCTGTCGGCTTACATGTGGAAAATGGGCTGGCTGCAGAAAAGCGATTTGGATGGTACCTCTCTATGCTAATCTAAAATCATTATGCACCATACAACCTTAAGAACTCTTACTTTGATGTTTTCTTTAAATAGATATAAATATAGAGGTCCAAGGAAAATCTTTCACCCTCAAACAAATAATCGATGCTACTCGAAAATTTAGCCCCAAAATGGAGATTGGCAGGGGACGCTTTGGAATAGTATACAAGGTCAG
>Ga0325414_1009828_pt1 | contig 10047 bp, 7 predicted proteins | sample PopdelMetagenome_8_FD_206183 | JGI IMG/M metagenome (GOLD analysis project Ga0325414, IMG submission 206183) | Populus deltoides microbial communities from Bellville, Georgia, United States - Leaf-PdKOR-R3 | ecosystem: Host-associated > Plants > Phyllosphere > Phylloplane/Leaf | place: USA...
CCACTAACTTCATCAACATGAGCAGTTTCACCTCCAACTTCGACCTTGTCACTGACACTGCACCATCTTCTCATAGCATGGAGCCTCTCCATATCTCACAGCCCTCCCACGACGAGGAAGAAGATGAAGAGGAGAGTCAGCTTCCGGGAGTAATTTTCGCCAACGAAGTACTTCATCGGAGATGAATTAATTCTTAGAGTTTCTTCGTGAAAATTTAACCTTCACAAAATAACCTTCAATATATAGTGCCATGAGTTCCAAATTATGCAAACATAAGCTCAATACATATGTAGTAAACTTCATTAGTATTTCAAATACCTCATCTTTACTCATGTCCAATATGCTTTAGTTTTGTCGGTTGATAATTAAGCGTGACGATCATTTTTTTCTTCTTTTCTTTTTTAATATTTTTTTTATTAACGTGGTTGTCCGGGTTAGTTTACGCGCACCTCAACTAATCTCACGGACTATAAAGTTAACGACCATATAACTCTTTAATAAACCTGAAAGAACTCGAACTCGTAACCATTAGAAAATAAACTCAAGACCTGAGCAGTTGAGCTATCCCTTAGAATTGTTTCTTTCTCAATCTTGAATTCAGCATCAATTGTTTCAAAATTCCATACCAATCCTTTCAATTTATTTTTCCTTCATTTTTTTTCCAAGTTCTTTTAATTGTTATTTTTTATATTTTGAATAGTTATAAAATTATAAATATTTTTTAATTTCACCTTTTTTATTTTTTTAATCTTTCAAATTTGTTCCCTATACTTTCGATCACTATTTTTTTTATTCTTAATAAGCTATAAAATTATATTTTTTTTTAATTTCATCCCCTTTCATTTCTTAATCTTTAAATTTTAGTCCTCGTTTTTTTATTGCTACTTATTTTTTTGGGATCATTTTTTAGATTTTGTTCTACAATTTTATCCTCTATAGTTTTTTTTTTCTATCAAATCTAATCCCTATTGTTTTTATTGCTATCATTTTTTTTAAGGAAGTTTTTAAAATTGATTTTTTTTTTCACGATTTCATCCTTCAAAATTAAATTAGTAGGAAATTAAGTTTCTTGATGAAACCCGGGACACTGATTTCATGAGTTGTAAGTTTTAGAGATTATATCAGGTTTAGAAGGTTTGCACGGGTTGACTTGCATTTTTTTTTTTAAAGATAAAGTTTATTTTATTTTTTACCTTTTTTTAGTTTTGCTTTATTATTTTTTACGGTGTCTTCTGTGGGATTGGTTTTGAGTTCATGACTAGAGTCACTGGTTTAAAGGTTAATGTGGGTTGACTTTTTTTTTCTTTAAATTAATTTATCTCAATTTCATTCTTAAATAGTTAATTTATTTGCAATTGGTCTTCCTACTTTTTTTTCTTTTCTTTCTATTGGGTTATCCTGATCTTGTGCCCTTGTTCACCGAGTTTATGAGTTAACTCAGGTTGACTCAAATTTATTTTTTTAGTTGTGAAATTAGTCTAGAGTTCATGACCAGAGTCATCGGTTCAAAGGTTAATGCAAATTGACTTTTTTTAATTCTTTTTTTAAAATTGATTTGTTTTAATTTTATTTTTCAATATTTGATTTATTGGAAATTAGTCTTCATGTTTTTTTTTTATTGGGTTATCTCGATCTTGTGCCTCTAGTCACGAGGTTTGCGAGTTAACCCAGGTTGACTCATATTTTTTTCATTTTTTTTTATCTTGGTCTTTTAACATTGAGTTATTCGATAATTGAACTTTATTGATTCATTATCATGAAAATGAGCAAATATTTTCTTTTTCTTCTTTCTTTTACATAACTTGTTTCACCCTTCCATCCTTAAGAACCAATATCTTGTTAGTTTATTAGTTGTTCCTGTCATCATGCAAGAACTATTTCATTTTAATAATATTTTTAGTTATTTAATAAAATTTCAGCAGCACTATCCAAAAACTATAGTATTTTAATTTCTATAGCATAATCATAATAACATCCAATCAATATATTGCTCAATATTGAACAATCTTTCATAGTGGCCTTCAGCTCATTACTCATCAATACACATACATAATCTTATTCTTTCCATAAAATAGCATACTACACAAGCCATATAGGATTTCAAATACAACATAACTAAATGGTAGAAGAAAATCAAAAGTTGATTTACCAACCATACTACCTAGGAGTTAAAATTACTTAATTATCAACATTACAAATATTTACCTGCTAAAAAGTGCTTCATTACCTATTACATCTTTATAAAGTAATGAAGAAAAGATGATCGGATCACAACTGAGAAGGCTTATGCAAATAACCTGTGGAACACAATAATTTCATGGAATAAATATTATACAATTTATGATATTTAACACATAGAGAAAGCTTGATTACTACACATCATCAATATTTTCCTAATACATGGTATAACCATTTGAAGTTCATCATGTCACTAGGTTTGTGGTTACTTTGAATCCTTACCATTATGGTTGGATTTGTTCCTTATTCATCTTCCCCGAGGGTATTATCTTTAATTATTACAAGTTTTTCTATAATGTAGGCATTATTTTCAATCAATATAATTGTTTTCCGCTCGAGGGCATTAAAATCACTCATTACCCTTAAAGTCATTATAATCAATCTTAATTAATTACCCTCTAGCGTTAAAGACATTATAATCCATCATTACAATAATCCTAAGATCCGCATAAAGATAATTTATTCAAATCATTATATTATCCCTCTTTGAAGGCAATATTATTTTTGGGATTCTATTATCTCGCTCTAAAGGCAATTTTTATTCTTGGAATTCCATTATTCAGCCCCGAAGGTAATATTATTCCTTTAATATTGACTTTTTTTTTACTTTGATAACTAGCAATTTTATAAATGAACTAGCATTATTTTATTATTTAGAAAAATAATAATTTTCAAGAGGTAAAGGAGAGCCCTTACTAGGAGCTTTTGCAATGCGTGTTCTTAGGAAGACAGGCTCCACTCTAAATGAACCTTCTACAAACCAAAGCATCAACAAGTCAACAATCATCTTTCCATCTAAGATTTTCCATGTATTAAGCATTCATCTAAATGTTTCTTCATAATTGTCATTAACATTTCATTTTCATGTTCTAATTTACCTATAAGCATATGTCCACACCATTTCCTCTTTCAATACTACCAAAAACATTAACACTAATTTAACTTAGTTTAGCAAGTTTTCATCATTCTAATTTAGCCACAATAACACAATTCTTAATAATTTTTATAACACCACAACCCAAACCAATCCTTTTTTTACTAACACCATCAAAGCAATAATATCAACACAAGTTAACTAAATTTTCAACCTCGCAATTCTCTAACCTATGGCCAACACTTGAGAATTCAAAGAAACTCACATTTTATTTTAAATTTTCTTCCATTCTCATCCTTAACTACATCATTTAAACTAAAATCAATCCATCAATACATAATTTTTCACTTCTTATACTATTTCTAAATAAACCCTAACTTGTACATAAGAAATGAAGATTTTCATCCACAACTCCAAGAATCACTCCTTTCTCTTTCCAAATCGCTCTTTCTCACTCTAACCACAACTTCCATCTTTTTTACCTCTCTCTTTCTAGAACTCACATAGTTGATTAATCCCTTGCTAAACTTTTCCTAAACTACTCCAAGTCTCATTAATTTGAAAGAAACCAGGAAAGATAAGAGAAAATAAAGAGAGGGAGAGGGAGAGGGATCGTTTTCATCATATTTACAAAATGCCCCTCTTATTATTTATGTGTTAATTTAGTTAAATCTTCAATCGTTTGCTGGTATTTTTGTTTTTGCTTTTTTTATTATTATTTATCCGTGATTTCTTGCTATATAAACAGAAAGTTCCCGTATTTTAAATTAATTTTGATCTAAATTCCTTATTCCTTGATTTAAAATTATGTCATTAAATTTGTAGGTTTAAATTCTTGGGTTGGGGTTTAGAGGGGCTACCATAACCGATAGAATGATACAAAAGAAGGCCATATTCAATGTTCGGTGGTTGTTGCCCGTGCCACCCAAGTGTAACTGCCCTTTTCACATGAACACACGCGCTAGCCACTTTTTATCCTTTCATTTAATTCAATCTCTTAATACTTATTTCAGTTTTATATTCAGTCTTTAAAACTTTTGATATTTTAAATCAATAAAATAAAATTTCATTTTATAAAATCAAGTATCAAACAAGTATCTAATTTCTTCCTTGACACTACAATCCCTCATATGAAACCAGTGAAAGCAAATCATCACGTCCAATTATAAATCAATTTAATTTTAAAATATAAAATCTAAGAGAAAAGAAATTTGAGTTAGAAAAAAAAAAAAAAACTTGTACACTGTTTTTGTGATGGGTCTTCAATGATATATGAAAATAGGGAGACCTCGATTAATTAATGTTGTGCGCATGTCATGAAGAAAAATAAATAGTGTAGACCTGTACAGTATTTGTGTCTTACACGTGTACAGTATTGTAGAGGCTCTCATCGAATCTTTTCTACTGCTGCAAAATAGAACTACAGATCCTCATGGCTCACATATAATTATGTTTTTATGCATCCACTTGCTCTTGATATTTATTTATTTTTGGAACCATGCAAAAGATGCCTCCCCCATTATTCACAGGAGAAGATTCTCCATGTATTATAATATTCAGATATAACAATTTAATAGAATAAAATAAATATTGATTTGATTTGAATATTTATAATATATAGAATATAAATATTATTAAATCTGACTTGAAATCTTTGTATTTAACCTAAAATATATATTTGTAGAATATTTAGGTTTTTTTTAATATAATATGACATATGCAAACCTTAATATTAACATAAAACACACACATATAAAATATATATATATATATATATCAACTATTTATTTATTAATAAATAATAGTAAATAATAAATACTCAAAAAATATGATGGATAATTTACAAAATATAAATATCAAAAAATTTATCATACAATACCCATTGCGTTTCTAATCGGAGTATACATAATCATCCATCATCCACGTTAAGATAAAAATTAATTTGCATTTTATTTGTAAGGATATGAGCCGATTTCTTTTTTTATCATTATTTTTTTGCATTTTAATTAGAAATTTTGAATAATTACAAGTTCAGTAAAAATTAAAAATATAATTAAAAGTAGGTTATAAGATAAGAAAAAAGAAGAGATATAATTAAAAGTATGTTATAAGATAAAAATCAATATGCTTATGTTTTTTTGGTGGCTTTAAAATTATAGAACTAGATTTATCAAGTGCACTTTATTTATTTAATAAAAATATAGGATATCCACTTTATATTATATTTTTATTATTTACTTATTATTTATAAGAATTATTATCAATCTTATTATTCTTCTATTGTCATAATGGATTTTAATAATTTTACCGTAATTATTTTTAAAATTACAATTTAAAGTCCTCATATCTTCATTTATTTCATTGTAAAACCTTAAATTTGATAGACAGGCAATGCTAGCTTTAGTTTATCAATTTTGAAAAAAAGAAGTGTAATTTAGGAAAAATAAAAGGTAAAATAAAATAATAAAAAAAAGCTCAAGGACGTAAGTGAAAAACAATCTTAAAGTTATGTGTGAAGAATGACAACACAGAAATCTTGGACGAGCTTTAAGACCTTGTTTCGCGAAGCACGCAAGTAAAGAACTCAGAACGCCAGCCCCACAAAAAAGAAAAGAAAAGAAAAGAAAAGGCAAACCCTCCTCCTCCTCGCTCTCATGGATCTTTGATAGATTTTCTCACATCATCTTCATCATAAGATCTCTCTCTCTGTCTGTCTTTTTTTCTCTATCTAGAAAGGAAAACAAGAAACAAGAACAAGAAACAGAAAGAGAAAGATGTCAACCCCAGCAAGGAAGAGGTTGATGAGGGATTTCAAGAGGCTTCAGCAGGATCCACCTGCTGGTATCAGTGGAGCCCCTCAAGACAACAACATCATGCTTTGGAACGCTGTTATTTTTGGGTACCCTTTTCTTTCTTTCTTTCTTTCTTTCTTCTTTTCCCTTGTTTGATTTCTAATTTTTGTTTTTTTTTTTTGTTTTTTTGTAGACCTGATGATACTCCTTGGGATGGAGGTGGGTAATTCTGATTCCTGCTTCTTCTTCAGTTTTCTTATCACTCTTTATAACTTTATTTTTTGTTTTTTGTGTTATTGAATGATGGATTATGGTGATTGTTAATTAATTGAATTTTTTTTTAACTGGGTAGCTTTAATTCCTGCAATTTTAAGAGTGTCAATCATAATTTAAATGGTATACTCTGAAAAGGTACAATCACCCTTAAGATCATGACTACTACTCCAAATCTCAAAAAATCTTGATCTGGATTACCGGAAACTGATAGCTTTTGGAAATTAAGTAAATATTCTTGGCTGTATAGTTGGGCGATTGGAAATTAGGGGAAGTCAGTCTGAAAGCTACTACTCATCCCTCTTGATTCATGAGTTTTAGACGTGTGTGTCAATATGGATTTTTTTATGTTTTTGTATGATTAAGCAGATGTGAATAGGTTGTGATTGGATTCTTTTCTTTTTTTCATTAAAGGGTGATGTGGGCATTGTTGGCCCTTGGATACATATGTGTGAACTTGGGTGCTTAATATTATTTGCAATTTAAGTATTGGTTAAAAGCTTGTGGTGTTGTGTCTAAAGCTTATTTGAGGTGAATACCGTTTTCAATATGGCATTTTTTTATGGTGTCTTAACTCTTTCTCAATCTTCTTCAGGGACGTTTAAGTTGACTCTTCAATTCACAGAGGATTATCCAAATAAACCTCCAACAGTCCGCTTTGTCTCTCGAATGTTTCATCCAAATAGTATGTTGATTTCTTTCTTGTATTTTTACTTGCATTCAGCAAATCAGTGAACTGGTTCCTTGTATAGTTTCTTTCTTACAAGTATTTTTCTTTTATTTTTTTGGGATTAACTACCATGCGATTTTTCTTTGTAAAGATTGTCTTCTTATTTTGGAGGATTGGCAATTGTTTGACTTTGTTTCTATTGGTATCACCAGTTTATGCCGATGGAAGTATATGCTTAGACATTTTACAAAATCAGTGGAGTCCCATATATGATGTTGCTGCTATACTAACTTCCATCCAGGTTTGACTCTGTACAGCTTGTTTCTTTTTTATATTGGTAATAAAGAATTGTTATTTTTGCTCATTAGTTGCTTTGCACGATGTGTTTAACTATCTCTATTCACGCGATCAACTTTTGCAATTGAGAACCCATAGGCAACATTCTGTTGAGAAATTTTAGATAATTTCTAGATAGTAAGTCTCAGGGGTTGAATTACAATCCATAAGTCTTAATCGCAGCTACTTAAAAAAAAACATCAAAGGATGGGGTGTTGAGGTTATCCCTCCAAGAATTTTCATAAATGGAACAATCAGCAGATAATGGCCGATACTTTGCTATCATAGATTCCCTTCATGTTGTTCAAAGTTTCCTTTCTGTTTCATTGATATGTGCTGAAAGTGTGTTATGAATCATGGAGTCAACTTTCATGGTTGTCTCATAGTGCAGACATATATTCCCAGATCTGTTCGCTTTGAATGTAATTAAGAAGCTAACATTAATAGTGGAAAACTTTGACCAGTAAATGCTTACATCACCTGGCTTCCTGGCTTATATGCAAGCTGATTGCACTATAATACACCTACAATTTGCATGGTTCTAACTTGGAATTTGCCATGGTCTGGGCTATTACATATTCGATACAGAGTCCAAGTAGACTGATGACATGAATTGTTGGCTTTAACAATTTTTAAAAGTCGAAATGACAACTAAACAGCACAATACTAGTTCTGTCAGCGGTGATGGATTTGAGTACTTGGGCTTGGGCTTGGGCTTGGAAAATGAAGTTTTTAGGATTTACCATGCTAGAAGGGGTGTGTTGGTGCTCTGACATGGTTTCATAATAGTTTTGGTCAAAAAATATTGAAGGCCTCAAAAATATAGCTTTCGTAATAGTTTTAAATTGATGTCCTTTCACATCTTATTATTTGCTGTTCTTTGGATTGTTCTTTACCATGCACAGGTTTATAAACTTAAGCATATATATTTTTCAGTTGATTAATTCAAATAATCTCACTCCAAACCTTTTCTTTTTGCTCTTGAGAAGCCTTGCCAATTTTTTGTGTTCTTTTACAAAAGTTGTTAGCATCCTGAAATGATAATCATTTGATTATTTTATTTTCAAAAGAAGATTGGCTTGTTTGATTCATTGTATGAACCTTGATCATCCCTTTATGACACTGTTTGAGGAGGATGGTCACTGATTTTAAGTTCTAGGGTGGCAAACTTGTTTTGAATTGACAGTAAAAATTAAGCATTTGTTCAAGTCCTTAAATAACCTCATGTTTTTACATGTATGATAAGCCTCTATTTTTTAATTTCTCTGTTCACTATGGATTACTGAATGGAATTGTTCAGTGCAATGATAAGTATCTGGTGTCTGCAATCAAGAGGTTGCTGATTCGGAACTGATGAGCACCAGTTAATGGAGAAAAAAATGTTGATTGCAATTTGCGAATCTATTTCATCAGGACAAAAGATAATCAATGGCCTTCATTTGTAATTTTATCTGTTTGATGTAATTTGATTTCTTGTATGGGCTTTCCCACATTTGTTAATATGGTATCTGTTGTGATTGTATGCAAATTGTCATTGATATTGTTGTTTCTTCAGATTGTTTTCGAAAGTTTCTCAAGTGATTTTGTAAAGACTAACAAAAGATTCTTCTGTTTTTTTTGCCAGTCCCTGCTCTGTGATCCAAACCCAAATTCCCCAGCAAACTCTGAAGCTGCTCGCATGTTCAGTGAGAATAAGCGGGAATACAATCGCAGAGTTCGTGAAATTGTGGAGCAGAGCTGGACTGCTGACTAGGTTCATATCAGAAAGCAATAAGAGTGGTGTGGTGGACCTGAAGTGCTTTTCTCTGAACTTCTAGGTAGTGCTGTACTCTGTAATATTGCATTGATGATGTGCATTGTTCTTAGAGGATTCTCTTTGGATGATTTATTTGTGTCTGTTAGACAACTTGACTGGAAGTTGTTGATTTTCTGAATGTTTTTATTTTTTCTGAATCTTCTTTGATTATCTATCGTGCAAGGGTCCGTTAGCTCTCTTTGTATCATGTTCATAGGAAGTGCTGTCTGTAGTTGTCAAATATTTGCTTTTTGAGTTGAACCTCGCTCCTAGAGATGGTTTTAAGGAAGCTCTCCTTTGCAATTTTTGGATACAAAATTCAAATGTTATGAATGGCTGTTAGGAACTTGATCTTTTGGGAGTTCGCTTGCAAGTTTGTTAGATGGATGCCATGCAAATTTATCGAGTTCTATTTGATGCTCGGATATTTGCAAGGATATCTGTTGGTTTGATGCTTGTGCACTTCCATTTAAAATCTACCAAAATGTTTGTGCTTGTGGGCTTTTTGCTTTTCACAGTCAATGGCTGATGAGAAATCAATCCCTGCATTCAACTGAAAACCAGGTGAAGTGTCTATTTGGGAATGCAGTGCAACCCGCGCCTTCCCAATCATTGGGTCCAGCTTTTGTTTGTAAGCCAAATCGAAGAATTTGTTTTATCAGAAAAGATTTTTATAGATGCTCTAATTCTCTTAGAATTAACATGTTTTGATCATGTTATGAAACTAAATTCCATAATAAATAGTTTTACCACGTGACTTAGGCTCTGTTAATTCATTTCCCTGTAGAGTGGTGGATGCACGTTGAACCGTCTTGGATAGTTTAAGTTGCGGACCCCAAGTGTCACCACCCCACCCCTTATGACCGAGGAGGTTTTGTTGGAGTAAACAGCGAAACTAACATGATAACTAGTTTGAATCTTTTTCAGGAACGCTAAGACGCATATTTTCATAGTGATATTATAGTAATTATTCTATTCATTTGTTCTCGACTTGAATCACGAGTTGCCATGGCTTGAGGGTGGTCCGAAGAGTCTCGATGCCTTCGGAGATGGGGAAGTCGGAACATTC
>Ga0325414_1009829_pt1 | contig 10046 bp, 6 predicted proteins | sample PopdelMetagenome_8_FD_206183 | JGI IMG/M metagenome (GOLD analysis project Ga0325414, IMG submission 206183) | Populus deltoides microbial communities from Bellville, Georgia, United States - Leaf-PdKOR-R3 | ecosystem: Host-associated > Plants > Phyllosphere > Phylloplane/Leaf | place: USA...
GCCGGTCCAGGTTTAATAACAGCGGTAATAACCTAAACTTTTCGACATGCATTCAAATTTTCAGGATTATATATATACCTATTAAAAATTCTAAAAAGTTTTCACCAAGTGCAATCATCACAAAATTAATCCATAATCATAATTCAATTACCCTAAGCCTCAATATTTCATAACATAATTTTAATGATATCAATCAATTCATAATCAATTCAGCTGTATCTTTATTTCTGTTAGCTCAATTGGCGTTATTCTATAGGGAGATTATGTTATAGCAACAGTGTCACATCTATTGGTCTACTATTCTTTCAGATGGTAATATGAGTAATTCTTCTCGAAATACATTTGGAAAGTTTTTAATTAGAGGAACATTTTTAGTTTTACTTTCCCCTTCTCCAACTTTGATAAGTAGGAGTGTTTATTTTCGGTTCAATTTGGTTTTTATCAAAAAAAAAGTAATTAAACTGAATTAAAAAAAAACTGAATCCGAACCGAAACCGATTCAAACCTACCGGTTTCGGTTTGGTTTTTTAGAACAAAAACCAGTTCAAACCGGTTTTGCTCGGTTTTGGCTTAGTTTTTTTTTCCGGTTTGGCTTGGTTTTTTCGATTTGGTTTGGTTTTTTTGGTTCGGTTTGGTTTTTTCGGTTCCAAGCTTAAAAAACTAAAATCGAACCGGTCAGTTTTTTCAAAATTTTAATCGGTTTAATCAGTTTATTTTCACGGTTTGATTTTTTCGGTTATTTTTTTTGTTTTCTCGGTTTAATCAGTTTTTCAGTTTTTTTGAACACCCCTACTGATATGTAAGCTAAATAAGTTGGATATCCCTTCATTAATAGTTTCTGGACAGTCAGAATTGAAATTAGACCATTTAGTATGATATTTTTTTCTCCTCTAAATACTATTCGTCTTCCATTTACCCCTTGTAGTGTTATTGTTTTTTTTTTTAAAAAAAAAATATATTTGAGCTTGTTGAGTGCTTAACCAGTCATTCCTTAAGATTATTTCAAAATCTTGTAATTCTAAAGACATCAAGTCTATTCTAGTTTCATACCCCTAATATTAACTAGTATCTCCCAAAAAACAAAATCTATGTCTACTATTTCACTTAAAGGAGTACTAATTGCCAATCCTTTTTTCTAACTTATCACGTTATATATTCAATTTATTTTCAATTCTATCTGACACAAATGAATGGGTTGCTCCATGATTAAATAAAGCATATACCATATGAGTGTTTAATTGTATCATACCTGCTACTACTTCGAGAGCAGTCTGAATCTCCTTCTAAGTCATGTGGTAGACTCGATCTTGAGCCGTATCTCCTTGTCCACTCAATCAGCCTCTATTAACACTTGCCCCAAATTAGGCTGGTTGACCTGGTGTATCCACCGTAACTGACTGCTACAAGTTCTGTGTCGGTTGTCTCTGTCTCATACTTTGATAAACAATCCTTAAAGGGCATCCTTTATTGCAGTGGAAGCATGGTGCATTCAGATATGTACACTCTTTTTAGCGGTGCCCCTCTTGTCGATAGATGTAACATCGGCCTAAATAAGCCGAGTAATCCCCCAGGTAACTATGCTCATAACTTACACAACAGGGGTAAGTAACTGTCCTCTATGTTGTGGACCCTTTAACCATATTGGTCTTCAGGTATGTATGTCATTTATCGGTACCCTGAAATGATCTAAAAGGTGCTCCACTCTGGCTGGAGCTTTTCCATCTCTTTTTAAACATTTGTCCACTTTTACTTCTCTTTGGAATGGGTGGTCTACTAGATGAGAAATCAATAATCTTCCTCTTCTCAAACTCTGACTGACCTTGATTTTCTATAATACACGTCTCCAAGGTTTGAGTTGCTACAATGAGTTCCCTTACAGTTTCAAATTGATGAGCAACCAATCCCCAATTTAGATCATTTTTACACCCATCTCGCAATCGGTCGATCATATGTTTCTTAATTGGAATACAATTTGGAGCAAACATGGAAAGGTCATGAAAACGCCTCTCATACTCCATCATTGTCATCTCCTCCTGTATTAGTGCCAACAACTTTTCTTCCTTCATCTTTCAATGATGACTAGTACAAAACTTATTTTCAAACTCTTTTCTGAAATCATTATAAAAAAGTATATATATGGCTCTCCTCATACGCACAGTCTCCCACCATGTATGTGCATTACCAGACAATAACTATACAACACATTTCATTCATACTTCTACTGGTACATCAATCTCTACAAATGTTTGTCCCATTTTTTGATCCATCTTCATGTAATCTCAATATCTTGTTCACCATAATATTGTCCATGCCCCACTTCTCTCATACTCTTTTCCCATCAAACAAGAGTAACTACATTGTCTTATGGGGTGAAGGTGTTTGTAACAGTTCGACTGTACAACTTGCTCAATGTTAAAAGATCCTAACTATCCTCTTTATTTGAAGGCTTTATGAGAGAAGTTAGAAATAAAATTGTTATGTTATACTACTTGTCATTTACAAATAGATGGTCAAACTATAGTAGATAATAGAACCTTAACTACATTGTTAAAAGCTATCATTCAAAAGAGTTTGAAAAATCAATAAGATTGTCTTTCAGTTATTGAATTTGCTTAAAATAAAAGTGTGTATTTTACTACTGATTATTCTCTTTTAGAAATTACCTATGACTTGAATCCTTTGACTCTGGATTTGTTTCCTTTATCTATTGATGAAAGAGTTAGAGTGTATTTGGTATTGTGGTAGCTGTTGTGGTTGTGGTTTGAAAAAAGTTGTTTTATAAAAAGTACTTTTAGTTGAGGTTGATTTGAAAAAATAGTGTTTGGTTAAAACTGTGGTTGAAATTGAGGTTGAAGAAAAAGTAGTTTAATGTGTTTTATTAAGAATGCTTTTGAAATTGAGGTTATAAAATAAATTTAAAAAATATATATTAATATTGATGGTTTTAAATTTAAATATTGTAGAATTAATTACTCCTATTACATCATGAAATAAATAAAACTTTATATAAAATATTTTTTATTATTCCATTAAACTATTTATAATTTCATTACGTACAAAATTCATCCGATAAGAACTACAGTTTTTATAATTTTTTGAGCATGTAATAAAATTAAATAAAATATTATCAGGTATAAAATTAATATTACAGTGTGAGTGAATTTAATTCACTCAATACTAGTTTTTCAGAAAAAAAAATATTGTCCACATCACAGTGCGAATGAATTTAATTCACTCTAAACTAGTTTTTTTTTTAAATGTTAATAAAATTAACACTGAAAAAAAAACCTGTGTGAACAGTGCAAGTGAATTGCACTGTTTATTATTTTTTAAGTGAACAATGCAATTCTCTTGCACTGTTCACTTGAACAGTGTACCAATGTACATGTTCATGCTAATTGCATTGTTCATTAAACAGTGCAATTAGCTGCACAGTGCGTGAAAAAGCAGGATTTCCTTGCTTTTAATTAACAGCGTTTCGGATGTAAAAATTATGTGGAACCCATGCACAGTAAATCGCTTTTTTTCATTACCAAACAGCTACAAACTGTGTTTTAATTAAAACGCAGCCGCGTAAACAAACAGCCTCTTAGTCTTGATGACAATAGAAATGCATAGGTAGTAAAGGCTCTCCAAAAGAATATGAGGGGGAAAATACAAAAAAAGAATGAACAATATGTATTCAAAGCTAATAAAGAGCGGAAGAGTGTTATTTTTAACCAAGTGATTGAGATTGGATGCATATGTGAAAAGATAGATTTTCTAAACAAAATAGTTAATCTTTGTGTAAAGAAAGAAAGTCATGGTTGAGAAGCTTGTGTTAATAGAGAGATTTCAACGCCATAATAGTCGTTCTTTGTGTCAACAGTTTTGTTTGATTAGGGAAGCTCCAATGGGATGTTTCTTGGCATTTATATCATTAAATATTGTAGATATGAGCTGATAATATTTTTGGATTTGGGTTGAGTTTGGGTTTTAGAACCAATTTTATGGTTATTTGAGGTTATATATATCGCTACTCATGACTTGAGCACGAAGCTTTGGGGGTGGTCTTTGAGGAAAAATATAAAATATCATATTGAAGTTGCCACCTAGTTCTTTAAGAAGATTAAAATACTAAGATATGCACTGGTTCCAAATATTCGAGTAAGAGATTAGTTATGCCTAAAGAAAGATAGAAATCACCCTTGTCTCATCCTTTAAAATGAAAGGTTACCTTAACTATGTATTTTCTCTAAATTTATTTTATACATGCCATTAATTGTCCAAATATTTTCTGAGCTTATTCATGAGTCATTTATTATCAATCATCATTTGTTTAAGTTAACATCAGAACCTAAATCAGGACTCTCACGACTCAATGATTTTTCTTATGAATATTTTAATATTTTTGTAAAAACAAATTGTGTTGGGCTTACATCAATTTCTAAAACTAGAATACTCATCGACCTAGTCGTTAAAACCAAGTTTACCCAAAATATTATTGATTTGATGAAAACTTGATGAAAGCTCGTCGATGCATTTTGAACTTATTTTAAGTTCAACAATATTGTGTTAAGTCCATGTTGGTCCGTAATACTAGGAGACTTGTACACCTAACCATTTAAGAAGCATAAAAGAAACTTGACAATACCTTGATTAAAACTCGTCAAGGCATTTTTTAGCTCATTATAGGGTTTAAAATCATATGTTAGATCTACGTTAGTCTTTTAAAAAAATAGAAAATATCTTGACTTCATTGTTAAAATTTAACCTTAGATCAAAATAAGGTGTTCACTCGATGAAAACTTGTCAATGTAATTTTATTCTTGATTGAAATAATAAATATTTACACACACAAATATACATACATAAAAAGGCGGCAACATGATTTTACAAAATGACATTAACATTATTTTGAATCCATTAAAAATAAAATAAAATAATCCATGAATTAAAGTTGATGATTTAAAAAGAAATGAATTTTTACAATGTGTACATAAAAAGGTGTATATAAAAAGGTGATAACATAACTTTATAAAATGAAGCTAACACTATTTCAAATCCAGAAAAAACAAAATAAAAATAAATACATGAGTGAGAAATTGTCAATTTATAAAAATAATTTTTTTTATATGTGAATGCATAGTAAAAAGGTAAAAACATAGTTTAATGAAAGAAAGCTAATGTGAATATAATGTTGATAAAAATAAAATAAAATAAAAATGCATGCATAGCAGGCATGCATGGATAGTATAATGTGAATTGTTTGGCATTTTCAACCATAAACCATTTGCAAGCTAAAAAAAAGGACATGGATCACTCTCACCTTAAGGGTGGTTCCATGCAAAGAGGGGTTATTATGGTTGATGTTCGTGGTGGAAAAGGTGGTGGCACCACTGGTGGTGGATGGTTTTCTTTCTCTTCAAGTTTTTTTCTCTTCCTATCTTTCTCTTAACTTAAACCAACTTCACAGCTCTTTCTCTGTCTCTCTCTATAATTTTGAGGTCTTTTTTTGTCTTCTTGTTCCTCATGTTTTTATTTTTCTTCTTATTTTCTCAACCTCCTAGCTATCAACCACATTCATTTTCTCGAGCTTAAAACTCTTTTTTTCTCTTCTTTATCTCTGTAGTCACTTTCTCTCTCTAACCCCAAGGTCCCTCATTTTTTCTTCTTGCTCCTCTATTTATACAAGTGGAAAAGCTTTTAGAACCTCCCCTGGGTGGTGGCTTGATATGTCCTTTGGGATGAATCCTAATCATAAATATCAACTTTTTCTTGGAACTTGCATGATTGAGTTGTCTTCTTTAGCCTTCTTTTGTTGTTGTTTCAAGGATATTTTTGACAAGAGCATGGGCGGTGGTAAGAGAGGGGATGTGAAGGAAATGGGAGGTGATGTTTTGGAAGTGTTATAGAGTATAGGAGAGGAGATAGAGTGCCATAATTATTGGCAATGAAATGGCGGTTCAGCTGAGAAAAGGGAAAGAAGAAGACCCTATTCACACTAAAATAACATCGTTTTTGTCACAGCCCATTTTTTACTCCTAGTACTTTTTTCAAAAAAAGAAAAAAAAATGTTGTGGGCAATTTGTTTTTTTTTTTTCTCTCTCTAATTTATATGGTTTTATGGCTGTGTAGTTGGCTTGCTTTGTCTGTATAACAACGATGACATGAAATGAGAAAGAGTTTGGTGTTATAGTGATTTTACTATACATGGCGATAAATATGATTTTCCATGTTGGACTAGAAGAATGAAAGATTGTCCAGTGTTATGCTCGGGCAACAACAGCAGTTTTCACCAGCGGGCTCATCTGTAGAGAACTCGCGCTTGGAAAGAAAGATTTTTCATTTAGTGGGTTCGTTAGCAAGTTATCAATGGATGAAGCACGTCTATCTTGGTTTTCTAGAGCAAAATTAGAAAGAATATCTTATCTTGGGTGATATGAATCTCCTTTTCTTCCGTAGGGCCCGGTTGCAGAAAGAATTCTATTCACCTAGCTATCCCTGCAAGAAAAGATAACCTCAATGGTCTGGACGGCTATCGTCCTGAAGGTATTGAATTCTGAAGGACTGTATTGGAACCATTCGTTTGCGCTGCTGCTGCTGCTTCTTGATTTGAGACCTCAGATGAGGTTCAAGAGACACGATTCATTTCATTCATCATATTTTAGTTTGAACAAAAAGAATTGAGTCATAAGCGAAAGACCTCCCTTTATTGTACTTCAAACATTTGGATTTATTATAGGTATCTACTAAACAAAACATGAAAACACTTTCAATGCTGGATTCATGGGTAAAAACGACACTAGCTACTTGTATCATCAGCTTCTCGAAGAAGTGTTAATTTTAACAGCCTTCAACTTGAACACTGATACTTCATGCCATGCAGCAATATTTAGCCCTGCAAAGCATCTTCTCGTGATAAAATGCAAATTTTGCATGAACTAGCAAACCAAACTTCAAATTCCACCTGGCCTTCTCGTACTGTGCATGATGCACAATTGAGTAAGGCACCTATAACTTTTACACCTGAAACAGTAAAATACGTTAGTCTCGTGCTCAGAAAGAGTTAAAAGTATTGAGCAGAGCCTTCTACCAGGGAGCAGTTAGGCTTGTGCTCGCTATATTCTACTATAGCTGATGGTGGAAGACGTCCAGCGGAGATCTCATGTACTGTTGCAAAAAGTGGAAAGAGCTGTAGCCATCCACGGTGCCTTAAAACTTCATAAACTTCTCTTGCAGTTGAGACACCCTTCACGCAAGAGAAGAAAATTTGTTAGATGTTTGGCAACGCAATCACAATCACCATAATACTGGGCTGTGATAATTTTGATTTTCAAAGTGTCCGAAAAACTACACGTCTACACTTTTTCGCTTAGTACTGGGAATACATATGCCTTTCAAGCAATCAAATATGAGAGTAAGCCATTTCCATTGGAGTTGTCGAATGTGCTCAAGAACTTAAAAGACTTCTCATATTTTGCAATTCAGTGCGTGTATAAAAAATGGGCCATTGAGCAGTTGATTCTAATCACAAATTACAGGATTAAAAGGTGTTTATTTGATCTATTGTATTGGTGGCAGCTCTGTGTGGTAACAGATGGGGAAGGTTGAGACGGATCCTAAAGCCCCCGTCTCTATATAAATGAACCATTCAGCTTATTTCCACATATTTACTCAGAAAATGATCTTGTAACCATTTCTAATAACTATCTTTGTTATCTACCTGTAACTTTTGGCCCTGCAACATCTCTGCTTCAAGCTCATCAAAAGACCTGCAGATGAGAATCAGCATGATTAAGATTAAATACCTTAACATTCCACCAATTTTTATGCACCAAGTAGCAAACATTAACCTTTTTCCTCCATTCTTAGCAAAAGCCTCTGCAACTCTCCTGTTTCTTCCTCCCACTGGCACAGATGGTACAATTATTACCAGAGATAAATTATACTAGAAAATAATTGAATAAATCAATATGCTTGCTTACAGCATGTTGTGATGAGATCAGCTACACCGCAGCTTTCAAAGAATGTGCTGTCCTTAACAGAGGAAAACAGTAATTTGGAAAAGGCTCTCATCTCCCTTAGACCAATTCTCATTATCGCAGCCTAGTTTAGGTATGAACAGTCAAGTGAAAAGGAAGACAAATTAAGTAAGTTTAACCTTAAGAAAATTGTTTTGACGTACCTTTGTGTTATTTCCCATTTCCAGACCGTCCACAAAACCTGTTGTATCATTCATAAATAAAAAAATGAATAAATTAAACACAAATTAAACAGAAAAAGGAATATGTTCAACAAACCTGCTGCTAAAGCCACAACATTCTTCAAAGTCCCACACAGTTCAACTCCCTCCACATCTTGAACCTACACATTCATATAGCACCAAAAGATGAGAACGAAGTGATTTTCAATTTCAGTTTTATGTATCAAATAATCCCTACATGTGCTAGGATAGTTTGGTGACTATGCTGATCAATAGTCCTAGCAGGATTACTATAGCAATAACCTGCCTCTATAAAACTGGCAGAAATCACAAAATGAATTACTCACAGGTGTGACCACGAAATAAGGGGTACTAAATAACTGAACCCATTTTTCTGCAACTTCTCTGTTTTCTCTGTATCCAACTGTTGCTTCACTGAACTTCTCGACAGCAATCTGTACCAAGCAGCCTCAAAGTATTTAGAAAATAAACAGTGAAAGCACATCGAATCCTCTGAAAAGGTTCAAAAAATTGATAAATAACCTCATTTGCAATGTTTGCTCCCATCAGCACACAACAATTAACCCTGAGCTGCTCAGAGATGAGAGTGGAAATCATGTGTGGACCTTCCATCTTGACCTCCATGCCTTTGATGAGTGAAATAGCCACCACATCTTCCTTTAGCTTTCCGACAAGTCTCTTGCATATACCCTCCATGAATTGATGTGGGGTCACAAATACCAACATGTTTGCATCCCGTACTGTATAATTCCTCCATTGATTAAATCTTAAAAAATGGCGAACAAATATCCAACAACAACGTGTAATATACAAACCTGAGGAAAGCAAGAAATTGATTACCTGCATTGTCAAGGTCAGGGTCCGCAACTACGTTTTTGCCAAGCTTTATGCCAGGGAGATATTTTACGTTTTCCTATTCAAGAAAACACAAGGATTACAATGGAGAATATGGTGCACAATTGCACATAGTCAAAATGCAGCGGAGGCGATCATCAGATTCTTACATTGGTTTGATTGATGACCTCGGTGAGCTTCTGACCAATTGGCAATGTCTCCTCAAACACCCACATCCTCACTTCATCTGTGTTCCAATAAGAAAAAAAAAATCATATTGAAATCATTTAAAATCATAACCTTCCAATCCTTTCTCCTAGTCTCTTAACAACCAAATACATTGTTGTTATGTATAGCATAGATTTAATTACAAGACAAATGAATGTCATGATCATTGACACAAATAAAGTAACTAAAAAAAATTAATGGCTAACTCATGGTGCATAACCTTCCACAAACAAACAAACAAAGAAAAAAAAACAGTATTTCTTTCCATCAAACAGATCACCAACCATGTATAAGAAACTTATATATAAAAGTCTATGCCATACCATGAAAAGAAGCAAGCTTGAGGGTGTTAGAAGCAATGAGCTTAGCGGCAACACTTCCCCAATTGCCACTGCCAACAACAGTGACTCTAGATATCTGTGAAGCAGCATTATTACCATCATTAATATTGGAGAGAAGGTTAATAGTTGGTGCAGTTTCTTCCATGGCAGCAGGAGGAGCCATGAAGAAAGAAGAAGAAGAGACAAAAAGAGTATAAGTGGGAGAGAAGTAGTGAAGCAGGAGAAGAGGTATTGATCGTGATCGTGATGGGTAGAAGAGAAAAGTAGGAGTGGAGGGGATGATATAGAGGAAACCGAAGGCACATCCGGGCGGAGAAGCCAGACACGTATCGGCACTCCCTATGTTTGCTTGGCGATCTACAATATGTTCTCTTTTTATGTTTTTGTGTTTGTTTGTTTTTTTTTTTTTTTTTTTTTTTTTTTGGCCGTTATTTTTA
>Ga0325414_1009830_pt1 | contig 10046 bp, 10 predicted proteins | sample PopdelMetagenome_8_FD_206183 | JGI IMG/M metagenome (GOLD analysis project Ga0325414, IMG submission 206183) | Populus deltoides microbial communities from Bellville, Georgia, United States - Leaf-PdKOR-R3 | ecosystem: Host-associated > Plants > Phyllosphere > Phylloplane/Leaf | place: USA...
ATAGCGTGATGTTTTTTATTTAAAAATATATCAAAATAATATATTTTTTTATATTTGAAAAACTCAAAAACAAGAAAAAAATTAAAAGTAAGGTACACTTTTATTAAGTATTTCTTCCTAAGCTCTCTTAGCTATATATATATATTTTTTTGCTTAATAACGCTAAATTACAAGTTTTTTTTTAATAGGCATTAAAATCTAAATAATCAAGAAATTAAACTAATACATACAAATCTTAATCTGAACAAGAATTGTATTTTGCTGATTGAACTAGCCGACTGATTTATTTAATTTAATTAGTGGACCGATTCCTCTGTTGTTTAGAAAAACCAGAAATCGAGTTTAATTTTCAACATCCCCTCTTAAACTTAATTTCTTCATAACTCTCAACATATCTCTTATTTTGATAAAAATATCATATTTGAGTGGCTTTGTGAAGATATCCACAACTTGATCAAGTGTCTTCATATACTTACTTCAACTTCCTTATTTGTAATACAATCTCTTAAGTAATTAAATCTTATGTCAATGTGCTTTACTTTTGTCATGAAAAACTAGATTTTTAGCTAAGACAATGGCTAATAAGTTATCCATATAAATCTTCGTAGGCTTTTCTTGTGGCATTTGCAATTCTTTTAATATTATTTGTAGCCATATGGAATGACAAACACGTGATGTAGTGGCTACATATTCAGCTTCACATGTTGACAAAGTGACTATAAATTGTTTCTTTAAACTCCATGTGAATGTTGTGTCTCCCATGTAGAAAATAAAAAACTCTTAGTGCTCTTTCTACATCCATATCTCCAGCCTAATCATTATCACTATAACCCACAAGTTCAAAACTATTAGAATAACCATAGAACAAGCCAAAATGAACAGTTCCTTTGATATATCAAAGAATTATCTTGAATGCTTTAAACTGTGTTATAGTTGGTGTTTCCATAAATCTACTCATAAGTCCTCCTCCAAAAAGAATATCAGACGAATGCATGTTAAATATCTCAAACTCTCAATTAAGCTCTTGAAAGTTGTAGAGTTTATCTTTTCTCCTTCATCATTCTTTTGACATCTTTACTCCACACTTAACTGGAGTATTTGCTTTTGTGCAATCCTCCATCTTGAACTTCTTGAGAACCTCTTTTGCAAACTTTTATTGATTCATAAAAATTCTATCTTCTCCTTGTTTGATCTTAATCCCTAAGTAGTGGGATATGAGACCAATATCTGTCATCTCAAACTCCTTGATCATTGCTTGCTTGAAGTCTTCAAACATCTTTGGATTATTTCCTGTAAAGATCAAGCCATGCACATACAAACATACAATAAGAATATCACCATTCTTTTTTATCTTTACATAGATAACATATTCGTAAGGGCATTTAATAAATCCATTCTTTAAAAAATAGTCATCAATGCGACTATACCAAGCCCTTGGGGCTTGCTTCAATCCATACAAGGCTTTGTTCAACTTTAATATCTTGTCTTCATGTTCATTCACTTCATATCCCATTGGTTGCTCAATGTAGACCTGTTCTTCAAGAAAACCATTAAGAAAGGCTGATTTGACATCCATTTGATAGATTCTTCATCATAGTTAATCACATGATTTTGATTATAGCATTTTGTCAATAACCTTGCCTTGCATCTTTCTACTTCTCCTTAGCATTCTTCTTTTATTTGTAGATTCATTTGACACCTATTGGCTTTTTTTTTCTTGGTCTTGGAACCAATTTTCATGTGTCATTCTTTTCAAGTGATGCAATCTCCTCATCCGTAGCAATTCTCTATTTTGCATCCTTTATTGCTTCTTCAAACACTATAGGATCATATGTAGCAAGATGACAATATAGTGTTACATCATCATCAATAGAATTAGCTACCTCATATAAGCCATCAAGGCTCCTCATCTTTTTTGATGGACTTGGTAGAGTACCACTACTGAGCTTTCACTAGAAGAAGAAGATAAATGTGAAGATGACACCATTGGTGATTATAAAGGTATAGCTTGTTCTTGATGATCTTCATAGCTCTCATTATTTTTATCAAGAATCGATAGAAAATTATATTTCTCACCATCATCTACCTTCCAATCCCATGCTTCTTCTTCATTAAACTCAACATCTCTGTTAATCACTATTTTTCCTTTATTGGTGTTGTAGAGCTTATATCATTTGGACTTTTGGGCATAGCCTACAAAGATCATCTTTTTGCTATTATCATCTAGCTTGATCCTTACTTGATCATCTAAATGCACATAGTCATTACTCCTAAAAACTTTCAAATGAAAAACACTAGGCTTTCTTCCTTTCCATGATTCTTGTGAAGTCATGTCATTCAAGCCTTTAGTAGGACACCTATTTGACAAGTAGATAACACAATATATAGCTTCGGCCTAAAACTCTTTAGAAATCTTCTTGTTTTTTAGTATGCTTCTTGCCATGTTGAGGATGCTTCTATTCTTTCTATCTATTACACCATTTTGTTTTGAGAATTTAAGCATCATTCGGAGTCTCTTTATACCATGATCTTCACAAAAATGATTAAAATAATTAGAACAAAATTCACTCCCTATCCGTCCTAAGTGATTTTATAAAATAACCAATTTTCTTTTCAACTAATGCCTTAAACTTCTTAAAACAACTAACCACATTAAACTTTTTTTTAAGAAGTAAACCCAAGTTTTTCTACTATAATCATCAATAAAAAGTAGAAAATACAGATTTTTACCAAACAAAGATGGTTTGATAGGATTAGAAACATCGCCTTCTATTTTTTATTGGGGTTGACTTGCTTTTGATGTAGACTTATTCGGAAAGCTCTTGCGAAATTACTTTCCCACTAAACATCCTTCACACAACTAATTTGGATGTATAATGGATGGTAAACCCTTCAACATCTTTTTTTTTTTTGCTATCATCTTTAAGCTATTAAAGTTTACATGCCCAAGTCTCATATGTCAAAGCCAAGTCTCATATTTCACACATGCATTTAGGTATTTAGACATCTCAGTCTCTATGTTTAGCAAGAACATTTTATTCTTTGTCATGACTATATTTGCAATCATTGCTCATTTAGTGTCAAGTAATGTTAAAATACAATCTTTCATCTTAATCTTATACCCCTTCTCCAACAATCGTCCTAAGCTCAATATGTTATTTTTCACCGTTAGTATATATAATAGACATCTCTAATAAATTGATGACTTTCATATTTTAATTTAATCAAAATTATACCTTTTCCTTTGATGGCAACCTTTGAATGATCCGCAAATATGATATGACCTCTAATTGCTTCATCAAGCTCCATGAACTTGTCTTTGTCTCCACACATGTGGTTGTTAGCTTTATTGTCTATATACCATATGCTCTCTTTGTCTTGCATTCTCTCATTATGCATTAATAATAAGGTGACTTCGTTTGCTTCTTCTATCACTAGATTTACATTCTTTTCAACCTTCTTGGTTGAAATGCAGCAATCCTTAACATAATGACCTACCTTTTGATAATTATAGCATTTAACTTTTGATTTATCAAACCTAGATTTTGGATTGCCATTGTTAGTGTAACTAGTAGACTGGTTTACTTCATGCAGTTGACTGATTGACATATCAATCTTGCTTGCTTTATCTAATAAAGTAGCAACAATACATCAATCACTAAGTAATAAATACACTAAAAAAAAAACTGATCGTGAATGTACATCTGTGAAACCATATAACAAACAAAGACATAAGAACTACATAATAATACAGCACAAGCCAACCATCTAGAGAAAATATAAAGAAACATCATCACCTTATACAACCACCTCTCCTTTTCTCGTTGTGTATTAATATTTTTCTTCCATAAGTACATAAATATATAAATCACATGGTGCCAGCAAAAAAATAGCAAGTTAGGCTTTCTTTATGAATACTTAACAAATGAAAATTCACGCATTTCCTAGATGCCACAACATTGCTATACAAGCTTCTCACATATAGGATCATCATTTTCCACCATCAGTTGCTACCTGTTGGAGAATGTCTCTATGCATTAGGAGGAGTTATTGGCCTTGAGAAGTTGTAGTTAAACTGAGAACCATCAAATTATAGAGCTTCCATATAGGGGCTCTAAGATGTCCAATAAATACATATACAACAAATGAAAAAAATAAAAAGAGAAAGGGAAAAGAAATCAGTAACATGAACGAGAGAAATTAGAAATTATATTAGATGAACAAGAGTGCTTTTACTCTCTTAATCTTCCATCCACCCTTCCATTATTCTACTATGTAAAAAAGTGAGGGACTGTTCAAACCTAGGACATTGAAGTGGGAAGTTTGGATTGACCATGTTAAATAATCAAACCTAAGCTCTGATACCACTTATTGGAAAAAAAGATGAGTGCGGTAGAAGATCAAAAATAGTAATGCAAAGTAAAAAACTCAAGAAGAAAAAAAGGATTGAAAGGAAGGAATACTTTTATTAAGTGTTTCTCTCTAAGCTTTCTTAGTTATTTTCTCTTGTGCTCCTTAATAATGTTGAATTATAAGTCTTTTTATAGGCATTGTGTCCTAGACAATCAAGGAATTAAACTAATACTAGGATATCCTAATATTAACATAAATTGTATTCTGCTAGCTGAACCAGTCAATCGTTTCTCAACTAGTCGATCAATTTATTTAATCCAACTGATGGACCGATTCCTCTATTTTTTAGAAAAACTAGAAATCAAGTTTAATTTTAACAATATCAACACTATATTTATATTTCATAGTGGCTAGTGGCTACAACCTTACTTAAAAATGAATTGCTTAATGAGATCACTCTTATTTTTCTAAAGCTAGTTATCAAAATTTGTTATTGAGTGGCTAATTAATTAATGCAGGTCCAAATACTCTTTTTGTAGGATTAAAATTAACAATTTCAATTTCTGGAAGATCTAGTCACATCTGGAGAGAGAGATAAAAAGGAATTTTTCATGCACTACATTTCAAAAACAAACCTAATAGAGATTGGATCATATCTTATAATAATAGATATGTTGAGGCAGAAATTGTTAGGGTGTGAATGAAAACTTAGGTCTGATTTAAAGTGTTCTACTCAAGTTGAAACTTTAGGGTATATCTATCTGTTGCCTTGTTAAAAATCTACCATATAATTATTTGTTACTTGTTAAAAGAAATGGTAGTGTTATCAGTTAAGTATATTAAAAATAAAGAAGTTGTTGGGCGCCTTATCTAGTTTATTTTTATGTTCATTAAATGTGTCTATGTATTTATCAACTTTGTATCCTCTGTAATTCATTGCTTTTGCTTCTGTTAGTATTGAGAAAAAAAGGCAGTTCATATAAATTACTTACAAGTCAAGCCTATTCTGTGTGTATTTATCTATATAAGGTGAAGTACCATTTTGGGTAGTTTCTGTGTGTATTAATTTTGTACAATGTGCTAGATAAAATAAGTTGTCTTATGTTGCCTACTTGTATCATTATGTGCATGTATATGTTTAGATAAAGAGTTGTCACATAACTAATCTAGGAGTCACATATATGTTTAGATAAAGAGTTGTCACCTAACTAATGTAAAAATCATATAGAGATGTGATTGATAAACTATGTTATCTACCCAATTGAATTTTTTTTGATTTGTTTAGTTACTCAAGGTCGAATAAATTAAATTGAATCCTAGCTTATTAAGAGATCTAAATGAGATTTCCCAAATTAATAGTGTGTGCTATTAATTTATAACAAAATAGTGGGAGACTAAATTATTATTGAGAAGAACTTATCTAAATTTGATTATAAATATTTATGCATGAATCATATATGTTTTGCCTAACTACCGCCTCTAATTTTATATGATCATAAGTGAATCATTCAAATTATATAAGTTAATTAAATATGACCTAATTTCATAGCATTAAATATATTTGATTAGTGGTAACATTAAGTAGCTCAATAAGTCATCCATTAATAGAACTTTGATTTTATGCATATAAAATCAGAAGGCAACAAATCTTGTTCTCAATATGTACTTAATATATTAATGAGAGATTTATTATTTTAAATAAGTCTCATTTTATAGCATTAATGAGATATCATAAATAATAATTATATATAAACATACACCCCTAGCATGCCATTTTAATTAGATTATTATGGACATATCTAAACTAATTTTTTTGAGTCATCGAAGGGAAATAGAGGGTTAAAACATAGATAATTGCCGCAAATCTTTATAAGTTCTTTGAGAGCACCACGATTGTAGCCTTTACTTCCGTTCTTTCTTTGTCTTGGATTACAATAGAGATTTTCCTATCTAAATTCCTACATTTCTAAATTACATAACATTTACATAATTGTAAAAGAAACCTCCACTTACTTTCAAGGGGAATTATATGCGAAAATAATTTTACAACCCAGAAAAAGAGAGAGAAAAAGCAGGACACACAAGCCCAATTTAATATTACAACTTTTCGACCCAATCACATTGATCTTTTAATGTCCATAACCATCCATCATGCATAAAACACATTAATATGCATACATAAATACATTGCATATTTTGATTCTAATTATAGGCTTTATGTGCAATTTTAAAATAATATTTCTAATAGTTAGAAATATTAAATCAAATCTAATTTGATAATTTTCCAAACTCAAAAAATTTTATTTAATACAAATTTCTTGAAAAACTATTTTTCAAAATTTAATAAAAAAATAATCATATTAAAATTCTTATTAACATCCTAAACTATTTTAGGATCAATTAATTAAAGCTTTTCGACTTAAAAAGTCTTTTTATTTAGAATTTTTTTTCTAAAATATTTTAATTGAAGAATTTAATTAAATTATAATCTAATTAGGATAAATCAAAAATAAAAATCATGAATTAAATAGTTTAATTCAATCTTAATCTGATTAGAAAAATTAATTCTACAATTAATTTAATTTTGGGTTTTAATTTCAAAATAAAATCAATATTTTATATGTCTAACGATAGAATCATAATTTTGCTCAAGGTACTATATTGTAATAAGGTATATTAGCCACAAGAATAGAATCATAATTCTGCCCTATAAAACCATATCATAGAATTAGGGATGAAATAATAATTTCTCCCCTCTTCTTCTTTCTCTCTAGCTGTTGTTGGCAGTGGGGTCCTTGCCTATCAATATCAACAACATCAATAGTGACAACAAGGGCTGCCGCTGTGTCACCTGCAACGCAAGGCAACACCTTCATACTGCATCTACCACTAGCGTGAGGCAGTAGCCTCACGTTGGTTCTAATCAAGGTTGTCAATTCTGTTTCGGTAAGTGTTTTGTTTTTTCAATTGCAATGGAATATTTCGGTTTTAGAGCATTTCGACGTGCCGTTTCGGGGTTTTACTGTTCATGTATATATATAATTCAACAAACGTAATTCAAATTCAAGATAAATTAATTATAAATTATGCAATACAAACACAATGTCAAACAAATATAATTTCAAAATTTAAAATACTCCTAAATAGTCAAGATTAAATAGAACTTTAACTTAAAGTAATTCAACTTAAACAAAATACCAAAATATTATGAAAGTAAAATGTTTTAACACAAAAGAAACATAAATCAAACATCATCTCCATCATTAAAATAGAAATAAGGATCTTGATCTTGTGGTGGTATGTAGGGAAAGTCACCATATAAACATTTCAATAATTGATCATTTCCACCAAGCTCATTCTCGTCATCAAAACATATCTCTTCATCCTCTAAAGTTAAAGTAGACAAAGGTGATTCAATAGTCTTCCAACTTATATCCTCTCCATCAAGAAGGCTAGATTCTTCACAAATCCATTCATTCAATAATTCAATATTATCTAGGCTAATGAGATTTAAAACATCCCTTGTTTTGCTCAAATTCCTACAAAGTATAAACATGAAAAAAACAACATGAATATAAACCATATATATTAGTGATAAATCTAATTTCAAAAATTAATATCACTGTTAATGAAAATAGTAATAATCATTTTCAATATTATTATTAATATCATTGTTATTGAAAATAGTAATGAAAAAGAGTTTTTTATAGTTTATACTTAGGTGGTTTAATTAATCAAATTGAACCAAATTTAATTTGATTCAAAGGCTTTTCAAGTGCGGAACGGAATATGTGAAATGAAACTGGAACAGTCTGGCCGAAATTTATCCGAAAAATACGGAACAGACCGAGATTTGAAATGACATGAAAATTGTTTCGTTTTGTTTTGTTTTGTTTTTTGAATTGGTATGAAATGTTTTGGCCATTCCGGACGAAGCGAAACAGAATTGACAAACTTAGTTTTAATCGCTCATAATCACTGTGTCTAATGGGACAATAGCCAAATGTTGCTGCCTCTTATGCCAGCAATAAGCTCCAGCCGATCAGGTGCTATTGGTGGTGGCACTGTAGCAACCTAGGTGTTGCACCTAGTGAGGCAGCATCACAGTAGCAAGTGCCAACAGACCTAACACTGTCGTTGGAGCTACCACCTTTTTATTTTTATTTTTCATAAATCCTTCCAGATCTAGAAAACTCTAGCCAAATTTGATCGAAATAATAATTGGAGAAAAATAATTTTTTAAAAAAACGTGAGAAAAATAATTTTGCACATAAAATTAATTCACAATCAATGTCAATAACAATTCAAACATATAATTGACAACCCTAACTGTCTAACGATGACTTTAATATCATTGTTCAGTTTTTCAAAACACATACATGTAGCATAAATGATAAACTTAAAAATCCAAGGTTGTTTTAGGTTTGAGAAAAGATTACCTAAAGCTTATATTGTTTTTGGAGATGCGCTCAGGTTCTTTAAGGTCAAGTTATCGTAAACTAGAAGACTTCCAAGTATCCATTCTTTAATAATAATTTATATAAACTACTAGTGAGAAATCTCCTAAAACTCTTTTTAGGAGAGATATCAAGTTTTATTTGCTTTCATTTGAATTTGAAGTTAACTCGATGTTGTGTTTAAATACGTGTAGGTGTTTTAGGGATCAACATCCAACTTCTTTGTAAGGAAAGTGGTTGAATACTAGTGTGAACTTGTCCTGTGAACGTGAGTAATTGATATTAATGTGTTTTATAAGTTTTTATGAATTTGCATCTATACATTTATTTTGAAATTTGTTAATAGAATTTGAGTAATTGATATTAATATATATTCAAAAGTATTCATGAATTATATATTTGTATTTATATGATTATTATAAAGTGCGATCTTGATATCATTCGATAGGTATGCATTTGATATGTGCACACTGGACGTGAAAATGTTGTATTTGATGTGTGCACAGTGGCGGAGCCAGAGTTTTTTAAATGAGAGGGAAAATTATTAATAAATACTATATTATATAGACATGTATTAGAAATCAATTCAAAACATATATAATAATTCATATCAAGTAAAATTAATATAAAAATACTTTTAAAATAAAAAACTTACATTATAATTGTTCTCTTCGAGTTTTCATATTTTGAAATCGCTTCATAATAACTTCATTATCAATCTTATCAAAGATATCTTTCTCAATGTATGCAACCAAACTATCATTCATCCACTTATCTCCCATCTTGTTTCGCAATCTACTCTTGACAATATGCATAGCAGAAAAAACTCTCTCCACTGTAGCTGTTGCAACTGGTAGAAGTAATGGCAATTTAATAAGCATGTATACTAATGGAAATATCAAATTCTTCTTTGTTTTTACCATTTTCTTTGCAAGACTAGCAATACCTTCAATACCAGAGAACTCATCATCACCACGTAGATCAATAATATACGTATCAAGTTGGTCACCAAGTACTATAAGGTCCACTATATATAGAGAATTCACTAGGATAAAAAAGAGCAAGGCGAATAAGCTTTTCTTTGTTGAAAGTAGAGAAAGAGTCATTTAGGCTTAAACATGCCACACAAAGAAGTAACTCCATACTCGTCTCGGTAAAACGATCATCCAACTCAGTAAGTTGCATGTCAATGATATTGTTAAACAATTCATAACGAAAATGGTGTAAGTTTGTAAT
>Ga0325414_1009831_pt1 | contig 10045 bp, 7 predicted proteins | sample PopdelMetagenome_8_FD_206183 | JGI IMG/M metagenome (GOLD analysis project Ga0325414, IMG submission 206183) | Populus deltoides microbial communities from Bellville, Georgia, United States - Leaf-PdKOR-R3 | ecosystem: Host-associated > Plants > Phyllosphere > Phylloplane/Leaf | place: USA...
TACTTAAAGTTATTCACGTCCGCGAAGTGGTCCCGAAGCTTTTTAACCTATTTGATCAGCACGATTAAAACACGTTTTGTGGGATGGCTCACTAAGCAAAGTGGTCCCATGGGACAATAGTTTGTAGTTTTGTCGAACAAGAGGACCACGCTTAATTAACTGTAACAAATATTCCAAATCTTTGCACTCGTTCAACACATTTTTTTTCGAACACGTCCAAAACAATTACAAAAAAACAAAAAAAAAATCCAAAAAAGATGTTTGTGATATATTTGTTTTATTTTTGATATTTTCAGTGTTTTTCTAAAAGAATTCAAAACTCAATTAAGTTTCCAACTTGTTCAGCTACCAGCAAGCCCATTTTATTATTATTGATCAATCATGGGTTGTGTATAATGGATTTAATCTATTCGGGTCATTTGTTTCTTTTTATTTTTATTGATTAATTATTATGTTAAGGTGAAAAGGTTACACTAATGGTGTAAGAATAAATATAATATAAACTCAACATGGACCTTAATGTTTGATACTAACATGTTTTATATTTGTTATCTTGTTCACTTTTAATATTTTACTTGTTAAATGGTTAATCTAGATTTATGTTGTATAACTTTTGGTACAAAAAATACTTGGCACTTTCATAGCTCAAACTGTATGGTATAACCGACACCTGAGTTATGAAAGGAACTTGACTTGTTGTTAACATAAGTTATAATCATGAATGTCTAACAACATTTATAAGTATTAGCATTATTCGAATAAGATAACTAATGTAATCATGTTAACAATTTATAATCTGATTGGAACCTCATTTATGTGTGGTTTCCAATTGAATAATAAGAGTTTATACTATAATTATTTGAAATACCATTAGTGAATCCTCTAACCTTGATATTTTTTTTTATCATTGTTTAATCCTCACATTGATCTTTCATCTCAAACTTCTACTACTACTACTACTACTAGTATTATTATTAGTATTAGTATAGTATTATTATTAGTATTAGTATTACTATTATTATTATTATTAGTATTATTAGTATTATTATTATTACTTATTATTGTTGTTGTTGTTGTTATTTATAATTTACACAATTAACCTTCTTGTAGTTCGACCCCGATTTTGCCGGGTTACTTTACTAAAATCATTAGTCACCCAATTGCTCGGGGTCGACTAACCAATTTAAGAAATGTCAGCACCAATGAAACATCATCGATACTATTAGCTATCCATACCCGGATAACTAATCAATGTCATCCGAAATGCCGGTACCAATAAAACCTCATCGAAATTGAAAGACAACCCTTTCCAGACCAAAACACTGCCATTTTAAATCCATTGTCCATCCTCTTCCTCTTCTAAGATAGAGGAACCAGCCCGCAAAAGAAGAAAAAGCAATGTCAGCTTGCCAGGCCTCATCATCTCAAACAGTTGAACCCTAGGGTTTATAAAAGGTTAAGGGAACTATACGATAAGTTGGTATTTTAAGTTCATTGATCACATCAATTATAACATTTTAAGCAAGTGGTGCCAGCGAAAAGAGCTCAAAATTTACACGACAACTCGTTGCCATAGTACTCTAATTTCTATTGAGTACGAGTAATACACAATTGTTGGATAAATCAAGTAAGCAAGAGGCAAGAGCTCAAAACCTACATGACAACTCTTTGCTAAAGGACTATAGTTTGTAGTTTTGTGGAAGGTGGGCACGAGTAAAAAACTATAATTTATATTTTTGTGGAATTTTTTAATTAATTGTAACAAATAATCCAAATGCTTGCTCCATATAAATATATGCTCTCCTTGCGTTGTTTCAACAAAAATGAAGACCACTAAATTTCTTGGGCTCTCCTTCCTTCGCAGCAACTTCAATTTCTTGAGGCCATTCTTGCCAAAAATCAATTTTTCAAATTAAAGTCTAAATTGATTAACAAATCAATTTTTCTTATAGCTAAGCCCTCAATAAATTCAGTCAAACCTTAAAATAAAATCTATTGAGCCCTAAACATCCAATTTTAAATTTCCCTCATGAAGTTGAATTTTCTTTGTAGATTTTTATTAATAAAAATTATACTGTTAAATTTTTTAATTTTATATGCGCAATCCTCCTCAACCAATCTTTAGCAATTCTTTGGCCATTCAAATATACTCTTCTTACTGGTAAATGTTTTGATATTCTTTCAACATATTTTCAATTTTTTTTTGTATTTTCTCTTTCCTTCTTCTTCTTTTTGTTTATTTGGGGCCCAAAAAAAAGAGTAAAAACAATAATCACCATACCTATTACTTCAAGTTATTCACGTCCGCGATGTGGTCCCGAAGCTTTTAACCTATTTGATCAGCACGATTAAAACAAGTTTTGTGGATGGCTAACTAAGCAAAGTGGTCCCATAGGACAATAGTTTGTAGTTTTGTCGAACAAGAGGACCACGCATAATTAACTGTAACAAATATTCCAAATCTTTGCACTCGTTCAACACATGAACTAGAAGGTGAAATAATGAGAATGTCATAACCACCTTTTTTTACTTTTTTTTTAGAACCAAAACAATTGCAAAATACAAAAAAAATAAATTCCAAAAAAGATGTTCATGATATATTTGTTTTATTTTTGATATTTTCTATGTCTTTCTAAAAGAATTCGAAACTCAATTATGTTTCCAACTTGTTTAGCTACTAACAAGCCCATTTTATTTTCAGCTAGCAAATCTAGATACTCAATTGCTTCATTAAGGTTTTTATCTTCAAAAGTTCCATTACACCAATTCCACCATTTGTCTATCTTTAGGTGTTAACCCTTCATAAAAATATGAAACCAATCTCCATGTTTCCAAACCATGATGAGGGCAAGTATTAAGCAAGTCTCGATACCTATCCCAACATTGGTAAAATATTTATCCTGATTTTTGAGTGAAAGTGGTGATTTGTTTTCTGAAAGAGTTTATTCTATGAGACGGGAAAAACTTCTTTAAAAATTATTGTTGCTTTTCATCCTAAGCATGATTAGATCCTGACCTAAGATTTTATAGCCATGTTTTTGTTTTATCTTTTAATGAAAAAGAAAAAAGCTTTAATCTAATGGTGTTCATGCTATAATTTAAGTCATTATATGTGTTACAGACCTTCTTAAATTCCCTTAAATACAAGTATGAATTTTCTAAATCTAAGCCATGAAAAGAAGGTAAAAGGTGAATAATGCCTGGCTTAAAATTAAAATGAGATGCATCATGGGGGAAAACTAAACATGAGGGTGCACTTGTTCTTGTGGGATTCATATGGTCTCTAAGTGTTCTAACTTGATTATTCTCATTATGAAGCGATTGGTTATCTTCTTCGACCATATATTTTGAAAATGATGAGGATACCCTATAAAGTCTACCACTTAATGTACATGACTAAACTCTCATGCACGTGTAGGAAGAGAATAAAAGAAAGAAAAAAAAAGAAAAAGAGACAAAACACAAGAAACAAAAGTTAGATAAAAGAAAAGTGAAAAGAGAAAATAAAATAAATATTATAATTTATACAGGAATTTACCTCCCCGGTAATGGCGCCAAAATCTTGACATGACCAAAAGATTGATGTCTTCTCCCAAGTGTAGGAATGTCAAAGTAATAAATAACCCGGCAAGATTGGGGTCGAACACAGGGAGGTTAACTATAATAATAATAATAATAATAATAATAATGGTGATTATGAGTTAAAGAAGACTTTGAGATGTAAGATCAATGTGAAGATTAAGCAATGATAAAAACAAATGTCAATGTTAGAGGATCCACTAATAGTATTAAAAATAAATATATTATAAACTCTTTTTATTATTTAACTGAAACCACACATAAAGTAGGTTCCAATTAGATGATTTGTCATTAATAGTTCATTATAAATTGTTAATATGATCATATTAATTATTTTATATAAGTAACACCAAACTTTTAAATATTGTTAGGAATTCATAATGCTAACTTATGTTAACAACAAATCAAGTTCTTTTCATAGCATAGGTGTAGGTTATACCATACGGTTGGCTATGAAAGTATCAAGTATTTGTGGTATCAAGTGTTATACAACAGAAATCTAGATTAACCATTTAACAAGCAAGGTATTAAGAATTAATAAGATAAAAATAATAAGACATGTTAATAGCAAACTTTTCTTGGATGTAAGCATTGAAGTCCATATTGAGTTTATATTATACATATCCTAACACCAATAGTGAAACCTTTTCACTTTGACATATTAAACTTAACTAAACATTATGAAGAAGAGAAACATAAATAAATAAGATTAGAAAATAATTATATAAGGATAGTAAAGGAAATTAAAGATATAAACATGATATTAATGAAACTATAACATGAAATAAAACTATAACATTAAAACTACAAAGAAAGAAAGCAAGTAAGGAAATGATCTTGATCTAAAAACCAAGATGCCTAAATGCATGGTAAATGCCTTCATTTATAAGCCAAAATTTAGAACTATTGATTTCTTGACTAATTGTTGAGTGGGTGGCCACCTCTTGACTTGGTAACAATTCTTATAGGTTGAACACTGAACAATGTCTGGGCTGCAGGACAGATTCGGACTTCTCTTTTGATGTTAAGATTTGGATTTCCAAATGACATAATTGAGTCTTGGACTCCCATGAATGTTTTAGGCGTATGTCTTACCTTTCTAGCCATAAACCAAACTGAAATCCAAGATTTACAACTCCAGATATGACCCAATGACTGAATAGTGTTCCACTTTGGACTAAACCAGCATCTCTTTTCTGAGCTTAGCCCTCTCTTTGCCTTCTTAATTTCAGTAGTTAAATTCATCAATCAATCCCTTGATTTATGTGATAGGCTTACATTTAAGATGAACATTTACCATAAATTAAAGGTATCTTATATTATTAGATATGATATTAAAAAACATGCTCTAGTTAAGGAGTTATTGATACTTCAAGTGCAAAATGATGATATAAAACCTTGAAAAAAATGCACTTTGAAGTACTAATCAATCCCCTTTAACTAGAACCAAATCCTATGTGTGGTTGGGCTAAACTGAGATTCCTTTCACCAATCCCCTTTAACCAGAACCAAAGTTCGGCGTGTGGTTCGGCTAAACTGAGGTTCCTTTCGCCAATCCCCTTTAACAAGAACCAAAATTCTGTATGTGGATAGGCTACACTAAGATTCCTTTTGCCAATCCCGTATTAACCAGAAACAAAATGTTGTGTGTGGTTCAGCTAAACTGAGATTCCTTTCGTCAATCCCCTTTAACAAGTGTTGCGATGTCGCGGTCGCATAAATTAATTACCATAGCTTAAAACACAACACACAAGATAATATAGAGCAAGCAAGGGGTCGATCCCATGAGAAAGATTCAAGTCAGATTTTTATGCTAGATGATATGCAATTTGGGGGGGTTTGGACGTTATCTAGGCTAAAGCAAAAGAAAACAAAAAACTATCAAACAAAATTTAATAAAATCAGAAAATTATCAAGAGAACAAACCTTGGTCACAAGTAAACATCCACCTACAGAAATCAGAAATGATCATGGAAACAAAATATCAATTTATATTCTGAATATTTATCTCTTCTTAACATTAGTTAGTTAACGGATCCGCCGTATAACTAATTAACCCTAACCATCAAACAACCACAGTGTCCGCACTAGTAATTTAATTCAATGGCAGCCTTAAGAACTAGATAAGTTGATTAATCAAGAAAACATAACTGTCTGCAGTCTATGTTTGATTTGATTGAATGTTCTTCCTAAGATTAATAACGTAGATCTGCCACAATTATTAAACTCAGTTGCTTCACAAGTTCATATACCACAACTCCGGTTTTGATATCAAACTTAGCAATAGATTGTCTACAATAATAACTTAGAGTCCGCTCTAGCAATTAAAATAAACAATCATAGGAAAAATAAGCATAGGAGAACAAATATATTCATCATATAAACTGAAAAGAAAAGGTAAAATAAATCTCACAGTTCTTGAAATCCGAAAGTTTCCATGTCCTTGCAACCAAGAAAAAAGCTTAGCCTTGCATAACTATTGAACTACTACTTCTAAAGAATGAAAAGAGCATAATTTTTGGGTTTGTAGAGGAGAGAATGTGTGTTTATTATCTGCTGGCTGCTGCCTCCTTCTGCTCTCCCTCTTTTTATATCTTAGGAAACCCTAGGTCTCTATTTTACAAAATAGTCCTCCATTAAGTAGACTGTTTACATTTAAGTACTTCAATAACTATTTTCCTAAAAAAGAAGAAATAGCCTTCCATGAAATCTTCAAGATTTGACTTAGAGGAGCTAAATTGCTGAAATAAAAACTTGGATATCGGTTTAGATGCTTTGGAACGTAATTTGGACTCGTTTCTTCACGAAACCTGTTTCCTGGCAGAATTCAGATGTCATCTTTGAAAAATCATATCTCCCTCATATGACATTGTTTTTGACTGAAATTTGGAGCTTTTATAGAACTTTGAGTCATGAATCCAAAACAATTGAGTTTGCATCAATTGGACTTCTGTAGCTCCAGATATTCAAGTTGGAATAGCCGAAGGTCAACACTGGCAGATTGCGAGATTTGACTTTGAAGGCTGCGATTTCCATGCTCTTCCTTATTTTATTTTCTTGCCTTAAATTTCCAGAAAGGTATGGATGTTAGCTTTTTAATGCCACTAGAATCACTTCATTTCAACCTCCAGAGCTCATGCTCTGCACAAAATATCGACTGAAGGTCAAATCTGCCAATTATCTCCAATTTACTCCTTTTTGCATCTTTCATCCAAAAGTGCCTTCAAAACATAAAACAAAGAATATCAAGGCATTTTATATATAAAACATAGGCAAAACACTAGTTAAATGTGGGTGAAACTATTGAATAATATGGTTGCATCAAATACCCCCACACTTAGCTCTTGCTCGTCCTCGAGAAAGGATAGGTAAAATCAAATTGAAGTTAAATTAAATGAAATCACTATGACTAATCTTCTAATCTCCCATCAATATCCAAGAATATATGCATTATAAACAAGAACACAATTAAGAAGGATAAAGAGTATAAATTTTCATGAATTTATTTACATGCAAACTTCAAAATTCAATTAATCGTCGAGATTTAAATGAAATCTATGCCATGCCAAAGTGATAGGTCCTCTCATTGATATACACTCCAACACTCACGTGTTTAGGGCTTATGTGTTTAAATCTCTCAAATTCAATCAATGAATATGTTCTACCATAAGCTTGCTCTTCAATCTCATCTCCATTAATAACATATTACAAACAATGCATGAATCAAAAGGTCTTATTTTCTGGTTGTAATGGGGCTAAGGTAAAGGTGAGGTAAAAGAAAGTAAAAGAAAAGGTTCAAACCAAAGAAAGTAGAGCATTCTGAAAAATGATATTTCAAACAAGATATTCCATCAAAGCACATAAATTTTTCATCTTTAATCACCAATGCTTAACTTCTTTTGATTTCAAGCTTTTTCAATATAAAATCCTAAGAACATAAAGGAACACTTTTTTCTTTTTCTTTTCTTTTTCTTTTTTCTTTTCTTTTTCTTTCCTTTTTTTTTTTTACCTTTGGCAACTTTGCCCATCTTTTCATCAAACATCACTTCTTCTTTCTTTTCACATAATTTCCAACCATAATTCCATGAGATATCATAAGTATACGCTCTACTAATCCTTGGCCAGGGGAAAAGGAAAACATATAAAAAGTTAAGGCCTATACATGGATAAAGCAAAGAAAAGATAAACAAGCTCAAAAGAGGCTCACTAAGGATAATATGCTTTAGGTTGGCTTTTTGGCTCAAGTGATTAAAATTCCTAATGCCTTTATCATCTTCATGTATATATGTCATGTGAATGTAATCTCAATAAGATATGAAGCAAGTTCTAGAGATACATATCATTGAAAGAAGGCACAATCAAAGAATATAATGTTAAAGGCTTAAAAGCTAGCATTGGTATAACACTATAAAGTCAACATGGCATATTGTCAAAGTCAATCCTTAAACCAATTAAACCTTTAAAACTTGCATGCACACTCTTTCATTCGATTTATATCTTCATCTATCTCAATTAATTCTCATATATAATACTCACATTCTCATAAACCAATAGGAGTTCAAAAGATCAAAATAGAAATTTGTTTTTTTTTTTGGAACAACAAAGAAAACCAAAATAAGAAAACCAACATTCTCCCAATACCCCCACACTTAAAATGTGACATTGTCCTCAATGTTGAAATAAAAGAAAAGGAATATAGGAGAATGACAAAAAAAAAAGTAAAATGCGAAAAATAAAAGATAAGGGAAAAAGAAAGCAAATCTGTTTTTTTTTTTTTGTGTTGGGTTGCCTCCCAATAAGCGCTTTTGTTTTATGTCATTGGCTTGACATGTTGCATGTTAATTCTTCATAGATTGGTTCAGCTAACTCTGCAGAAGCGGTGAGTTCTGTCGTCCAACCTTCATAGAAAGGTTTCAAGCGATGCCTATTGACCTTGAGTACTTTGTTGGTTTCTAAACTTGTAATTTCAACTGCACCATAAGGAAAAACATTTAAAACAACAAATGGTCCAATCCAACGAGAGCGAAACTTTCCAGGAAAAAGTTTGAAACACGAATGATAAAGGACTTTGTCTCCAACATTAAACTCTTTTCTTGTAATCATTCAGTCATGGAGACTCTTAGTCTTTTCTTTATAAATCCTTGCATTCTCATAAGCATCATTTTGTATTTCTTCCAATATAATTCCAATATTTTTAGGCACCAAAAGGATAGGCGCCACCCATTCATTGTCCATGATGGGGTGAATGACTCCTGCATCATGGGGAACAGTTTGCAAAGCTTGCAAAGCCAATGCTGATTCATGCACGTTTTGGGAACACATATATGCCTCTCCATCTCTTCTATCTTGGTAAAATCATAGTCATAGCTCAAAGCTACGCTTAATCCATCCTCACTATCAAAATCACAAACTTGCTGCACACACTTATCAACTTGGTCATAACATGTGATAGCATAAACATTGCTATAAGGATATGTCATTGCATCATGAAAATTAAATTCAATTTTTTCATCTCCTACCTCTATAGACAAAGTATCCTTACCACAATCAATTTTTGTATTGGCAATTTTCAATAATGGTCTCCCAAACAATATAAGAGTGTTGTTTGATGAATCACAAGAATCATGTTCCATATCAAGAATATAAAAGTCGCATGGAATAACCAAACTATCAATCTTGACTAGGACATCTTCTATCACACCAACTGGGTAAACAAAACTACGATCCGCAAGTTGTATTACAATGCTAGTTTTATTCAAAGGCTCAAGACTAAAAGAATCATAAACATGTTTAAGCATAACACTAATGGATGCACCTAAATCGCACAAGGCCCTTTTGAAACCAGCATTACCAATAACACATGGAATAGTAAACACACCTGGGTCTTTTTGCTTCAAAGGCATATTATTTTGAACAATAGCAGATACAACTTCACCCATATTTACCATTTCATGACCTTTTAGTTTGAAAGCTCTCTCGGTAGTACACAACTCCTTCAAGAATTTGATATACTTGGGAATTTGCTTGATAGCATCAAGCAAAGGAATGTTGAGTTCTACTTTCTTGAAAACTTCTAAAATCTCTTTTTATTTGTCCTCTTTCTTTGACCTAGAAGAACTCACAGGAAAGGGTGGAATTGTTTTAAAACTAAAATTCATTGAGTGAGGAGTTACCTTTGGAGTGTTGGTCGATGTTTCAGTTTGTGGAGGAGGAGGATGTTCCTTCTTTGTACTTAATTCGATTTCTATCTCTTCTTCTTCCTCCATCTCAATTTGTTTCCACCTTTTCTCTTCAAATTCTTTCCCACTTCGCAACATGATCACACTAACATTCTCTATTGGATTCAATGCTTGGGAGGACAATTTTCCATTCATTTGTGCTTCCAATTTCCCCACACTTGAAGCTACTTGCCCCATTTGCTTCTCCAAGTTGTGAATACTTGACCTTGTTTCCTGTTGAAAAGACA